>Ga0209536_100001524_pt1 | contig 38106 bp, 32 predicted proteins | sample DeeMarSeWOR28_12_FD_187461 | JGI IMG/M metagenome (GOLD analysis project Ga0209536, IMG submission 187461) | Marine sediment microbial communities from White Oak River estuary, North Carolina - WOR-2-8_12 (SPAdes) (version 2) | ecosystem: Environmental > Aquatic > Marine > Intertidal zone >... | reverse complement strand
CGACGGGCAGGGCAACTTCGGCTCGATCGACGGAGACCCGGCCGCCGCCTACCGCTACACGGAGGCCAAGCTCGAGGCGATCGCGGCCGAGCTGCTCGACGACATCGAGAAGGAGACCGTCGACTTCCAGCCCAACTTCGACGATCAGCGCGAGGAGCCGACGGTGCTGCCGGCGCGGTTCCCGAACCTCCTGGTCAACGGCTCGTCGGGCATCGCGGTGGGCATGAGCACCAACGTGCCGCCGCACAACCTCGCCGAAGTGGCCGCCGGGCTTCGGCAGCTCGTCATCGATCCGGACTGCACGGTCGACGATCTCATGCGGCACATTCCCGGGCCGGATTTCCCGACGGGCGGCTTCGTGGTGGGCAGCGGGGGAATCCGGAAGATGTATCACGAGGGCCGCGGTCGCGTGGTCATGCGGGCCCGTGTGGTGAAGGAGTCCCTGCGAGGGGGCAAGGAGCAGCTCGTCGTGACGGAGCTGCCCTACACCGTCAACAAGACGAAGGTGATCGAGCAGATCGCCGGGATGGCCAAGAAGGGCAAGGTCGAAGACCTGGCGGACATCCGCGACGAGACGGACCGGGACGGGATCCGCCTCGTCATCGAGCTCAAGCGTGGCGCGAACGCCGGTGCCGTGCTCAAGACGCTCCTGAGAGGCACGTCCCTGCAGACCACGTTCGGGGCGCACCTTCTCGCGCTCGATCACGGGGAGCCGAGGAACTTCGATCTCAAGCAGATTCTCGAGCGCTTCCGCGACCACCGGCTCGAGGTGATCCAGCGCCGGAGCCGGCACGACCTCGAGAAAGCCGAGGCCGACCGTCACATCGTCCAGGGTCTTCTGGCCGCCCTCGACCACATCGACGAGGTCATCAAGATCATCCGGTCGTCGGCCGACCGCCCCGAGGCTTCGGAGCGTCTACAGGACCGCTTCGGCCTCTCGGAGGTGCAGGCGGACGCGATTCTGAACATGCGGCTCGCGCGGCTCACGGCGCTCGAGCGTACGCAGCTGGAAAACCGGCTCCGGGAGCTCGAGGTGCTGATCGCCGAGCTGAGGCAGATCCTCGAGTCCGAAGAGCGTCAGCTCGAGCTCATGCTCGAGGAGCTCGGCGAGGTCGTGAAGAAGTACGGCGACGAGCGGCGCACGGTGCTCCTCGACGATGACGAGGCGGAGGTCGAGACACCGGAGATGGAGCGACAGCTCGCCGACGAGGATGTGGTCGTGACGCTCTCCCACGAGGGCTTCGTGAAGCGAATGCCCATGCACCTGTACCGGCGCCGTGTCGGGGCAGGCAAGGCGCTGGCAGGGATGGAGCGGTACGAGGACGACTACCTGGAGCAGATCTTCGTCGCGCGCACGCAGGGCTGGATCCTCGCGTTCACGGAGCACGGGCACTGCCACTTCCTGCCGGTCCTCGACGTTCCGGAGAGCGCGAGGGCTTCGCGCGGCCAGTCGGTCTACGCGCTTCTCGAAGGAGCGGATCGCAAGGACAGGATCGTTTCGATGATCCCCATCGAAGACCTCTCCGAGGAAGGGCGGTATCTCGTCTTCCTTTCGCGCCACGGCATCATGAAGCGGACGCCGATCTCGGACTTCTCCAACCCTCGTACCGGAGGCGTGAAGGCCGCCGGTGTGAAGGGCGGCGACGCGATCATGGACGTCGCCCTGTCCGACGGGACCGCGGAGGTGATGCTCCTGTCGCGGGGCGGGCGGGCGATCCGTTTCCCGGAGGATCAGATCAGCATCGTGGGCCGCACGGCTCAGGGGGTGAAGGGCATGTCGCTCAAGGGCGACGACGAGGTGGCGGGAATGCTCATGATCCGTAGGGACGCCACGGTCCTGACCGTGAGCGAGGACGGACTGGGCAAGCGCACGGAGATCTCGGAGTTCCCGCTGCAGAACCGCGGGGGCATGGGCAACCTGGCGGTCCCGGGCGGCGCGAAGAACGCGCCGATCGTCGCGGCCCTGGAGGTCGTCGAGGCCGACGAGGTGATGATCGTGACCGCTGGCGGACAGGTGACGCGCGCCGCGGCCGACTCGGTACCGATCCAGGGCCGGCGGACGCAGGGCAAGCGGATCGCGCGGATCTCGACGGGCGACCGCGTAGTCGAGGTCACCCGTGCCCAGGGCCGCGGCGGGGCCCCGGCCCGGGATGCCGGAGCGGGGCCCGCCGAAGGGCAGCTCGATCTGTTGGGCGGATAGCGCTCGGGGCGCTCGCGCGCCGAAAGCCTACCGGCGCTCGCCGAGCACGACCGTGAGCTCCACGCGCTCGCCGTCGCGCTCGACGACGATCACGACCTCGTCTCCGGGCTTCTTGTCCTGGAGCGCGTAGGTGTACGCGTAGATGTCGGTGATCTCCACTCCGTCGAACTCGACCACGACGTCCCCGCCGCGAAGCCCGCCTCGTTCCGCAGGGCTGCCTTCGCGCACGCCCGTGAGGCGGAGTCCGAAGTCGCGCGGCGTCATATCGGGGATCGAGCCGAGGTAGACACCTCCGTACGCGCTGCGTGACGACTGGGAGCCCGACCCCGGAGCCGCCGGCTGCTCCTGCTGGATCGCCGTCAGCGCGACCGTCGAGGCGCCGCCGGCCGAGAGCGTCCGCGCCACCGATGCGGTGAGCTCTGCCACGCGCTCCATCCCGTCGACGTTGATCTTCCACCAATCGTCCGAGGGGCGGTGATAGTCGACGTGTGTGTTCGAGAAGAAGTGGAGGACGGGGATCCCTTCGGCATAGAACGAGGAGTGATCGGAGGGTCCGTATCCGTCCGGCGCCTTGCCGAGGTCGAACGGCTCGGCAAGCTGCGCGTTGGCGTCGTCGACGATCCGATCCCACTCCTCTGCCGTTCCGAATCCGTAGACGGTGAGCGCGTCGTCCATCACGCGTCCGACCATGTCGAGATTGAGCATGGCCACGGCGGCCTCGAGGTCGATCGTCGGCTCGGCGACGAAGCGTGCGGAGCCCCAGAGGCCGCGCTCCTCACCCGTGAACGTCAGAAAGAGAATCGACCGGGCGGGTCGGGGTCCGTCTGCCAGGGAGCGGGCGATCTCGATGAGGGCTGCGGTGCCGCTGGCGTTGTCGTCCGCGCCGTTGTGGATCTCCCGGGAATCGGGGGCGAGCGAGCCCTCGCCGCCGAAGCCGAGGTGATCGTGATGGGCCCCGACGATCACGAACTCGTTTCGGAGGTCCGGGTCCGAGCCCGTGAGGACGGCGGCGACGTTGTAGGCATCCACCTGGCGCGGGCTCACTTCCGTGTGGAGGGAGGCCGTGGCCCCTCTCTCTGCGGCCGCCCGGATCTCCGCGGCCCGAGCGCCGTGCACGATTGCGACGGGGATGGAGAGGGCGGCGCGCGTCTCGGTGTCGAGCGAGGGGAGCTCCATCCCCTCGGGCGCGAGAATCACGGCGCCTGCCGCCTCGCGTCCCGCCATGACCGTGGCCTTGAAGTGGGGGTCGCTCCGAAGAGACGTCCCGTGCGGCGCATCCGGGTCACCCCATTCCAGCACCACGATCTTGCCGGTCACGTCCATGTGGGCGTCGGCGTCCTCCGGATTGCCGGGGCTGCTGAGCCCGTAGCCACCGAACACCAGCGGACCTTCGATCCGGGAGGTGGCGGAGAATCCGAGAGGCACCCAGTCTGCCCCCGTCACCAAGGTGGTCCCGTCGACCGAAAGGGCGTTGTCGGCGCCGAGTTCCGCACCATTACGGATGGGAAAAGACTGGAAGTAGTTACCTTCCGTCCCAGCCGGTTCCAGGCCGATGGCCTCGAAGTGCTGTGCGACGTAGCGGGCTGCGCAGCGGGCGCCCTCGGTTCCGACGGCCCGACCCTCGAGTCGATCGTCGGCGAGGTACCGGACATGGGCGAGCGTGCCGGTCGTGCCGCGGGTGACTTCGGCAGGGTCGGGACAAGCCTGAGCCGAGAGCTGATCGTGCGCTGCAAACAAGAGTGCCAGCGCTGCGGAAACCGTTGTCAGAAAGGATCTTGCGTCGTGAATCATCGAGTGCTTGCTGTGCTGACGGCGTCGGCCGTCATCGTGGGCTGTGGCTCCGAGACCGCAGAAGATACCCCTGCCGCGGACATGGGTCCCGCAGCCAACCTGGCGGGGGAAGGAGTGGCCCTCGCGTACGAGGGTGAGACGCACTTCCGGAACGTGCGTCAGCTGACGGCCGGTGGTGAGAACGCCGAGGCGTACTGGGCGTTCGACGGGTCCAAGCTGGTGTACCAGGCGAGAAAGCCCGGGGCCGAGTGCGACCAGATCTACGTCCTGGACCCGCATACGGCGGAGACGCAGATGGTGAGCACCGGGGAGGGCCGGACCACCTGCTCGTACTTCTATCCGGACGGAGATCAGATCCTGTATTCGTCTACGCACCATCACGACGCGTCCTGCCCGCCGAATCCCGACTTCTCGATGGGTTACGTGTGGCCGATCTACGAGACGTACGACATCTGGGTCTCGAACGCCGACGGGTCCAATCTGCGCCAGCTCACCACGGAGAACGGGTACGACGCCGAGGCGACGATCTCGCCGCAGGGGGATCGCATCGTCTTCACCAGCGCGAGAAACGGCGACTTGGACCTCTACTCGATGAACCTCGACGGAAGCGACGTCGTGCAGCTCACCGACAGGCTCGGGTACGACGGCGGGGCCTTCTACTCACCCGACGGGACGAAGATCATCTGGCGTGCGCACTACCCGGAGCCGGGAAGCGCGGAAGCCGAGGATTACGTGAGTCTCCTCGAGCAGGGTCTCCTGCGCCCCGGTGAGCTCGAGATCTACGTGATGGACGCCGACGGCTCGAACCAGCGCCAGCTCACGAGCGTCGGTGGCGCGAACTTCGCTCCGTACTGGCACCCCGACGGTGACAAGATCCTGTGGAGCTCCAACCATCACGACCCCGCCGGCCGTGACTTCGAGCTGTACATGATCAACCTCGACGGGACTGGAATGGAGCGCGTCACCCACTCGGAAGGCTTCGACGGCTTCCCCGTCTTCAGCCCCGACGGACGCTACCTCGTGTTCGGTTCGAACCGGAACAACGGGGGGACCTCCGACACGAACGTCTTCATCGCGGAGTGGGTGAACTGAGGTGAGGACCGCCCCGGCGCAACGATCCGCGCCGGGGCGATCGGATCTCCCAAGTTACGGTCGGACCGCATCTTGGGGCATCAGGCCGCGCGCGTTTGTCAGCGCCTGTGCGTGCCGTTTCAGGGCCCCACTTCGGGAACGTGCGGGTCGCGCCAGAGCTCGGCGGGGGCGTGCTCGAAGAAGCCCCTGAGAATCCGATGGGTGAGCCCCCACACGTGCTCGCCGACCACGTGGTAGCTCGGGAACGTCTTCGAGAAGCCCGAGAAGTGGATGCGGGTGGTGGAGGCGGTCGCGGGTGCGGTCAGCAGCCCGAGCGACACCCAGTGGACGCTGTCCAGCTCCGGGCTCGCGACACGTGCCTCGGTGCCGGGCGGTACCGCGAACACGAAAGGGGCGATCCGCATCGGGGGAAGCTGAGGGCTGGAGGGCGCCACGTCGATCAGTCGGCCCATCGGCGCGCCCGCCCCGGCGAGGTCGACGCCCGTCTCCTCCAGGGTCTCGCGCATCGCCGTGTGGAGGAGTCCGGGGTCCGCTTCCTCGAAACGGCCGCCCGGAAGGGCCATCTGGCCGGACCAGGGATCCCGCTCGTGCGTGGCCCGCTTGATCAGCAGCAGATCCAGCTCCACGCCAGCGCGGATGACGAGGGCCACGGCTGCCTCCAGGCGGTCGAGCCCGGGGTCGGGTCGCTCGTCCACGGGCGCCCGCTCGGGCCACAGGGCGTCCCTCAGGGCCCGTAGACGCGGATCGGAGTCGACGGGCATCAGACGCCCGTGGCCTCGGGACCCCAGATGAGCTTGTGGAGCTGCATCTGGAACCGGACGGGCAGGCCGTCTTCGAGAATCCAGCCGGCGAGCTGCTCCAGGTCGGTCTCTCCCCAGACCGGGGACATGAGGATCGCCCGGAGCGACCCTTCCTCCAGGCGGCGATCCAGCCTCCGCTCCCGAATCACCTCTCGGGCCCACACGTAGTCCTCCCGATCCCGCACGACGAACTTGATCTCGTCCCGTGCTCCCAGGTGATCCAGATTCTCCCAGCGGTTCCGCGCGGATTCGCCGGAGCCGGGGCACTTGAGGTCCATGATGGTGTGGACCCGGTCGTCGAGGGGCGAGATGTCGAAGGCGCCCGAGGTCTCGACGAGCACCGTGTACCCCTCTTCGAGGAGGAGCTGCGCGAGGCGCACCGCTCCGGGGTGGGCCAGAGGCTCCCCGCCGGTGATCTCGACGACGTTCGCGGGATGCCGGCGGACCTCGGCCAGGATCTCCTCGAAGGACATCCGGGTGCCGCCCTGGAACGCGTACTCCGTGTCACACCAGACACAGCGGAGGGGACACCCCGTGAGGCGGACGAAGGTGCACGGCATCCCGGCCCAGGTCGATTCGCCCTGAATCGAGTGGAAGATCTCGGTGATGCGCAGGAAGTCGCCGGTCATTCGGGAGAAGGTAGAAGGAATCTCCGGAAGGTCGCACGGGTCGAGCTCATGCGTCCCCGACCGGTGGCGCGGCCCGGTCGCTCGCGGAGGAGCGCGCGATGGCGTCCTCCAGGAGGGTGTGCACCTCGTGAAGCGTGAGCCGGCCGATGGCGTCCCGGGCCGCCGCCTGCGAGGCCTCGTGCACGAGGTCCTGCGTCTCGAGGTGACCCACGATGCCGACCCCCGTCTGCGCCCAGCGCGGGAACACGAGGTAGCCTGTCCAGGGCGCTCGAAGGTCCCCCGTCTTCTCCGTCTCGACCGATACGGTATACGGGTGCCCGTCCGACCCCTCGTAGGCCGGGGGACGGTCGTGTACGCGGAAGTATCCGGCCAGAGTGGCGTCGTCAGTGGTCATGCCGCATGTACACCGGGGGATCCAATCGGTTGTGAGGGTCTTCCGGGATCCAGTACACTACAGCGCTCTCCCGGACCCGAGGCGGAGGTGATGCGATGCCCAGCAGCCAGACCATGCGTGCCGCCGTGTTCGACGAGTTCGGGGGGCCGGAGGTCGTGGAGATCCGGGAGGTGCCCGTCCCGGAGCCGGGGCCCGGCGAGGTTCGGATCAAGGTCGAGGCCTCGGCCATGAATCACCTGGACCTGTGGGTCCGTCGGGGGCTCCCGATCGAGACGCCGATGCCCCACATCGGTGGCTCGGACATCGCCGGAACGGTCGATGCGGTGGGGCCGGGGGCCGACGACGTTCCCCTGGGCACGCGTGTGGTGGTCGATCCGTCGCTTCGGTACGACTGGTACGAGGGGCAGGACCGGGGCGCGTCGTTCGAGGAGCTCCCCTTTCAGATCGTCGGTGAGCACACGCAGGGCGGCTTCGCCGAATACGCGGTCGTGCCTGCCCGGAACCTGCTGGAGATTCCGGGCGACTTCCCGGCGGTGGAAGCGGCCGCGGCCGGGCTCGTCTTCGTCACGGCATGGCGCGCGATCGTCACCCGGGGTCGACTGAAGGCCGGAGAGCGGATCCTGATCACGGGCGCGTCCGGAGGCGTGGGGACTGCCGCGGTGCAGGTCGCGCGCCGGGCGGGCGCCAAGGTCTTTGCGGTGACCGGTGGCGTGGAGAACGTGACACGGACGCAGGCCCTCGGGGCGGACATCGTCTACGACCGCTTCGAGGTCGACTTCTCGCGCGAGGTGTGGAGGGACACGTACAAGCACGGGGTCGACGTGGTGTTCGATACCGTCGGAGAGGAGGTCTGGCCGAGCTGCCTTCGGGCGCTGGCCCGCCGCGGACGCCTGGTGACTTCGGGTGCAACCACCGGCTCGCGGGGCGTGACGGAGCTCCGCCTGGTCTTCTGGAAGCAGCTGGAGATCCTCGGCAGCACGATGGGCACGCCGGCCGAGTTCCGCGAAGTGATGCGTCTGGTGTTCGACGGTGTCTTCGATCCGGTCGTCCAGGAGGTGATGCCTCTGGCGGAAGCCCGAAGGGCGCACGAGATCCTGGAGCGGGGGCAGATCTTCGGAAAGCTCGTGCTCACCCCGTGAGCCCGTCCGCGGAGGCCTGATGGAGATCCGGGAAGCGCAGCGGCTCGTCGACGCCTGGATCTCGCAGTTCGAGGAGGGCTACTGGCCTCCGCTCACCAATCTGGCCCGGCTGATCGAGGAGGTGGGGGAGCTCGCCCGCGAGATGAACCACCGCTTCGGGCACAAGACGAAGAAGCCCGGGGAGCCCGAGCAGGATCTGGCCATCGAGCTCGCCGACATCCTGTTCGTGATCATCGCGATCGCCAACGAGCAGGGCATCGATCTGGACGAGGCGCTGGAGCGCGTGCTGGAGAAGTATCGCGTGCGGGACTCCGAGCGCTGGACACCGGCCCGCGGCGGGCCGGAGACGACGGAGGCGTGATGGACAGGAACGATGTGAAGCGGGGGATTCGGACGGCCGGCGGGTGGCTCGTGATCGCCGTCCTCGGACTCACACCCGTCGGTTGCGTTCCCGACGAGCCGGCGCGCGGGGCTTCGTCTCCATTCGACGTCCTGATCGTCAACGCGCGTGTCGTGGACGGCGGGGGGAATCCGTGGTTCCGTGCCGACGTGGGCCTCCGGGGCGATCGTATCGCCGCGGTCGGAGCGCTCCGGGGAATGCCCGCGGCTCGGGTCGTCGACGCGGCCGACCGGGTCGTGGCGCCCGGCTTCATCGACATGATGGGCCAGTCGACCCTCGTGCTGGTCACCGATCCCCCGAGCGCGGAGAGCAAGCTCCGCCAGGGAATCACCACGTACCTGTCGGGCGAAGGCGGCTCGCCCGCTCCACGTGCGAACGATGCCCCGGCCGTTTCGGTCGATGGCGAGGATCTCCGGTGGACGACGTACGCCGAGTACTTCGACATCCTCGAGCGACGGGGCATCCCGATCAACGTCGTCCACGACGTGGGGCTGACGCAGGTGCGGCGCGTCGTGCTGGGAGACGGGGACGTGGCGCCCTCGGCGGCGCAGCTCGAGGAGATGAAGGCTCTCGTGCGTCAGGCGATGGAGGACGGTGCGGTCGGTACCTCGACATCGCTGATCTACCCGCCGGCCGTGTACGCGAGCACGGAGGAGCTGGTCGAGCTGACCCGGGTCGCCGGAGAGTATGGCGGCGTCTATTTCACCCACATGCGGAACGAGAGTCACGCCGTGCTCGACGCCATCCGCGAGGCGATCACGGTCGGCGCGGGCGCCGAGGTCCCGGTGCACATCTATCACCTCAAGGCGGCCGGGCAGGAGAACTGGCCTCTCATGAGCGATGCGCTGGCCCTCATCGACTCCGCCCGGTCGGCGGGGATGGACGTGACGGCGGACGTGTATCCGTACGTGCGGAACGGCATCGGGCTGGGCTCCTTCCTCCATCCGCGGCACTACGGGGACGGTGCGGAGGCGTTTCTGCAGACGCTGTCGTCGGCGGAGGTGCGGGCGGAGCTTCGGCGTGAGGTGGAGCAGACGGCGGACTGGGAGAACTGGTACCGCCACGTGGGCATGGACTGGGACAACGTGCTCATCGTCTCGGCGTCCGAGGGGGTGGATCCGCGGGTGATCAACCGCTCCGTCGCGGGCGCGGCGGAGGTGCTGGGAACCGACCCCTGGAACGCACTCTTCGATCTGGTTCAGGCCGGGGGCGTGAGCGTGAATCCGCGCAGCATGGACGAAGCGCAGAAGCACCTGGCGCTCCGGGCCGAGTACGTGATGATCGACACGGACGCGTCGCCCGTGAATCCGCGGACCGCGGCCAGCTCCCATCCGCGCGCATTCGGCGCGTTCCCCCGGGTCATCGCGAAGTACGTCCGGGAAGACAGCGTGCTGAGTCTCGAAGACGCGGTGCGTCGCATGTCCTCGATGGCCGCCCGGCGGCTCGGACTGCACGATCGGGGATTCGTGGCACCCGGGATGGCGGCCGACCTCGTCGTCTTCGATCCGGAGACGATCACGGACCGGGCCGACTTCGGCAGCGACGCGATGCGCTATGCGGAGGGGGTCGACTACCTCTTCGTGAACGGTGTGGCCGTGATCGACGACGGGACGCTCGTGGACGTCACTCCGGGACGCGTGCTGCGGCGGAGCGGGGGCTGAGTCGGTCTCGGCACCGCGCCGAGCGCCACCCGGGCCCTACGGCCGATACCGGGAGAGAACGTCCACGCACCGATCCACCTCTTCTTCCGTGTTGTAGAAGTGCGGGCTGACGCGCACGAAACCCGGTCGGTAGTCCACGATGATCCCGTGCTCGGCCAGGTGCTTGACCGCGCCCGACGGGTCGTCGTGTCGCACCATCACGATCGACGTCCTGTGTGTGGGGTCGGCGAGGCGAAGCTCGAAGCCGGCTCCCCTGGCCGCTTCGATCAGGCGGCCGGTGAGCATCTCGTTGCGTGCGAGGATGGCGTCGAGACCGGTCTCGTCGATGATCTCCTGGCCGCCCAGGGCCGTGTGCACGGTCGGGAGCGCCGGTGTACCCATCTCGAATCGGCGGGCGTCGGGCCGATACGCGAAGCCCTCGAGGTCGAAATCGAACTGCCGCTCGGTGGCGAACCAGGACGTGATGCGCGGCTCGAGTGCCTCGACGAGCTGGTCGCGGACGTACAGGTAGGCGAGCCCGGGCCCGCCGCAGAGCCATTTGAGCGGCCCGGTCGTGTAGAAGTCCACCCCGGTTTCGGGAAGCGAGAGCGCCACCTGGCCGGCGCCCTGGTACCCGTCGATGAGCGAGTACGCGCCCGCGTCGCGAGCGATCTGCGCCAGGGGCGCCAGGTCCTGCTCGTAGCCCGTGGTGAAAAAGACGTGGCTCGTCGCGAGGAAGAGCGTACGCTCGTCGACGGCCGCGGCGTACTGCTCCGGGTCGATCCGTACGCCGTCCGGACTCCGGAGCACGACGAGCTCGAACTCGGGCTTGACCGCCCACTGGTAGGCGAGGGTCGGGAAGTCGAGCTCCGTACAGACCACCTTGTTGCGGCCCTCGGCCTGCACGGACTCGGTAACGACGGCGAGGGCCGTGGAGGTGGAGGGGAGAAGGGCCAGCTCCCGTGGCGTCGTTCCGAGGAAGGCCGCCACGCGGCCCCTCAGATCCTCGATGCGGCCCAGCCAGTGCCGATACCAGCCGGAGGCCCCCATGTCGTGCCAGCGTTCGGTGAACTCGTGGAGATAGGCCTCGGAGCGCCTCGACAGCGCACCGAGCGAGCAGGAGTTGAGATAGGTCTTCCGCTCCAGGATGGGGAACTCGGAGCGGGTGGCGTCGAGGTCGATCACGGTGGGGCACTCGTGCGAAAGGTGGGGGGACGCCGAGCTTACACCGGACCGGGTGGTTGGCGCCAACTCGTCCGCACGTGAAGCCTTCGCGAGCTCTCCCGGCACGGGACGTCCGACCACGGGTATCCCGCCTCGACGTGCCGAGGCGCGCGGGACGACCCCTTCCGGATCGATGACACCTTTCCTGCTCTCCCTCCCCTGGCTGGGGCTCCTTCTGTGGGTGCTCGTCGTGGCGCGCATCCCCAGGGAGCTGCCGGCCGGAGGGAAGACGACGCCGCAAGCGCGGTCCGCCACCTCGGTCTCCGTGATCGTTCCGGCTCGCGACGAGGCGCTGAACATCGTGCGATGCCTCAGGTCTCTCGCGGCATCGGAGCACCCGGACTTCGAGATCATCGTCGTGGACGATCGCAGCGACGATCTCACGGCGGAGCTCGCGCGATCGGTCCCGCGTGGGAACGCGCGTCGAATCACGGTGGTGGACGGGGAGCCGCTTCCCGACGGTTGGCTGGGGAAGCCGTGGGCCTGCCACCAGGGATACCGAAGCGCGCGGGGAAGACTGCTCCTCTTCACGGATGCTGACACGACCCACGGCCGCGCCCTGATGGCCCGGGCCGTGGCGGGGCTGGAGGAGGAGGACGCCGATCTCCTGACCGTGGCGGGTCGTCAGCTGATGGAGACGTTCTGGGAGCGTCTGGTTCAGCCGCAGATCTTTCTCCTGATGCTCCTGAGATTCCCGGATTTCGAGCGCGTGGCTCGTAACGATCGTTGGCGGGACGCTATCGCCAACGGGCAGTTCCTCCTGTTCCGAAGGGAGGCGTACGAGGCCATCGGCGGCCACCGTGCCGTACAGGACGAGGTGGCCGAGGACCTCGCCCTCGCCCAGCACGTGAAGCGCGCCGGCCTGCGATTGCGTGTGAGGAGCGCGGAGCGCGATCTCGAGACCCGCATGTATCGATCTCTGGCTCAGCTCGTCGAGGGCTGGTCCAAGAACATCGTGATGGGCGGGCTGCAGGCGTTTCCGCGGTGGCTTCGTCCCCTGGTGCCGCCCGTCTCCTTTCTCGGTGGCGTCGGCCTCTGGCTCCTGGCTCCGTCCGTGCTTGCGCTGGGGGCTGTGGGAGCAGGCCTCGGTCTTCCTCGCGACATGGTGGGATCGATGGGTGGGGGTGACCTATTGGTCTGGGCGACAACCGTTTATGCGATCAGCGCCGTCCTCTGGTCCCTGTGGACGAGAAAAATGGGAGGGCCGTTCTATTTGGGCCCTCTCTACCCGCTGGGCGCGGCGGTCGGCTCCTACATCTTCCTCCGGGCGTGGCTGCGGGGGCGGAGCGTCGAATGGAAGGGCCGCCGGTATCGACTTCGGCCGGTGTCGGAACGCGCGTGAGCGGCCCACCCGACGACCTTTCGCTCGAGGCGAGGCTCGCCGGCCGGGCAAGCGCCCTGGGGCTCGCACTATGCGGGGTGACCCGGCCGGACCGATCCGGGCACATGCCGTTCTACGAGGCATGGCTCACGGCCGGCCATCACGGCTCCATGGGATACCTGGCGCGCGAGGACTCGGTCGCTCGCCGAGCCGACCTCAGGGGCACGATGGAGGACGTTCGCTCGGTCGTCGTGGTGGCGGACGAGTACTACGTGGAGGACGCCCCTGCGGTCGCGGCCGACCCGGCACGTGCGGTCGTCGCCCGGTACGCCCGCGGGCAGGACTATCACGATGTGCTCAAGAGGAAGCTCGAGGACCTGCTGAGGTGGCTGGATCGGGAGGTCCCGGGCGGTGCACGCGGGCGTGCCTACGTGGATACCGGCCCGATCCTCGAGCGTGAGCTCGCCCAGCGCGCCGGGCTCGGCTGGTTCGGCAGGAACACGATGCTGATCAACCCGCGCCGCGGATCGTACTTCTTTCTCGGCGTTCTGCTCGTGGACGTGGCGCTGTCCCCCAGCACGCCCTTCGAGGAGGACCGTTGCGGGACCTGCTCGGCGTGCGTGGACGCGTGCCCGACCGGAGCACTGCTCGGCCGTGCGGCTGACGGTGCCCCGGTCATCGATGCGCGCCGCTGCATCTCGTACCTCACGATCGAGCTCCGCGGACCGATCCCCCGTGAGCTGCGCGCCGGCATCGGGAACCGCGTGTTCGGATGCGACATCTGCCAGGAGGTGTGCCCGTGGAACGAGCGCTTTGCCCGGCCCTCGGCGGAGGAGGGTTACGCCCCGAGAAGCGACCTGTCGATGCCACGGCTGGACGGGCTCGCGGCGAATCTCCTGGACATGGACGAGGATGCCTTTCGCCTTCGCTTTCGCGGGTCTCCTCTGAGGAGGGCCAGGCGGCGCGGGATGCTGCGCAACGTCGTCGTCGCGCTCGGCAATCGGCTCGGTGGAGGCGACGTGCCGGAGGACGAGGAGCGCCGAATCCTCGGACTCCTGGAGCGGGCGCTCGGTGACGAGGAACCCCTGGTGCAGGGGCATGCCGCCTGGGCACTGGGTTGCCACGATTCGGACGAGGCACGTTCGGTACTGCGGGCTCGCGCCGAAGGTGCACGTGACCCGTTCGTCCGCGAAGAGATCGGTCTGGCGCTGAAGGCGGAGGCGGGTAGCGGCTGAGGGTGGTCCCCCAGGGCGGAAACCGCGAATGTGCTGGCGGCCGCCGCGCATCCGTGGCGGCGCGCTCCTGCCGTCGGCTCGGCGGGGACGCATGGCACAGCTCGGAAGGAGGCTCGGTGCGCCGACTCGGCACCCAATGGATCGCACTGCTCGGTGCCGCGACGGCGTGTGCGTCCGCGGCCCCGCTGCGGGGACAATCCCTGCCCGAGAAGGTCTCTCTCGTGACGGTCGAGGACTCGTACGAGGTGGAGATTGGAATCGCGGTTCTGGGCGAGGCGTACGGGCGGGTCGGGATCGATGTCGAGGTGGAGCGGCTGCCGGGAGACCTGGCGCTCCGTCGCTCCGCGTCCGGACAGGCGCACGGCGAGGTGCACCGAATCGACGGCATCGCGGAAGAGTACCCGTCCCTGATCCAGGTATCGATCCCGATCAACTACATCGAGGTCGGCGTGTACTCGCGGGATCCCGAGCTCGCCCCGCGCAGCTGGACGGACCTCCTGGGGCTCGAAGTCGGGATCGTCCGTGGCATCATCGCCGCCGAGCGCCTGACCGACCGGCTCGAGGTGCGCCGCGTGGACACGTACGAGGAGTTGCTCGGGCTGCTGGCTCGGGGTGAGGTCGATGCCATCGTGACGCCGCTCATCAATACGGAGGTGGCTTTGCTCCGGGGAGAGCTGGCGGACGGGGTGCACATGAACGGCGTGATGGACACGTACCTGCTGTACCACTATCTGCACGAGGATCACGCGTTGCTCCTGCCCATCATCGAACCCGTGCTGAAGGACATGCTCGTGCGCGGACGCGTGACCGAGATCCGGTCGGAGACCCTCGACAGGATCCGTCGGGACGCAGCGGAGGGACGGTGAACGTGGAGCGTGGGCCGCGCCAGATCACGTTCAAGTCGGGCCTCATCATGGCAGCGGTCGCGCTGAGCGTGACCTCGGCCGCCTTCTGGACGTTGTACGAGGTGGTCCTGGAACGGACCCGCGTGCAGCTCGTGGAGCTCGCCGACTCGCAGGCCCGGCTCATCGAGGCGGTCGCGAAGTTCGACGCGATCCATGCCCGACCCGGTCGGGCGAGTCGGGCCGCGACCCTGTCGCAGATTCGGGAGTCGCACTTCCGGTATCGGGGCTTCGGTGAGACCGGGGAGATTCTCCTCGGCGAGCGGCAGGATTCCCTGATCCACTTTCTTCTTCCGGAGCATGAGCTCGGCTTCCGGCTGCGAGGCCCCGTGCCGTACGACGCAACCCGTCCCGCGCCGATGACCCGAGCGGTCTCGGGCGAGTCCGGCCTGATGCAGGGAATGGACGTGGACGGGCAGCAGGTGCTTGCAGCGTATCGGTATCTGCCCTTCCTCGAGGTCGGCCTGGTCTCGAAGATCGCGATGAGCGAGATCCGGTCGCCGTTCTATCACGCGGCCATAGTCACCTTCGGGCTGGCGGTCCTGTCGCTGATCGTCGGAATCGTGCTACAGCGACGAATGGTCGCCCCGCTCGTCTCGGAGGTGTTCACGGTCAACCGGGAGCTCAAGGAGCGGGAGGCGAAGCTCGCGAGCCTGTCCACGCAGCTTTCGAGGTACCTCTCGCCCCCGCTGTACAAGAGCATGTTCGAGGGCGCTTCGGAGGCGCGCATCTTCACGCAGCGCAAGAAGCTCACCGTCTTCTTCTCCGACATCGTCGGCTTCACGGCCCGGACCGACGGCATGGAGCCGGAGGACGTGAGCTATCAGCTCAACAGCTACTTCGACACGATGGCTCGGATCGTCTCGAGGCATGGTGGCACCCTCGACAAGTTCATCGGCGACGCCGTGATGGCCTTCTTCGGCGACCCGGAGTCCAGGGGCTTGAGAGAGGACGCGATCGCCTGCCTGGAGATGGCGTGGGACATGCGGGAGACTGTCGCCAGGCTCGCCGGCGAGTGGCGCGAACACGGCATCGGAGGGGAGTTCCAGGTCCGTATGGGCATCAGCACCGGATATTGCACCGTCGGCAATTTCGGCAGCGAAAGCCGGATGGAGTACACGATCATCGGGAATACCGTCAATCTCGCCGAGCGCATCGAGACCGCGGCACAGCCGGGGGAGATCCTCATCTCCGATGCGACCCACGAGCTCGTACGCTCGCATTTCGAGTGCGTGGAACGTGAGCCGCTTCGTGTGAAGGGCTTCCACAAGACGATTCGCACGTACCAGGTGCTCAGACCGAAACGGGACCTCGGGGCCGCGTCCGTTCGTGCCGAGGGGGAGGGCTTCTCGGTCCAGCTCGACCCGGATGTGGTCGCCCCGGACGACCGGGCCCGGGTGGCCAAGGCGCTCGAGGACGCGCTTGCCGCGCTCCGGCGCGAAGACGAAGACGGCTGACCGCGACGACTCACCGAAGGAGGACGCTGTGCCCTACATCACGCAGGACGCCCGCGCCCGCATCGATGCCGGTGGTGCGCCGGCCCACGCCGGGGAGCTGAACTACGCAGTGACGCGTCTGGTGGACGCCTATCTGGCCCGTGCCGCGGAGTCGGAGGGGCGCGTCCGCTACGCGCACCTCAACGAGGCCATCGGTGTCCTGGAGTGTGCGAAGCTCGAGCTCTACCGGCGTGTCGCCGCCCCCTACGAAGACCGCAAGCGGACGGAGAGCGGAGACGTCTACTCCGTGACGTAATGGCCTCTGTCGGCTCCACGGGCTATTCCGCGTTGAGAACCTCGATGGGGTCGACGCGCGTGGCGTGGACGGCCGGGATCAGACTCGCCACCACGGCGGCTGCGGCCATGACACCCGCGACCGTCGCGAAGGTGACGACGTCGGTACCGGTCACGCCGAAGAGCAGGCCTTCGATGAGGCGGGTTGCCGCGGCGGCTCCCAGCGCGCCGAGGACGATGCCTCCGGCTGCCAGACCCAGCGCCCAGCGCAGAACCAGAGTGCGGATCTCACCGCCCGGAGCCCCGAGCGCGATCCGGACGCCCATCTCGCGCATGCGCATGCTGACACTGTAGGAGACGACGCCGTAGAGGCCGACGACCGCGAGAAGCAGAGCCACGATGGCGAAGCCGCTCAGGAGTGAGGTGGTGAAGCGGTCCACGGCCAGCGAGGTCGCGACCAGGTCCTCCATCGGCTGAAGCTGGGCCAGCGCGATGTCGGGGTCCAGCTCGGCGACCTCCGTCCGGATCGCGCTCATCGTCACCTCCGGGTCGATCGAAGTTTCCACGGCGGTGAACATGAAGCTCGTCCGGGACTGGGCGTACGGCAGGTAGAGCGCGTTCCTGCTCTCGGCGCGGATGCCGAAGTTCTTGATGTCCCTGGCGACGCCGACGATCTCGCGCCACACGGGCTCGGCGGGGTTGTTCACGTTGAGTCTCTGCCCGACGGCGTTCCCGCCGAAGTAGTCCCTGGCAAGCGTCTCGTTGACGATGACGACGCGAGGTGCCTCGAAGTCGTCCGACGTGTCGAAGGCACGCCCGGCCACGAGCTCCAGGTCGAGCGCGTCGAAGTAGCCCGGGGTGACCCGCCGCAGCCAGACGGACGGTTCCGTGCCGGGCTCGGGAAGCGGCTGGCCCTCGACGTTGAAACGCGTATCGCCGTCGAAGCCGGCGAGTGGGAGGTTCGTGATCGAGCCCACCGCCGCGACCCCAGGCACGGTTCCCAGGCTTTGCTCGAGCTCGGCGAAGAACGCCTGGCGGCTCGTTCCGTCGGGGTATCGCGTCTGAGGAAGCTGGATCTGCATCGAGACCACGTCCGTGGCATCGAAACCGAGATCCACGGTCCGGAGATTCTGGAAGCTCCTCAGAAGCAGGCCGGCACCGACGAGCAGGATGAGGGCCAGGGCGACCTGACCCACCACCAGGCCGTTCCGCAGCCGGGCGGACGCTGTGCTCGCACCGGACCGTCCTCCCTCGCGCAGGACCCCGGCGGGGTCGGTCCGGGCGGCACGCACCGCTGGCAGAATCCCGAAGAGTGAACCCGTGAGCATCGTCACGAGCGCCGCGAAGCCCAGAATCCGGGCGTCGACCGCTACCTGTTCGAGGAGGGGCGTACCCGAGGGAGCCATCCGGACCAGCACGTCCGTCCCCAGGAATGCGAGCCCGATTCCGAGCGCTCCACCCGCCGCGGCGAGGATGAGACTCTCCGTCATGAGCTGGGAGAGGACTCGGCGGCGGCCTGCCCCGAGCGCCACGCGAACCGCGAGCTCTCCACTGCGACCGGCGCCTCTCGCGAGGAGCAGATTCGCGACGTTCACACAGGCGATGAGCAGAACGAGCCCGACGGCGCCGAGAAGCATCCAGAGTCCGGCGCTCGCCTGGTTCACCATGTCGAATTGCAGGGGATAGACGTTGAAGCCGGTGTCACGGGCCTCCTGCGGGTACTCCGCCTCGAGCCGGAGTGCGAGCTGCGTGGCCTGGGACCGCGCGAGGTCCAGCGCGTCTCCGTCGGTCAGTCGACCGACCGATCGCAGGAAGATGCTCCCTCGGCTCCCGCCGTTCGTTCGGTCGAACTGGAGCGTCGTCCAGACATCCGTTCCGAGGAACGCCGGAGGGCTGAAGTCGGGTGGCATCACACCCACGACCTGGAACGGGACGTCGTTCAGACGGATCGTCTGATCGAGAATCGAAGCATCGGCGCCGAATGCGCGACGCCAGAAGCCGTCGCTGATGAGCACGGCCCGCGGTCCGTCCGGACGATCCTCCTCGGCGAGGAAGCCGCGACCGAGCGCCGGAGCCACGCGGAAGACCTCGGAGAACATTCCCAGGCTGAAGCTCGCTCCGGAGAGCTGTTCGGCCCCGCCGTCGATTCCCGTGAGGGTCGGTTGCCAGCCCTGGAATGCCGACATGTGCTCGACTGCGCCGACCTCGTCCCGAAAGTCGGCGAAGGCAGGCCAGCTCAACCACTCTCGGCGCTTGTCGGGCAGAACCACGTCACGCCGGGTCCAGTCGGCCCATATCATCACGAGCTCCTCCGGCTCCTCGTACGGGAGCGGCCGGAGCATGATGCCGTCGACGACCGAGAAGATCGCGGTCGTGGATCCGATGGCCAGCGCGATCGTGAGAGCGGCCACGGTCGCGAACCCGGGATCCTTCAAGATCTGTCGCCCCGCGAAGCCGATGTCGCGCCGCACGTCGTCGATCCGATCAGACTGTCTCATCGCCCTCTCCCTCTTCCTCATCATCTCCTCCACGTCGTCCGCTATCCGATCCACGTCGCCGAACCGTCGCTCGGCCTCCGCGCGGGCCTCGGTCGGCGACATCCCTTCGGCTTCCAGGCGGGCCGCTCGCTCCTCCAGGTGGAAGCGCAGCTCGTCCTCCACCTCCCGACGCACCTCGTCCCCGCGCGAGGGGAGACGAAAGAGCCGCCGCGGTCCTGAGCGATTCATTGAGGGGCGCCCCGGTCAGTCCGTGGGCGCCTGCATTGCCAGCGCGCGCGCCACCGCGTCGGTGAAGCGAGCCCAGGAGTCGGCCTCGACCTTCAGGTGACGCTCGCCCTGTACGGTCAGGCGATAGTACTTCGCCCGCCGGTTGTTCTCGGAAAGCCCCCACTCGGACTCGACCAGGCCCTTCGCCTGGAGTCGGTGCAGCGCGGGGTAGAGTGTTCCTTCCTCCATCAGCAGCGATCCGTCGGTGACGGTCTCGATCCACTCGCTGATGCCGTAGCCGTGTCGCGGCTCCCAGGTCAGCGATTTGAGGATGAGCAGGTCGAGCGTGCCTCGTACGAGGTTCGGATTCTGTGACATGATCGGTCCGGAGGCGTGGACTGTTCCCCTTGTCTGCCGAGGGGTAAGTTCGGCAGTCCCCCCTAGGGACGCAAGGGGTACGGTGAACGCCCGCCCGTCCGGTGCCGCTCCCGAGCGCCAGCCTGGTCCCGACAGATGGATCCGCAAGGTGCCCGACAGCGATCCGCGTGTCCTTCGTGCACCTTCGGCATGGCAGTGACCTCTCACATCGGGTGGGACAGTCATGACGACGATGGCCGGATTGCCGGGCTTCAGCACGCTCGAGGAGTACCGCCGTGCGCATGAGGCCTACCGCCTCACGGCGCCCGAGCTCTTCAACTTCGGTGACGACGTCGTGGACCGATGGGCCTCAGAGGAGCCGGACGCCGTGGCGTTGTGGTGGTTGGGTCCGTCAGGTGGTGAGCGACGCCTCAGCTTCGCGCAGCTGTCCGAGCGGACCGCGAGACTGGCCAATGCCCTGGAGGAGCTGGGACTGGAGCGGGGCAGTCGCGTCATGGTGCATCTTCCGAGCGTCCCGGAGTGGTGGGAGACGATGGTCGCGCTCGCCAAGGCGGACCTGGTCGCGATTCCGACCACGACGCAGCTCACCGGAAAGGACGTGCAATTCCGGATCGACGCGGCCGGAGTCTCCGGGGTGGTGACCGACACGGCCGGAGCCCGGAAGATCGAGGCGCTGGGCGATGCGGTGGCGAGCGTGCGGGTCCGGCTTTGCTGTGGAGATCGGCCGCCGCGTGGCTGGGCCGCCTACGAGAGCGTGATCGCCTCCGCGCCGTCGGAACGCGAGCCGCTGCGAACCGGCTCGGAAGAGCCCTCGCTCATCTACTTCACGTCCGGCACCACCGGACCGCCGAAGATGGTGCTGCATACGCACGCGAGCTACGGAGTCGGGCACAGGATTACGGCGGACTTCTGGCTCGAGCACCTTCGGCCCGGGGTGGTCCACTGGAACATGTCGGATCCCGGGTGGGCCAAGACGGCCTACGCCGGATACTTCGGCCCGTGGATTCGCGGCGCCACGACCTTCGTCGTGCATCGGCCGGGGAAGTTCGATCCGACGGCGACGCTCGACATCCTCCAGCGCTATCCGGTCGAGTCCCTCTGCGCGCCTCCGACGGTGTACCGCATGCTCGTGCAGGAGGACCTCGACGCGTTCCGCCCGAGGGCGCTTCGGGAGTGCAGGGCTGCGGGGGAGGCACTCAATCCGGAGGTGTTGGCGAAATGGCGAGACGCCACGGGCATCACGATCCGGGAGGGGTACGGACAGTCCGAGACCGTCTTCCTGTGCGGCGGGCTACCGGGACTCCCGGTTCGGCCCGGGTCCATGGGGCTGCCCGCTCCGGGCATCGATCTGGCCGTGATCGACGATGCGGGTCGTCGCATGCCGCCCGGGGAGGTCGGTGAGATCGCGATTCGGGTCGAGCCGGAGCGCCCGGTCGGACTGTTCGAGGGCTACCTGGGCGCACCCGACGCGACGGCCCGCTGCTACCGGGACGGCTGGTACTGCACGGGCGATTGTGCTCGGGTTGACGACGACGGATACGTGTGGTTCGAGGCTCGGGCGGACGACATCATCACCAGCTCGGCGTATCGCATCGGTCCGTTCGAGGTGGAGAGCGCTCTGATGGAGCATCCCGCCGTGGCCGAGATCGCCGTGGTCGGCAAGCCCGATCCGGAGCGCACCGAGATCGTGAAGGCCTTCGTCGTCCTTGCCGCAGGGTACACGCCGTCCGACGGCCTCTGTGCGGAGCTCCAGGAGCACGTAAAGGCGTCGACGGCCCCGTACAAGTATCCCAGGGAGATCGAATTCCTGGACGAGCTCCCGAAAACCGTGACGGGCAAGATCCGGCGCGTCGAGTTGCGCAAGCGAGCCTGAGCCCCATCCACGGAGGAGGACCCCGATGACCAGCGAGCCCTTCGAGCTCGAGCGCTTTTTCGACGATCTGGGGCCTGCACAGGTAGTGCATCTGCACGAGCCCCGGTCCGGTCTCCGCGCGATCGTCGTCGTCGACAACGTGGCGTGTGGGGTCTCGGTGGGTGGGGTACGGATGGCCACGGACGTCACCGTCGACGAGGTCTTCCGTCTGGCTCGCGCCATGACGCTGAAGAACGCCGGAGCGGGCCTTCCGCACGGCGGGGGCAAAGCCGGCATCCTCGCGGATCCGAAGTCGGCGGATCGGGAGCGGATCATTCGTGCGTTCGCCCGCTCGATCCGCACGATGACCGACTACGTTCCGGGCCCCGACATGGGCACGGACGAGACCTGCATGGCGTGGATCCTCGACGAGATCGGACGGGCGGTGGGGCTTCCGCGGGTGGTTGGGGGGATTCCGCTGGACGAGATCGGAGCCACGGGGCACGGCCTGGCGGCCTGCGCGGACGTCGCCGCTCCCTTCTGCGACCTGAAGCTCCAGGGGGCGCGGGTGGCGATCGAGGGGTTCGGCAACGTGGGCAGGCCGGCCGCGCGGCTCCTGGTGGCCCGCGGGGGAGCGCTGGTGGCCGCGAGTGATTCGACCGGCGCGATTCACGACCCCGACGGTATCGACGTGGAGACCCTGATCGAAGTGAAGGCCCGTGAAGGCACGGTCACCGCCTACGAGGGAGCGAGCGTGATCTCCAACGAGGCGCTCTTCGAGGTGCCGTGCGACATTCTCGTCCCGGCGGCTCGTCCCGACTGCATTCACGAGGGTAATGTGGACGGGATCCAGGCGCGGTTGATCCTGCAGGGAGCGAACATTCCCGCGACCACAGCGGCGGAGGAGCGTCTCCACGAGCGCGGCGTGCTGGTCGTGCCCGACTTCATCGCCAACGCCGGCGGCGTGATCTGCGCGGCGGTCGAGTACCGCGGCGGCGGAGAGTCCGAGGCGCTGGAGGCTGTGAAGGAGAAGGTCGCGCAGAACACGCGTGAGGTCCTGGACGCCGTGCGGGCGGAGGGGATTTTGCCCCGGGAGGCGGCCAATCGGTTGGCGCGGAGGCGCGTGGAAGCCGCGATGGAGCTGCGTCGGCGGCTCTGACACGCGCGACGCGTGCGGCTTCAGGAAAGGAACCAGTCCAGTGTGCGCTCGACGACGTCGGCCGGCATTTCGTGGCCGCCCTGGAATTCCACGTACTCGATCGGATATCCGTCCATCTCGAACATCGGAACCAGCGCATCACGGGTGATCCTGACAGGCAGGACCCTGTCGCCCGTACCGTGCGAGACGAACACGCGTGGACTTCCGACGATGGGCTCGCTGGGGTCGGAGAAGCCGGGTGACCAGGCGACGAGATGGGTGAACAGGTCACCGTTCGAAGGCCCGAGCGAGAGCGCGTACGACGCGCCGTCGGAGAAGCCCGCGAGGGCGACGCGACCCTTGTCGATCGCGCAGCGCTCGAACGTGTACCGGAGCGCCGCATCGATGAAGCTCACGTCGGGTCCGAAGTCCGCGCGAACCCGATCCCAGGTACGACCGCGAGCGTCGGGTGCGAGCAGAACGATGCCGCGAGCCTCGCAGGCGCCGAAGAGGCTCGACCAGCGCTCGGCATCCCCGCCGGCCCCGTGCAGCGCCACGATCAGAGGCATCGGCGTTGTCGGCACGTAGGAACCCGGCACGTAGAGAAGTGCACCGCGGTCGAGCTCGGGAGCGATCCGGGTGCGGCCGCGCGTCGGCTCTCGGGTCGGGCTGGCCGGCCGGGCCGTCAGGCGCGGGTCGGGGGGTCGCCACGCGGGGAGCCAGCCGGAAAGGCTGGAAGCGAGCACCGCCTGCAGAAAGCGCCGGCGGGTCTGGGTCAACGACCGTTTGCCCGTGGCAGTATCAGCGGCCCCACCTCGACGGGCGGTCCGGATTCCTGCGGGATCTCGAAGGCGATCTCCGGGGGATCGGTGAGCCCGAGGGCGGCCGCCGTCGGTGCGGAGAGCCGAAGCCGGTACAGCCCGGGGCGGAGCCGGGTGGCGTAGAACACGCCGTCGGAGAAGGTGCGCTCGGTGAGAACGACTTCACCGGTGAGCAGGTTCACGACCTCGACGCCCGCGCCGGCGAGCGGGGTGCCGGACGCCCCGGGCTCCGCCCCACCCGTGGGCGAAGCGAGCACGGACCCCATCAGCTCGCGCGTTCTTCGGAGGGGTATCGAGACGCGTGTGAAGAGGTTCGGCGAGGGCCGGAGGCGCAGGTCGGCGTCCACCGGGGCCCACTCGGGATCGACGGACAACGAGTCGAGCACCACCGACGCGCCCTCATACGGCGTCAGCTCCCAGAGCGTGAACCGCCCTTCTTCGTCGGTCTTCGACCGCCAACCCTCGATGATGACGCCTGCGCCCTCGACGGGGGGCTCGTCATCGCTCCGGACGCCGTCGCCGTCGAGATCGTAGAAGACCTCTCCGGTCACGCCGCCGCGGCCGACCCCGGTCTGGAACGTCAGGGGCATCACCCCGACGTCCCGGTCGTACACCACGCCCCCGTCGGCACCGAGGAAGTAGCTGCTCGAACCGCCGGAGGTGCTTCGGCCGCGAAGGAAGCCCAGGGGCGACTGGAGTGTCACGCCGAGGGCCAGCGAGGGCTGGAACCCACGTCGGGCGCGGAAGCGTGCGTCGACGACCGCGCCTCCCCGGGTCCGGACCTGAGCTCCCGCCTCGAGGAGCTCGATGCCGTCCGTGGTCGTCCCCAGGCCTCCGCCGACGGCGATGTTGTCGATGGACCAGGGAAGGCCACCCACGAGCGTCTGCTGCACTCGCCCGGTCGTCATCGTGCTGGCCTGCAGGCCCGACTCGACGTCGAGGCTCACGTTCGTGAGACCGAAGCTGGTGGACAGGCCGGCCTGCCACGCGTCGACGCGGTCGGACTCGAGACCGCGCAGGAACAGGCGACCGTGCAGCCAGGGGCCGCCGATCGCAGCGATCGGTGCTGAACCGGTGAGCTGACCCACCCATCCTGCCGGGCCCAGCACACCCCCGTCGGGGCGAGTCCAGGAGTACGAAGCCCCCAGCTGGCCGCCTCGACCCCAGAAGCCCCTCACGTCACCCCTGAGGAAGCTGTCCCCCCGAGCCTGAAGACCGAGGTTGAGCGCACCGGTCGCGGCGAACCCGACACGCGCGTAAGGCTGGATCTGGCTTTCCGCGGGCGTCGCGACGTAGTCGGCGCCCCCGTAGGCCGTCCAGCGACGGGAAAGGCCGTGACCGATCTCCGCGAAGGCGTAGGCGTCGCATCCCAGTCCGTCGCATGCTCCGCCTCCGGCGCTGTAGCGGGTGCGGCCCGCGGGGATCTGGGTCGAAGGGACGAAGTAGACCAGGTCCTGGACCTGCTCCTGGCCTGCCGGTCCGATCATCCGGATGCGCATCGGTGTGCTGCCGTAGCTCAGGGGGGCCTCGACCTCCCGAGGGGCGTCCGCCGAGGAGACGCCTACGAGACGGCTACCCTGGTAGATCTCGTACTCCCAGCCCGCTGGAACCGGCGGCGTCAGGACCGTCTGGTCGAAGTACCGGGGCGTGATCCACGGCTCGTTCGAGATGCTGGCACCGATGATCGGCCGGGCCACCACCCCGTTGCTGCGGAACGTGCCGATGTTGATCTGACGCACGCGGTCGTTCTCGGGGAACACCCGCTGGTAGCTTGCCGTCACGTCGCGAATGGTCGGGGAGCGGCCCTCGTAGAACGACGACGTGAAACCGACCTCTGCCGCGCCTCCGAGCAGCCCGGCTCCGACCGTGGGTCTGGCGAGGCCCGACGTCCCTCCCGACGACTGGGTCATCGACACGCTCCACCCTGCCGCGAAGCCCCCGGTGCGGGCCGGGTAGGGTACGCCCTCGAATCGCCGTGGGTCGAAGACCTGGGCGCGGGCGGCTTCGGCGGTTCGCCGCAACGCCTGCCGGGATCGGAGGACAGCGGGAAACTCCGGGCCATCGGTGATCGAGATCACGAGATTCGCCATGTCGACGCGAACGTCGGACGCCAGCAGGCGGGCGAGGTGCTCGGTGCCCAGGAAGATCTCGCCGTCCTGCTCGACCCACGCGGCCTCGGGGACCCGAATCACGTCCTGCGCGATCTCGATGGTACGCTCCGCCGGATCGAGCGTCGTCCTCCACACGTCCGGGGGCCACTCCAGCACGCGTCGGTCCCCATCGAAATGCATCGGGACCTCGGTGAGGAGAAGAATGGGGCTCAGCGGAACGAGGACGCGATCCTGCTCGACCAGGGCGACGATGGTGGGCCGGCGAGGGATCTGCTCCACGTAGAGCTGGAAGTACCCCTCCGCCCAGTCGGACGCCTCCTGTGCGGTCACTCCCCCGCCGCCGAAGGCCGGAGCCGCGGCGGAGAGGAGCATCGACGCGAACAGAGAGCGGCGCCGCGACATGGGCTCAGCGGATGAAGACTTCCCGGACCACGGGCTCGGTGGGGATCACGCCGCCCGGGGGAAGGTCGTCCCGCTCCGTATCGATGGTGTATCGCGCTCGGGTCGGGAAGCCCTCGGCAGGTCGAGGAAGGGCGATTCGGCGGCGCATCGTCCGGTAGACCGGGAGGACCTCTTCCGCGCTGGCGAGGACCCGGCCCTCGTAGTCGATCGCTTCGATCAGGAGGCGCCCGAGGAATGCCGCGTTTCCCGTCCGGCTGGCCTGCACCTCGTACACGATGCTGTCCCCCACGAACCGGGCACGTGCTTCGTCCACGACGACCCCGGTGCTCATCTCGCCGTTCCGGTAGTTGACCGCGACGACGATCACGGTGTTGAGCTCGATCTGCATGCCGACCTCGCCCTCGCGACGCTCGATGGAGGGCTGACCTCCGCTCGAGTGCACGCGAGCTCGGGCCCAGTACTCGCCGGGAGGGAGATCCGCGGGAGGACGCGCCAGAATCCGGACGACCTGACGCTGTCCCGGCTCCAGTCTCAGTCGCTGCGGAAACGCGCTGAGCCAGGAAAGCGCGGAGGGCTCGCCGGCCGGGGCGTCCTCGGTGATCGGAACGAAGACCGCGCCGTTCTCGTCCGTCTGGGGATACCCGAAGGCGAAGTCGATGCGGATCTCCTCGGTGCGCGTGCCCGGATTGAACAGCGTCAGCTCGCCGGACCGAGTCCGATGGTCGATGTAGACCGCCATCGGGGAGACCGAAACCGACCGCAGCGGCTCCGCGATCCCGAAGAAGGCGACGAGCCCGAGGGCGATCGTCAGCGGTGTTCTGAAGCGCTTCATGCTCCGGCCTGAACGATGGTGAGGGTGATCACGGCGGTGTAGGTCCCCACGGGAACGCCGGGTCCGGGCCCGGCTCTGCCCCCGAGGAAGAAGCGACGCGGCTGACGCGGTTCGGCCGTGAACGGGAGTGGTTGATGCGGGTCGAACGTGATGCGCGTGCCCCCGATCTGGAGCATTCCGTCACCTGGCGCGAAGGAGAGCGGAAACGTCGCGCCCGTCGGCCCCGTGAGCACCGACGGCAGGACGAACTGCGCGATGTAGGAGCCGTCCCCCTGCACCCGGAACGCGGCGCGTCGATTCGCCTCGGTCGGCGCGACGATAGCCCCGATGCTGGGCTCGACGGTTCCGAACTCGAGGTCCTTCTGCGGGGCCACGGTGAGCTGCGCGACGGCCGAGGCGGGAACGAGCGTGAGCGCGCACCAGGTGACGAGAAGTCCCGTCACCCGGAGCGCGCTCATGAGCGCCCCCGTGGGCCGAAGCGCGGCTGCCTCGTGCCTCAGAAGATGGCAGTGAGGTTGAACGTCAGCACGGCGGAGTACGTGCCGGCCTGTACGTTGGTGTCGGCACCGGCGATGGCACCACCCACCTGCACGAACGTGTCCTGGTCGGTGCCCGGCGTGGTGATGCCGGTGTTGCCGAGGGCGCAGTTCGCGACCGGTGTCGCCGCACCGCCGGAGGTCGTCGCGTAGCCACACTCGAACGTCAGCGGGATCGTGCTGCCGCCGGGCCCGGCCAGGGATGCGGGCGGCGTCACGGACACCGACACGTCGGCGTTGTGCGTGATCTGGAACTCACCCAGGGTCTGCGGCGCCGTCGCGGCTGCCCCGACCGAGACGGTCGCGGCGTCACCCTGGGCCAGGGTGCCGAAGAAGAGGTTGTTTACCGGGGTGACCGTGAGGTTCGCGGCGATCACCGCGCTCGCCGTCACGGTGGCGGTGGTGGACTGCGCCTGCACCGCCATCGGTGCGAAGGCAAGGGCAAGCCCGACGCACAGGGCTTTCTTCATCGTGTACTCCATGGAGAGAACGGGAACGGTCCCAGGTCTTCGGGCGAAGCCCCCCCTGCCTGGGCGAACAGGTTCTGCACAACGCAAACTGTGCGAATCTCGTGGAGGGAAACAAGTGTTTCCTTCCGGGCGCTCCTCATGGCGTTATTTCAACGTTATTTGCCAGTGGCTGCGCCGCGTCCCGCGGCCCGGCCGGTCGCCCAGGCCCAGAGGAAGTTGTGACCCCCGATGGGCCCGAAGGCGTCGAGCATCTCGCCGCAGAGGTACAGGCCCGGTCGCACGCGGGATTCGAGGGTCACGGGGTCGACCTGGTCGAGCGCCACCCCACCTCCGGTGACCTCGGCCTTCCGGTATCCGGCGTTCCCCGTCCACGGCAACGGGTATGCGGTCAGCGCCTCGACGAGGCCCCTGCGCGACGACCGGCGAAGCTGCGCCAGGGGCGTGTCGGCATCGACGGACGTCTCGGCGAGCAAGCGGTCCGCGAGGCGGCGCTCGAGGTCCGCGGCGAGCACCGGGCGCACCGCGCCACGTCCCCGCCTCAACCGTTCGTCCCATTCCGCAGGGGAGCGCTCGGTCCAGGAGACCAGGAGCTCCTGGCGGCTCCCGTCCGGCCGCCCCCGCACGGCGAGGTGGGACGCGTCGAGCACCGTGGGACCGCTCCAACCCTGATGAGTGAAGAGGAAGCCGCCGGTCGTGGTGAACGGCGGGCGGGCACCGGGCGCCGTGATCGTCACGGTCCGCGAAATGCCCGCGAGCTCCGCGTGAGGGTGGGGATCGGCGGTCAGCGGCGTGAGAGCGGGGTAGGTGGGGTGGATACGGTGGCCGAGTCGCTCCACGATGCGCATCCCCTGGCCGTCGCTCCCCGTGGTCGGCACGGAGAGACCTCCGGTCGCGAGGACGACCGCGCGGGCCCTGACCGGGGGGGCTCCTTCGATGTGGACCGACCACCCAGGAGCGCCCGTCGCGTCGAGCTCGGGGCGCACGTCCGTGACGCGAGCTTCGAACCAGACCCTGGCTCCCGACTCCCGCACTCGTCTGACCAGAGCGTCGCGGACATCCCGGGCTCGATGGCTGGACGGGAAGAGCTTTCCCGTGGCCTCCTCGAGCTCCAGAGGCATCTCGAGCTCGCGCTCGAAGAACGCCCGTTGCTCGTCGAGGGGCCAGGACCGAAGGATCTTCCGCAGCGTGTTGGGCGAGGAGTCGGTGACGTACCGTTCCGGCCGGGCGACCGACGGGAGGATGTTGCAGCGCCCCCCACCGCTGATGAGGATCTTGCGGCCGCCGTCCCGGGTCCCCTCGACCAGGGTCACGTCGACCCCGGTGCGCGCGGCCGTCAGGGCCGCTAGGAGGCCGGCAGCGCCGGCTCCGATGACGACGACGGTGACGGGGTGCTCAGCTGAATCCATGCCGATGTATACCGGATGCGGCGGGGTGGCGTCCATGAGCGTCACGTGGCAACCTCTGCCCATGCGCCGATCCGCCGACCCGACCCTCGAAGTATGTTGTCCCTCCGCGGACTTCGCCGTCGCCGCCGAACGGGCGGGGGCCGGGCGCGTCGAGCTCTGCGACAATCTCGCGGAGGGCGGGACCACGCCGAGCTCCGGCGCCATCGAGGTCGCGCTCCGCGACCTCTCGATCCCCGTGATGGTCATGATCCGCCCGAGGGGAGGGGATTTCGTCTACTCCGGCTCGGAAGTCGACGTAATGCTCCGTGACATCGAGTCCGTGGCTCGTCTCGAGGTGAACGGTCGGAGCGTCCTCGGGGTCGTGGTGGGGGCGCTGACGCCGGAGGGGGCCGTCGACGCACGTCTGACGCGAGAGCTCGTTGCGGCAGCGCGCCCTCTCGCGGTGACGTTCCACCGCGCCTTCGATCTTTCGCGGGATCTCGACGAAAGTCTCGACACGCTGCTCGAGATCGGCGTCGACCGGGTTCTGACGTCGGCGGGGCGGAGAACGGCCGTCGACGGCGTCGAGACGCTCGCCCGTCTCGCGGCGCGCGCCATGAACCATGCGGTCGTACTCCCTGGAGGAGGGGTGCGCGCCGAGCACGTGCCCCGTCTTCTTGGCGTTCCCGGTATTCGGGAGCTGCACATCGGCGCCAGCCGTTGGACGGACGGCCCGATGCTTCACCGGGTCCACGACGTGCCCATGGGGCGCGCCTACCAACCCGACGAGTATGTGCGGGAGGTGGTCGACGGGGATCGTGTCACGAGCGTCGCGGCAGCCATGTCGGTTTCGACGAGAGCCTCGTGACGTCCCGACGCTCGTTCCTGAAGCGTGCCGCCGGCCTTGCGGCGGCCGGGGGCATGCCTCTCCTGGGTAGCTGCACACCGGACGCGCCAGCCGCGCGCCGTGATCGCAGCACCGGGCTCGGCTCGGGGGTGCCGATCGAAGGTGGACACGACCTTCCGGAGAGGCAGCTCGCCCCGCTCACCCGGCCGCTGCTGAGACCGTGGGCCGCCGACCTCGTCCTGCTGGAGGCCCCTTCCGAGGAGCTTCCGGTGGCCTACGTGTCGATGGAGCGGCGGGAGGTGTACGTCGATCGCGAGTACCGTGATCGCGCCAGCTGGCTTCTCCGCGCGCACATCTCCGTCAGCACCGCCCTGTGGCGGATTCCCCTGGCGGATGATCCTCCTCGCCAGCCGATTACGCCCGGAGACGAGATGCGGGAGTTCGAGGAGCAGCCGATCCGCGCATGGGACCCTACCCGGGTGCCCACGATCGACGACATCCGGATCGTGCGTGGCGGTCCTGCCAGGCGCCGCATCGAGTTCGCCTGCATTCCGCTCGCGGGAGGCGGAGGCGGAGGTGCGTGGCTTTCCGGTGGCCCGATCGACGTCGTCGTCTCGGACGGGTCCTCGGTCGACACGGTGCGGGAGGACTTCGGCCTCGTCGGCACGGGTGTGCGCCACGCCGACCGGGCGTGCGCAGGCCCGGGTGAGGCGGTGCAGCTCGTGAGCTGGGCGCGTCGTCAGTTGGTCGGCGCGAGCCGGTAGTACATGAGGCCGAGCTCGTTGATACGCCTCACGTAGTGAACCGGCTCTCTGCCGCGGACGTATCCGTGGCGGGTCGAAGCAAAGACGTCCGGATCCGACAGCGAGAGCATGGCGTGCTCGACGTGCTCGAACCAGCGGTCCGGATTCCGCCCGGTGCGCTCCGCGACCCGCCGCGCGTCGCTCACGTGTCCGTAGCCCGCGTTGTACGCGGCAAGTGTGAAGGCGAGACGGTCCTGCGGGGCGAGGTCGGGGGAGAAGCGGCCGTAAAGCCACCTCATGTAGGCTGCGCCGGCGCGCACCTGCTCGTCAGGATCGCCGAGGTCGTCCACCCCCATCTGCTGGGCCGTGGCCGGCATCATCTGCATGAGCCCGTAGGCTCCCACGTGTGAGCGGGCCTGCGGATCGAAGCGTGACTCCTGGAACATCTGAGCGGTGAGCATGCGCCAGTCGATGTCGCCTTCGCGCGTGTGCCGTCTGGCCAGGTCGTCCCAGGGGGAGAGGGAGCCGTCCGCGCGCAGCGCGGGCTGCTCGACACGGCGCGTGTCGCGTCGGAAGTGCTTCCGGATCAGAACGGCGTGCGTGAGGCCGCCTACCTCTCGATCGAGGAAGGCGTCGAGCGCGGCGAGGAGCTCGGGCTGATCTGCGCGCACCGCCCATGCGCGTCCCGGCGTCTCTTCGATCCGCTGCACGATCTCCAGATCGGGATGGTCCGGGAGCTCTGCGTCGGCCAGGTGACTCTCCAGGACGGTGAGGTCCGCCTCGCCGTCCTCGAGCCTCTGCAGCAACTGGCTGGTGGACTCCGCGTCGGGGGTGATGAGAAGCTCGAAACCACGCTCGTCGGCGACGCGTTCGACCTGGGGGAGGTAGGGATTGTTGCGGGCCACTACGACGGTTCGACCCTCCAGGTGCTCGGCGGACTCCAGGCCGAGCGAGCTTCGGGCGATGATGACCGGATCCACGTCGTGGTACACGCGGGTCGCGACGACCCGGGTGGTGTCCCGGAGCACCGTCGGGATGATGCCGGCGCCGATCATGTCTCCGAGTCCTCGCTGCAACCAGTCCTCGAGAAGCTCCGTGGAGGGCACGACCACCATCTGGAGCATCAGGTTCTGCTCGTCGGCGAACATCCGGACCAGATCCAGGTCGAAGCCGACCAGGTCGCCCTTGTACACGTAGTAGGATGACGGGCCGTTGACCGTGAGCACCCGGAGGATCCGACGCCGCTCGATGTCGGCCAGGTCGCCCAGCAACTCGGCGCCGTCCTCCCCGACGGGGAGGACCTGGAAGGCGAAGTCGTTGATGAGGCGCAGGAGGTCGGGGTTGGCGTCGCGAACCGCGGCCGTGTACACGACTTCCCCGAACTCGAGTCCGAGGTGGAGCTCCGGGTGGACATCGGCCACGACGTCGGCGACCCACCGTTCCGCAAAGGTTACGTCCACCGATCCGTCGATGATCATGTCGATGCCGGCCTCGGCGGTAGGCACGTCGATGGTGTCGACCTGTACGTCGGGCTGGCGCGCCTTGATCTCCTCCGAGAGCCCGAGGAGCGAAGAGCCGGTCGCGAACGTGACCGTTCGCCCGGCGAGCTCGTCGAAGCTCTGCGGAGCCTGCCCGGAGCGGCTCACGAAGACACCGGGGACGCGGTTGAAGGCGGCGGAGTACGCCACCCCCTCGGGCGGTCGTGCCGCCCCTTCGCCCGAGCGCCCGACGATGACGTCGACCTTCCCTTCGAGCAGGGCGCGCAAAGCGGCCGCCTCCGTGGGATACTCGTCGATCTCGAGCTCCAGGTTGAGCCGGTCGGCGAACTCCCGCGCGAGCTCTGCCTCGTGCGGGGAGCCCCAGCGCAACCGGGGGAGCTCCTCGACATGGGCTCGAGCGACGTTGGCCAGACGGATCCGGCCGTGTGCCCGGATGGCCTCGATGTCCCCGAGCTCGACGTAGGACTCCGACTCCGGGGACACCGGCGGGTCCGGCGCGGCATCGGCGCGAGGGTCACCCCCGTCTCCGCAAGCCGAGAGCAGCAGGGTCAGGATCGTGGCGTGGCGGGTACGGATGGCAGCCATCGACGAACGGAGTTCCGGGCCGCGGGGCCCGACGCCCGGGTACGACCACGCATGTGAAACGAGACAGATGCCCGGAATCTAGGCCTGCCACAGCGGGGCACCAACGCCGGACGTTGGCGGGCTACCAGCGTCGAATTCCCCTTCGGGATCTCAGCCCCCACCGACTGCGGCTTTCGAGGGCCAGCAGCTTGCCGATCATCTCGGTCGGGTCCAGGTGGGTCCGACCCAGGAGCTCCTCGGCTTCCTCGGGAGACAGGGGCTCCTCGTCCGTGGCCAGCGCCACCGCCTCGTTCTCGCCTTCGGCAGGCGGATCCTCCGCGAACTCGTCCTCGGCCGCGTCTGGCACGTTCACCGAGCGTGTCACCACGTCCGCCTCCATGGCACCGTCCGTGAGCTCCCGACCGCTGCGTCGCTCGATCGCGTCGATCGAATCCATCAGTCGGAGGGCCATCGCGAGGTTCCACTTGGCATCCTCGTTGTCCGGGCGAAGTCGGAGCGAGGCACGGTTGGCCTCGGCGGCCGCGGACGCCTGAAGGCGCACGGAGTCGGGAGCTCCGGCCTCGAGGGCGCGCTCGAGCCGCAGGAGGCCGGCGTTGTACTGCGCCCGGCTCCGAAGCTCCGCGTCACCGCGACGACTCGCGATCTCGAGCTCGACCTCGGCGGCTGGATCGTCGAGCTCGGCCAGCGCGGTGCCAAGGTTGTAGCGTAGAGCTTCGTCGCTTGCTCCTCGCCGTACCCGCTCCTCGTAGAGCGCGGCGGCCCGGTCGACGGAACCGGCCCGATGGAGTCGGTTGCCCCTCTGGAGGCTGACGCGCTCGGCCGACCACGAGACGGCGAGCCCGACCATCGCGCCCACGAGCAGCAGCACCCGACCGAGTGCCCGGCGGCTCATGCGGCGCGTCCCCGCCGTGCCGCCGACCGGGCATCGCGCGCGGAGCGGGGCACTGTCGCCGCCGGCGCAGCGGGATCGCCTCGACGCGATCGACCGAACACACCCGCGTCGGCGGACGCCTCGATCGCGAGGAGCACGAGCGCCGCGATCAGCAGCCAGAATGCAGGGGCTCGCCCGGCGCCGCCGGTCGACTCCGCCGAGGGGCGGTCCCGACCCAGGTCGCCGACGAGCGAGCGGATGCCGCTCACGGTCGAGACGTCGTGAAAGCGCCCCCGCCCGGCGGAGGCCAGCTCCTCGAGCAGGGCCCGGTCGTACCCGGCCACGACGGGCGCGCCGTCGAAGAGGAGCGGTGCTCCATCCGAGCCCGGGAGGAAGAGGGGCGCCCCGTCGGCCGAGCCCACTCCGGCTACCCACACTTCGAAACCCGCGTCCGACACCGCACGCGCACTGTCGAGCGCCTCGGCGGCGCCTTCGTAGATCTCGCCGTCGGATACGAGGAGCACGATCCGGCGTGCGTCCTCTCGGGGACGGCGTTCCCACGCCTGCCGGGCCGACCCGATCGCGGCCGGCATCGACGTGCCCTGATCGCGGGTTCCGACCAGGGCGGGCGTGAGCCATGGAGAGAAGAACGAGACGACCGCCTGGTCGTCGGTCATCGGGACGAGGTCGAACGGCCAGTCGGCGAAGAGCGACAGGGAGATCCGGTCCGCGACCCCTTCCTGCACGATGTGGTCGACCAGCTCGCGAGCCCGGGCGATCCGCTCCCCGTCCACGTCGCCCGCACTCATCGAATGGGAGACGTCGACCGCGATGCTCAGATCGATGGGCGTCGGCGGTGGCGGCTCATCGGGCTGCTCGGGCGTCGGCCCCGCGGCCACGAGGCCCAGCGCGGCAGCCCCGAGCGCCAGGGTGACGAGGCGACCGAGCGGGAGCCTCGTGAGGTCGCGCCCAAGAAGCCGAAGCGACGGTGCCCGGCCGCCGTAGGCCTGCACCAGCCGACGACCTCTTCTCCACTGGAGGAGCACCAGCATCACGAGCAGCGCAGCCGCCGCCGGGGCGAAGATCAGGAGGTCGGGGCGGTCGAACGTCACGGCAGGACCCCCCAGGGCGAGGCGCGCAGAAGGGACGCCGCCGTGACGAGTGCCAGCGCCGCGAGGGCGAAGATCCACCCGTACGGAGTGGTCTCGATACGCTGCACGGTCTCGAGGGAGGGCTGAACGAGTCGATCGATCTCGGCGTAGATCTCCTCGAGGGCTCCGACGTCCGTCGCCTTGAAGTAGCGTCCTCCGGTGATGCGCGCGGCCTGGGTCAGCACCGTCTCCATCGCGCGCGTGTCGCGTCCCTGCTCCTGTCCGATCGCGACCGGGTAGATGGTGACCCCGACGGCGGCCGCGGCCCTGGCGGCGAGGTCGGGCATGACGCCTGCCTTGTTGTGGGCACCGTCCGTGACGAGGATGAGGATCTTCGAGGCATGAGGGGAGTCGTCGAGGAGCCCGGCCCCGGCGGAGATCGCTCCGGCGATGTCCGTTCCGTCGGTGAGGAGCCCGACCTCGAGGCTCTCCACCGCATCCTTGACCACGAATCCGTCGTGCGTGAGCGGCAGTCGAGCGAATGCCTCGCCCGCGAACGTGACGAGGCCGATGTCGTCGGAGCGGGCGTCGACGAACTGCAGGGCGGCCCCCTTTGCGACATCGAGACGACTTCGACGCGCGCCCATGTCTTCGGCCCACATGGAGGTCGACAGGTCCAGGGCGATCGCGATGCCCACGCCCTCCACGCGAGGCTCTTCGTGGACTTCCACCACCTGCGGGCCGGCAAGGGCGAGCACCACGGCGGCGAGCCCGGCCAGGCGAAGGAGGAGCGGCGTCGACTCGAGGACGCCGAGCAGGGGAGAGGGCCGCGCGTCGGTGTCGGCGGAGGTCGCGACGATCAGGCCGGGCGCCCGTCTCGGCAGGAGCCACCAGCCGAGGACGGGAAGCGCGAGCAGGACCCAGAGCCAGTCCGGAGAAGCGAAGCTGCTGCTCACTCGTCCTGCTCCTGGATCTCGCTCGTGGAGACGTCGGACGTCTTCTCGATCCAGCCGCGCAGCCGTGTCACGTGCGCCTCGGCCCCTTCCGCCTCGGGGCGGCGGCCGCCGAACTTCACCGCCTCGGCCAGGTCCATCTCCTGCTCGAGAGGGGCCGGGTCGGGTGTCGTGACGGACGTCCCCAGCTCGGCGAGATCCTCCATCAGCTCCGTGCTCGTCCAGGCAGGGCCCCAGCGGACTTCCATCGACTCGACGTACCGTCGCACGATCCGGCTCGATCGAGAGAAGAAGTCCCGTGTCTGCCCGCTGCGATGGAGGCCTTCACTCACGAGCGCGTCGAGCTGCTCGAGCGCCTCGGACCGCGGAGAGCGGATCGAGACTTCCGTGGGCCCGGAGCGCGTCTCGCTCCACTCTCGGAGGGATACTCCGGCGACTGCGACGATGGTCAGTCCGAAGAGGAGGGTGAGCAGGGTCGCGGGCCAGCTCCGGTCACCCCCGGCCACGTCGGCCGCCGGTCTGGGTGCGACCCCCTGGGTCACCTCGTCGAGGAGGAGGACGGAGGCGACCCAGATCTCCCGCGACGGAACCGACCGGAGCCGGGCCGAGGGTACACGGTCTACGCCCTCGACGAAGGCCTCGAAGCTCCCCGCGATCGCGCCTTCCCGTGCGAGCCCTGCCGCCCGCGCCTCGCCGGCGTCGGCTGCGAATACGTCGAACTCCGGAACCGTCACGGTCCCGACCTGGAACGCGATGAGCGGATACCGTACGGACAGGAGCGCCCTGCCATCGGCTCCGGGCTCGACCGACCACTGGGCTGGTCCGAACGGCTCGAAGCCGGGACCCTGGAGAGAGTCGGGGAAGAAGGCGACGCTCCCGGGCCCGACCGAGAGGTCGATCGACATCTCGAACCGATCCCCGAGCGCGATCGTGTCGGCCGACATCCGGGCCGCGTTCACGGTGATGCGGGGTACGGCCTGCGCCTCGGCCACCAACGGCGCCCCGGCACACGCGATCCAGAGGGCTACCGAAACCGAGCGCTTCATCGAGCGCTCCGTGCGCGACGCCGGAAGAACCCGATGAGGGGCGGGAGGTAGTCCTCGGTCGTGACCAGGTCGATGGTGTCGAGGCCGAGGTCGCGGAACAGGGCGTCGATCCCGTTTCGCGCCCGCTCGGCACGGGTCCGGAACTCCTCCCGCACGCGACGGCTCGACGTGTTCAGGACGCGACGGCGTCCGGTCTCCGGATCGGTTACGGCGAGCATCCCCACCTTCGGCAGGCGGAAGGCGGCCGGGTCGTGCAGGCGGATGGGCACGACGTCGTGATCCCAGGCCAGCTTGCGGGCGGCACGGTGGAGGTCGGGGTCGGCCTCCGCGCCGGTCAGGAAGTCGCTGATCACGAAGACCGTCGTCCGCTGCCGAAGCACCTTCTCGGCGTAGCGGAGCGCCTTCGAGAGTCGAGTGCCCCGACCTGCGGGCCGGTAGGCGAGCAGCTCGAGGACGAGGCGAAGTGCGTGCCGGCGACCGGTGTCCGGAGGAACGAAGTGCTCGACTCGGTCGGTTGCCAGCAGTAGGCCGGCCCGGTCGTTGTTGGCCGTGGCCGCCAGCGTGAGGATGGCCGCGATCTCGGCGGCGACCGTGGCGTTGTCCTTGGCTCCGGTGCCGAACGCCTTGGAAGCGGACAGATCCACCACCACCAGAGCTGACAGCTGCCGCTCTTCGACGAATTCCTTGACGAACAGCCGGCCGCGTCGGGCGGTGACGTTCCAGTCGATGGCGCGGACGTCGTCGCCCGGCTGGTATTCGCGAACGTCGGAGAACTCGAGACCCCGCCCCTTGAAGATGGAGTGGTACTCGCCGCTGAAGAGCGACTCCACGAGGCCTCGCGTGGTCAGCTCGATGCGCTTGAGCTGCGCGCTCACCTCCGGTGTGAACACGTGGTGTCCCGCAGCTGCACGGCCCGTCACACGTGTCATTCGTGCGGTGCCCGGAACCTCAGGGGGCGGGGACGGTGTCGAGGACGCGGCGCACGATCTCGTCGGAGTCGACGCCGCGGGCGTCCGCCTCGTAGGTGGTCCGGACACGGTGGCGCATGACCTTCGGCGCCATCGCCTTGACGTCGTCAGGAAGCACGTAGTCCCGACCCATGAGGAACGCGCGGGCCCTCGCGGTCCGGGTGAGGAAGATCGTGGCCCTCGGCGAAGCGCCGTATTCGATCAGGCTCGAGAGATCGGAGAGCCCGTACGCGTCCGGCTCGCGCGTGGCAAAGGTCAGCTCGACGATGTAGTCGAGAATGGCGTCCTCGAGCCGGAGCTCAGCTACCTGACGGCGTGCGCCTCGGATCGCATCGACGGTGATGACGGTGTCGACGGGAATCGGCGTTCCGGCAGC
>Ga0209536_100001523_pt1 | contig 38131 bp, 32 predicted proteins | sample DeeMarSeWOR28_12_FD_187461 | JGI IMG/M metagenome (GOLD analysis project Ga0209536, IMG submission 187461) | Marine sediment microbial communities from White Oak River estuary, North Carolina - WOR-2-8_12 (SPAdes) (version 2) | ecosystem: Environmental > Aquatic > Marine > Intertidal zone >... | reverse complement strand
TTAGCTATTTTGGCGGAGGGAGAGGGATTCGAACCCCCGGAGACCTTGCGGCCTCAGCGGTTTTCAAGACCGCCGCAATCGTCCACTCTGCCATCCCTCCTCTGCAGTATCCAGCACACGAGTCGCCTCAGATACTGGACGGCGAGCGGGGACATCCCCTCTCCACCGGGTGCGATAATAGTATAACAAAAGGGAGCGGGAATGTCAATTGGAATGAAGGAGTTGAAAAGATCTTCCTATCGCCCTGTTTGCTTGAGGCCTGAGCATTGGATATAATGCAACCAAATTTGGAGCATCGGTCCCAAAGCCTATGAAAGTGCTCATGATCTCCAAGGCCTGCGTGGTAGGGGCCTACCAGAAGAAGCTGGAGGAAATCGCCCGGCACGACGGTGTCGAACTGACGGTAGTGGTCCCTCCCGAATGGCAAGACGAGCGGGGCAGCCTGCGCCTGGAGCGGGTTCACACCAGTGGCTACGATCTGCGCATTGAGCCCATCGCTTTTAACGGTCACTTCCATCTGCATTATTACCCAACCCTCAAGGGAGTGATGCGTGACGTACAGCCAGACGTGGTGCACATTGACGAGGAGCCTTACAACTTGGCGACCTTCCGGGCGATGCGGTCTGCGCGGCGCCTCGGTGCACGGACCGTCGTCTTCACCTGGCAGAACCTTCAGCGCCGCTATCCGCCTCCTTTCGGGTGGATGGAATCATATGTGCTGGCTCACACGGACGCGCTTCTCACCGGCAACGCCGAAGGGGCAGACGTGTGGCGGGCCAAGGGCTACACCGGCCCGGTGGAGGTGATCCCTCAGTTTGGTGTGGACCCCGATATTTATCAGCGTATCACCCGACCCTCGCGCCCCAGCAAACCGAGTGTCTTGCTGCGCCGCAGCGCGCGTCGCCCCTCGCAGAGCGAGATGGTCATCGGCTACATCGGTCGCCTGGTGCCGGAGAAGGGCATTGACCTTCTACTGGAGGCGGTCGCCCAGCTCCAAGGGCCATGGGAGTTGCGCATCCTGGGTAGCGGACCGGAACGTGATCGGCTGGAGAAGATGGCCCAGTGGCTGGGCATTCTTCCACGTGTCTCTTTCGATCTGCCCATTCCATCCACTCAAATGCCTTATTACTACAGCGGGCTTGATGTATTGGTGCTGCCCTCGCGTACTCGTCCCAATTGGAAGGAACAGTTCGGCCGGGTGCTCATCGAGGCTATGGCCTGTCAAGTGGTGGTCGTCGGAGCGCGCTGCGGTGCGATCCCTGAGGTCATCGGCGACGCAGGTCTGACTTTCGCCGAAGGGGACTCGGCTGACCTGCGCACGCAACTCCAGATATTGTTGGGTGATACACACTTGCGCCTCGATCTAGCGCAAATGGGCCGTCAGCGTGTCTTGGACCAGTTCACCCAATCGCAGATCGCTGCCCGCACCGTGCAGATTTACCAGGAACTAGCCCGTGATTCGCTCCAGTAGAGAACGAACATTCTTGAGAGTAGTCGCCTCAGCTTGGAACATCGGCCCATTAGAGATATTCGTCCGACGTACTCCTTTTTCGGGCAGGCTTCGCTCCTGTCTGACAACTATGGTATAATATCGCTGTGGACACGCAAGCCTCATCTTCGACCCACATAGGTCTCAACGCACACCTGCTATCACTTAGCCGCAATTACAGAGGGGCGGGCATCAATTCATACATCTACCATTTACTAATCAACTTGGGGCAGATTGACTCTGGTTATCGCTACACTGTCTTTTTAAGTGATCGTCGCTTTGTGGACGAGCAACTCAGGCTCTATCGCACCCGCTGGCCGACCCACAGGCCGGTGGTACGCATTCTTTGGGAACAACTGATACAACCCATGGCCTTGCGTCAACAGGGCGTTGATCTGCTACACGCCATGGCCTTTGCTGGCCCTCTGATAACGCCCTGTCCCTTTGTAGTCACTATTTACGACTTGAGCTTTTACCATTACCCAGAGGCATTCCGGCCCTGGAATCGCTTGTATTTGAGCATCTTCACCGCACTGTCGGCACGTCGCGCACGGCGGGTAATTGCTATCTCCGAGAGCACCAGGCGTGACGTGGTGACGATGCTGGGAGTACCCCACGACCGGGTGGATGTGGCATACTGTGGGGTCGACGAGGGTTTCCGTCCACTGCCAGTGACTGAGGTGGCCACTTTTCGAAAGGAGCGTGCCTTACCCGATCATTTTATTCTGTACTTGGGTACGCTCGAGCCGCGCAAGAATATACGGAAGTTGATCCAAGCCTATAGTCAGTGGCGCACAATGGAACCCGGCATCCCCAAACTGGTGGTGGCTGGGGGTAAGGGTTGGTACTACGATCGGATTTTCGCTGAAGTAGAAAGCCTGGGCTTAACGGGCGAGGTCATCTTTCCTGGCTATGTGATGCAACGTGAATTGCCCTTGTGGTATAATGCCGCTGATCTATTCGTATATCCATCTCGCTATGAGGGCTTTGGCCTGCCGGTTTTGGAGGCAATGGCCAGTGGCACGCCGGTTGTCACCACTCACGTCGCGTCGTTGCCCGAAGTCGCTGGCGATGCTGCCTTGTTGGTGTCGCCCGACGACGAGAGCCAACTAATCGAGGCTATGCGCCGCGTGTTGAGCAACGAATCACTTCGTCAGGAGATGATAACCAAGGGTTTGGCTCACGCCGCTGGTTTCACCTGGGCACGTACTGCCCAGCAGACCGTCGACATCTATCACCGGGCGCTGGGAAAAAAGGGTTAGGCAGCAACAGGACCCTGTTTAAGGGCGTCGCTGTAATGGTCCGGCATCCCAGTACTTGTCGCTGCCTGCTCCTTGACAGGAGATACCCCCTGTGGCAGAACGCGCACCAACTCCAGCTTCCGTTCAAAGACGAGACAGGCTATTAGCGAGCGTCAAGCGCCGCTGGCTGCTGATTGCCGGTTTGGTGATCAGCGATGCCATCCTCATCAATATAGCCTTCGCCGTCGCGTACTGGATTCGCTACGACTTACAATGGCTGCGCGCTGTTGACCCTGCTTTCGTTGTTCCTTTTTCCGTTTATATCCCCTTCGCGCTTATTCTGACCGTTGTACTCATCCTGGCCTACCGCCGCCAGGGCCTTTACAGCCTGCGCCAGGGAACCACCTGGTTCGACGAACTATATGCCATCATAAACGGCACTACGACCGGGATTGTGATCATGGTCGTGTTGGTCTTTGTCTTCCGACCCACCTTTTACTCTCGTCTCATTTTCTTTTATGCTGGTGCGCTTATTGTTGTCTTCCTGAGTCTCAGTCGAATGATAAAGAACATTTGGCTGAGGTACATGCGGCGTCAAGGCATCGGCGTGGCCCGGGCCGTTATCGTTGGCGCGGGCGAGGTGGGGCGCACCGTGATGCGCACTTTGGTGGCGCACCCTGATCTCGGCTACGAAATCGTCGGCTTTGTGGATGACGATCCGGCTAAGGGCACCACCGACATAGGCCGTTTCAAGGGAATGGGCAGCCTGGACAACCTGGCCGTCTTGGTCCAGGACGAGGCCATCGATGAGGTCATCATCACTTTGCCTTGGCAATACCACCGTAAGATTATGGCCATCATGGCCCAATGTGAGCGTGAGAACGTCCGGGCGCGTATCGTGCCTGATCTGTTCCAGATGACCCTCAGTCGCATGGCCATTACCGAAATGTCAGGCATCCCTTTAATCGGTGTCAAGCAGGTGCGCATTAGTCCCTTCATTCGACTCGTGAAAAGAGGCATAGATGTCTTCTTTTCACTGTTGGTCCTGGTTTTCACTGCACCCTTAATAGCGTTGATCTCTCTGACCATCAAGCTCGATTCTCCGGGTCCGGTGCTCTTCCGCCAGGACCGGGTGGGTAAGGGGGGCAAACCTTTTACGCTGTATAAGTTCCGCTCCATGATGATCGGTGCCGACGAACAGAAACAACTTCTGCGTGACCTGAACGAGGCCAATGGGCCAATTTTCAAGATCAAGGATGACCCCCGCATCACGCGTGTAGGTCGCTTGCTACGGCGTTTTAGCCTGGATGAGTTGCCTCAGTTCTACAACGTGCTGCGCGGTGACATGAGTATTATTGGGCCACGTCCGCCCTTGCCGGAAGAGGTCGCTCAGTACCAGCCGTGGCATATGCGCCGCTTAGAGATCGCGCCGGGCATCACCGGCCTGTGGCAGGTCAGCGGGCGGAGTGAGCTTCCCTTTGATGAGATGGCGCTTTTGGACATCTATTATGTTGAGCAGTGGAGCCCGGCCCTTGATTTTAAGATTCTCCTACGCACTATTCCTACCATTCTCTTTGGCGATGGTGCATACTGATCATATAGGACGGTCCCTATGTTCGAACTCTCGACACCTGACCAACAAGCATTGACGTGTTTCTTGCAGGACTTGGTGCGTATCCCCAGTTTCTCGTGCCAGGAGCAGGGTGTTGCCGAGCGCCTGGAGGCCGAGATGCGCGCAGTCGGCTTCGACGAGGTGTGGGTTGATCGTATTGGTAACGTGGTGGGGCGCATTGGGCCGGGGACGGGTCCTCGCTTGCTGTATAATGGCCACATGGATACTGTTGGCGTTGGTGACCCGGCTGCCTGGACTCAGGACCCCTTTGGCGCCGAGATAAAAGACGGCATGTTGTATGGACGTGGAGCCACGGATATGAAGGGGCCATTGGCCAGCTTGGTCTACGGCGCTAAGGCCCTCAAGGACAGTGGTCTGAAGCTAGCCGGGGACCTGTACGTGGTTGGTGTGGTGCAAGAAGAGCCGTGTGAAGGATACGCGATGCGTGTGCTTATTGAAGAGGAGGGCCTGCGTCCCGATTGGGTCGTGCTGGCCGAGCCGACGGGCCTGCAAGTAACCCGAGGACATCGTGGTCGGATGGAGCTACGCGTCACCGTGCGCGGGCGCTCGTCCCATGCCTCAATGCCTCAGTTGGGCGAGAACGCCATCTATGGTGCAGCCCGTATCATATTCTCCCTGGAGTTGCTGGCCGATATGCTGACCGAGGACCCCTTCCTGGGCAAGGGAACGCTGGCTGTAACTCATATCGAGAACACGGGCGCCAGCAAAAACGTCATTCCCGATAGCTGCACCTTCATTATCGATCGGCGACTGACGTTGGGCGAAACCGAGGCCAAGGCTCTGGCTGAGGTGGAGGGAGTCATCGCCCGCGAGAACGTGCGTGCCAAGGTACGCATGGCCGAGTTTGAATATACCAGCTACACCGGCTATCTTTGTCGTGACGTGGAGCATTACCCGGCCTGGGTAGTACCCGAGAGTCACACTTTGGTGCAGTCAACGGCTCGTGCCGTGCGAGGGGTGACCGGCGAGCGCCCCATCATAGGCAAGTGGGATTTTTCCACCGACGGCGTCTACACGATGGGGGTTGCTGGTATTCCGTCGGTGGGTGTGGGCCCGGGTGAAGAGACCCAGGCCCACACTGCTGACGAGTGCATTCGTCTGGCCGACTGCTACACCGCCGCCCAAATCTACGCTCGACTGGCCGTTGAAATGTTGGGGCAGGGTTGACCACATAATGGAGTCTGCCGGGGCTCAATCTGAAAATCAGCACCTTCCTCTGCGTCAAGTACCTCGCAATGTGTGGGTGGTCACTGCGACCAGCTTCCTCACCGACATCTCCAGCGAGATGATCATCAACCTAATCCCTCTCTTCCTGGTCAACGTGCTGGGCGTGCGGATGGGGGTTATTGGCCTCATCGAGGGGATCGCCGAGACGACGGCCAGTCTGCTCAAAGTCTTCTCCGGCTGGCTGAGCGACCGCTTGGGCCAGCGCAAGTGGCTGACCGTGGCTGGCTACGCGCTGTCCACCCTGGCCAAGCCGTTTTTGTATTTTGCCAACAACTGGGCTTGGGTACTGGGTGTGCGCTTTGCCGACCGGGTAGGCAAGGGCATACGCACTGCGCCTCGTGATGCGCTGGTGGCTGACAGTATTGATGAGCGACACCGGGGTCTGGCCTTTGGCTTGCACCGGGCAGGCGACACGGCCGGTGCCCTGGTCGGTCTCATGATCGCGCTGGTTGTGGTCTGGGCGGCCCAAGGGGGAGCTCTATCGCTGACGCGGACAACCTTTCAAAGTGTGGTCCTCATCAGTATTCTCCCGGCTGCCCTGGCGGTGTTAGTGCTGGCCCTTGGCGCTCAGGATGTGCCGGTGACTCGCCAAGGGCGTGGCCCTCCAAGCCTGTCGCTGCGAGGCTTTGATGCTCGCTTCAGGAGTTTTCTCCTAATCGTCATCCTTTTCACCTTAGGCAACTTCTCAGATGCGTTCCTTATCCTACGCGCTCAGGAACGAGGGCTGAGCGTGCTGGGGGTCATGGGCATGCTGGTAACCTTCAACCTGGTTTATACACTCGTTTCCGGTCCGGCCGGGGCGCTGTCGGACCGCCTAGGGCGTCGCCTGCTCATCGCAGGCGGTTGGTTGGCCTACGCCTTCATCTATCTGGGGTTTGCCCTGGCGGGGACTGTCTGGCAGGTGTGGGTGCTGTTCACATTGTACGGCGTCTACTATGGAATGACCGAAGGCACAGCCAAAGCAATGGTGGCCGACTTGGTAAACCCGGATCAGCGAGGCACGGCTTACGGTGTCTACAACGCCGCCGTCGGTTTGGCCGTTCTCCCGGCCAGCCTCATCGCCGGCGTGTTGTGGCAAGGAATCGGCGCTTGGGGAGGCTTTGGCCCGAGTGCTCCCTTCCTTTTTGGCGCCACTCTAGCTCTCGTAGCTTCCGGGCTGCTGACCCTGTGGTTACCAGGCAGGGATTCCACCGGGTGACCGCTGGTCCGCATTGAAGAAATACGGCGCCTGGAGTCCACTGGATGTCGTGACGCCAACTTCGGGCAACTTTCGGATACGTCAACAGAAACAAGCCTGAAAGGAGTGGGATTAGTTATGCGATTGGGAGCACACATGTCGATCAGTGGCGGCGTCGACACCGCCTTTGATCGGGGCGCGCAGATTGGCTGCGATGCCATGCAAATCTTCACCAAGAACAACAACCAATGGCGAGCAGCGCCGCTGAAGGAGGACGCCGTCGAGCGCTATCATCGCCGCCAAGCTGAAACGGGCATCACGCCTGTGGTGGCCCACGCCTCGTATTTGCTCAACTTGGCCACACCCGACGATGCATTGTGGCGCAAGTCCATCGACGCGCTTCTCATCGAGTTGGAGCGTTGTGAGGTCTTGTACATTCCATACCTGATCATTCATCCCGGCTCGCACATGGAATCGGGTGAGGATGCAGGCATCGCGCGCATCGCCGAGGCTCTGAACTTGGCCCACGAGCGGCTGCCCGACGTGCAGGTGAAGATCACCCTGGAGACCACTGCAGGCCAGGGGACCAACCTGGGATACCGTTTTGAACAACTGGCGGCTATGATTGAAGGGACTGAAGCCAGGGATCGGCTGACTGTCTGCTACGACACCTGTCATACGCTGGCTGCTGGCTACGACTTCCGCACGCCGGAGGGTTATGCCGAAGTGTTCAAACAGTTCGACGAGGTCATCGGCCTGGATCGGCTGACGGTCTTTCACTTCAATGACTCGAAGAAAGACATGGGTAGCCGCATTGACCGACATGCGCATATTGGCGAAGGAGAAGTGGGCCTGGACGGTTTTCGTCATATCCTGAATGACCCCCGCTTCCAGGAAACTCCCATGCTGCTGGAGACGCCCAAGTCGAAGGACATGCACGAAGATGTGGAAAACCTGGCGCGGCTGCGGGCCCTGATCACCGAATAATGGGTTTCACCCTGCTGCATCTTGTGAGGCACGTGTTGACTGTTGTGGCGGGAGAAAGTCCTGAGAAAAACCCCGCGCCTATGCACGCGGGGTTGGAGAACACCAAATCTATCTCCTGGGCAGATCGAACAGATTGCGAAAACTCCAGAGATATAGGAACTGCGCTTCAATGCTTCAAGATGGAGTGAGTCCCAAATCCTTGGACGCACAATGCCGTAGGCTTGGGGGCAATTCCCCCCTAGCCTACCCAAAATCTGGGACAGATGCTTCAAGATGAGGCGCAGCTACATTTTTTCCTCGTATACCTGCAGCATTGCCAGCATTACTTCGTCAATGAAAACGTTGATCTGCTGGTAAGTGCTGATCAGATCAATGCTTACCTTCTGTCCCATCGTGTCTGACATCTGAATGACGCCATCTGTCAGGAAGTCATGGAAGTACAGGAAGGCGCGAACCGCTTCGGTGAGAGTCAGTTTGTTGACCAGCGAGTGCTCGCCATAGGAGCGGCCAAGCAAGCGGGCTTCTTCCAGAATTGCTTCGCGATCGGAAGGTTGAGTCAGGTACTGCATGACCATCGATAATAGTTGGCGCCCTAACTCGCGATGTTCGGCTTTGTCCGTCTCGTCGAAGCGTTGGTACCAGCTCTGTTCACTCAACTTGCCCCCGCTTACTTCAAGGCGGGTGCGCCCCAGGGCGCTCTGCACTAACAGCTGAACGCCTGACGGCTGCAACGGTTCTGGTTCAAGCAAGGCCCGCACATCGCTTTCGGCGAACCGGCGATGTCCCCCCGGTGTCCGCACGGTGGGAATCTTGCCTGAGTCAGCCCACTGGCGTAGCGTTGAAGGATGCACGCCAAGCATGTTGCTCGCTTCTTGCAGGGAGAGCCATTTTACGTTGGGCGGAAGCCCTAGATCTTTGCTAGACATATGCACACCTCTGTAAGTCTGGCGCATCTTCCCAGATCTTCTCTCTGGCAGGATGCATTGTAGAAATTTCACAGTGACCTTATGCTGTAAGAATTATACAACAATTTCCATATATTTGCAACAGGCCAATAGTAATGGGGAATCTGGCTACTGTGTGTATTTTGTTGCCCCTTTTCCCCGTGCTATAATCGAACCATGGTCCTCACACGGCTATCTTTGACCAACTTTCGCAACTACGTCCGGCTGCTGTTAGAACTGCCGCCAGGACCCATTCTCCTGCGCAGCGACAACGCGCAGGGTAAGACCAACCTGTTGGAGGCGATCTACTACCTGGCCACCACCCGCTCCACCTTTGCCCGTGCTGAGCGCCAGCTGGTCAACTGGCAGGCCATGGAGCGGGACCCGCTCCCCTTTGCCCGGTTGGAGGGGCACGTGCATCGGGCCCGTGACATATTTCAGATTGACATCACCCTCTTGCCAGGCGACAAAGGTACAGTCCGCAAGGAGATGCGGCTGAACGGTGTCAAAAAGCGTGCCCTCGACGTGGTCGGCCAAATCAACGCGGTTATCTTCTTGCCAGAAGATATCGAGTTGGTGACCGGTTCTCCCAGCATGCGCCGTCGCTATCTTGATGTTACCCTATGCCAGATCGATCCCGCTTACTGCCGTGCTCTCTCTCAATATAGCAAATTGCTGGCGCAACGCAACGCGCTACTCAAACAACTGGCCGAGCGGGGTGGGAGCGCACTGCCAGCCACGCGGTACGAGGACCAGCTCCTTTTTTGGGACGAGCAACTGGCAGAGCAGGGTGCTGCTTTGATCGTGAGCCGGCAAGAGGCTGTCACCGAATTAGACCGTCTTGGCCGCAGCCGATATCGGCTGTTAGGTGAGAGATCCGAGGCGTTTCGCCTACACTACGCACCTAGTTTTGACCCTCAGCACCGTCCCCTGCTTGACTATCAACGTCCATTGACGCTGGAAGAGTTATTACCATCGGCGCAGACAAGTCCATCCTCGTCAGAGGTCGCCGAGGCGTTTAAGTTACACCTGCGCCAGGCCCGGCGAGAGGAGATTGCGCGGGGCGTCACCGTGGTTGGGCCACATCGAGACGATATGCACTTTACCGTTGATGGTGTGGACATGACATTGTATGGTTCACGTGGTCAGCAGCGCACCACAGCCCTGGCGCTCAAATTGGCCGAAGTCGACCTAATGCGCCAGGCGACCGGCGAGACACCCCTTCTCCTCCTTGACGACGTGATGAGCGAGTTAGATGCCAGTCGTCGTGCTCGCGTGATGAGCATGGTCGATGGCGTGGAGCAGGCTGTTCTCACCACTACCGATTGGACCGATTTCACTGACGAATTTCGCGCACAGGCTCACCTGCTGCAAATAAAGGAAGGCCACATAGACGTGGTGGCAGCGCGACCTGTCTGATACCCCCTCTCCTGGCTCTTCTTATGTGAGCGGTCGCTTGGCCGGCATCCCTGGACGGCGAGGATATCTGGTGGGGGTGGCAATGACTTTCCCCAACACCACCAGGTGACGTTCGCCGTCCAGGCCAGGGACCGCCAGGCGACTGATCTCTCGCACCTGACCACCCAAGGTGACGATAGCCTTTTGGGCAGCTTCCACCTCAGCCCTCGGGTCTTCCCCTTTCTGAGCGACCACCAGCCCCCCCATCCGTACCAAGGGCAGCGTCAACTCGGCCAGTGTCGCCATCCGGGCTAATGCCCGGGCCAGCGCTAGGTCATAGCGCTCGCGATGCTTGTCGTCCTGGCCCAGTTCCTCTGCGCGGGCGTTTATGATTGTCACGTCTGGCAGTCCCAGCTGGTCAACTAGAAATTGAAGAAACTCGGTCTTTTTGCCTGTCGCTTCCAGCAGCGTCAGGCGCAAAATTGGCATAGCGATCTTGAGGACCAGTCCCGGAAAGCCTGCGCCTGACCCCACGTCTATAGCCTGTGGGCCTGTGCCTGCTTCGCGTGCCGGCAGGCCCCAGGTACGCGTGATCGTCGGTAAACAGGACAAAGAGTCTAGGAAGTGCTTCGTCTGAACCGCTTCATAGCTGGTGACGCGTGTCAAATTAACCCGCTTGTTCCAAGAGATCAGCGTCTCGTAATATATCTGAAACATGCCCAGTTGGTCGTCGGTCAGCGGGATACCTAGCCTCCGGGCGCCGTCAGCCAAGTGATGCACCGAAATTTGTATCCTTCCATCATCGCTGATTGAAATGCATTGACAGTATACCAGGCCCCCGGCTGCTTTTCAACTGAGAGATTCGGCCCCACCCATCCGTCAATTGGTAACCACATTACCTTGTTCTGCCAACCCGGCGGCGTAAAGGGCCATAGCCGCGTGATGTGCCAGGGTCATCGGCGCCCGGTTGTACAGGTAGTACCGGGCCAGATTGTCCGGTAAGACGATATGCAGAGCCCCCAGCACGCGCTGACTGGCAACCAGGGGACAAGCCATGGCAATCCCTTTGACGTTTACACATAACTCTGTCTCCGGTTCCAGGTCAATGTCGGCCAGATCTCGCTCGGGTAACAATCCAGCCACCACCCGGCTCATCAAGTCCAGGCCAAGCTTCTGTTTTTCCGGTGGTGCCACATCCTCCAGGCCGCTTTGGAACAGACGCACCAGTTCTCGATTGTCTCGATCTAACAGGTGCACTGACGCTTGCATACATTCGAAATCTCGCATCATGGTCTCAGCCAATGCCGAGGCTACACCCTCACGCGAGACCTGGTTGGACAGCGACTGTGCTGCCATTTCCATTGCAATTAGGCCCTCATTCGTCTCGCCTGAGAGAAAATCGAGTTTCTGGTGGACACCCTCCAGTTGCACCTGCAACTCGCTCTGGTTCTGTTCGATGCGGCTGGAATCATCTTCAACCAGCACGGAAGTCAATGACGCCGTGAAGATACCCGTGACCACAAAACCCAGCAGCACCAGGCCAGCCGTGACGACCCGGCCGCTTAGCGTGTTAGGGTTATGCAAATCGGCAAAGCCCCCTGTCACTACGGTGGTAAAGCTCCACCATAGACTCTCCCCCATTTCCTGAAGTGACCTCTCTTGCACACCTTCCAGTGCGCTGATGCTGAGCGCGCCGAAGACCAATAGGATCAGGGCAATCATCACTGACCGTTTCAGCAGGTTCATCTCAAACGTCTTGGTCAGTTTATCCAGGCCACGAAAGGCAAAAAGAAGGACCCGGAGTGCCCGGCTAAGGCGTAGCAGCCGGAACAGTCTCAGGAAGCGGTTGATGCGGAACAGGCGGCCGATGCGTAATACGCCGTAATAAGGGATCGATGAAACCAGGTCAATCCAATAGCGTCGGAAATACCAGCCCTTGTCCGCAGACAGGCTGAGCCGAAAGAAGAAGTCGCTGAGTAGGAAAACACAGATGATGAAGTCGACGGTGATGAACCAGACAAGTGTCTCGGGGGGCAGCGGAAACAGCAACTCAATCATCATCAGCCCCAAGGCGATAACAATCAAGATGAAAATCGTGCCATCCAGATAGTTCACCCGCTGTTCGCTGCCCAGTCGCTCAGCCAAACGGCTACGCAGGTTGCGCTCCAACAATGCGTTGTTCACGTCTTTAAGGTGCTTATTCAGCCTTTCCCACTCTCTCGATAAACGCTCTATAACCCGTAGGGTCTCTTCCGTTTCTAGAGGCCGCCCGTGTTCGACGTAAGACATAAAGCGATCATCTGTCTCTGTTAGGCGACTTTCAAGCGTTGCCATCTCCTCGGTTAAGGCACTGCGCATCTGCTTCAGGGTATACTCATCGCAGTCCATCAATCGCCAGGTTTTTGCGCGACGCTTGATTTCCTCGACACGCATTTCGTGTTGTCTGATCTCTTTGGTTTGTGGGTGCTCCATTGTCGCGTCCACAGTAGAACTCCTTTCAAGCCGGGGCAAGGTCCCAGCTGCTGCAACTATTCCCCCTAAATACTTCCATTAAATTGCTTCGTGCACCAATCGGTTGTAAAATGAACCCAGTTCTGGGGCCGGTGGCGGAATGGCAGACGCAGGGGACTTAAAATCCCCTTCCCGTACGGGAGTGTGGGTTCGAATCCCACCCGGCCTACCCCTCGTCCGGCACGGCTGTCACCCTCACCCAGCGTGGCTCCTGAACCAGCCAGCGCATCATACCCAGCGCCACCAGGTTTATTGCGGCGCTGACCGCGAAGAGCCAGTTGTAGCCGGTGCTTGCCAGCCAGGCGCCCAGTAAGGGAGCCGCTACGCTAACTAGCCCTACCCCGGTGTTTGTCAGGCCTGCGTAGGTCGGCCGCCGCTGGGGTTCGCAAAATTCCATAGACACCAGAATGCCCGAAACGATAACTGCCCCTATGGTGACCCCTAGCAGGGCAAAAGCCACATAGAACCAATCTGCTGATGGAGCCAGCCAGGCCAGGGTGAAGGCCAGAAACGAGGCCAATGCGCTTACCTCCAGGGAGAGTTTGTGCCCAAACCGGTCAGCCAGGAGTCCGGAGCCTAAGTTGCCTATCGTCTGGCCCAGCAACAGCGCCGCTGTGAAGACACCCACCGTGCTGTCTGATACTCCCCAGCGCTGCACTGCTGCAACTGTGACGAAGCCCAGCCCCATACCGCCCAAGGCTAGCGTCAGCCGCGCCATCAGGAAGCGACGGAAATTATGATCTTGACGCAGAATTTTGGGCAACCCGGCCCAGAACTGGCGTTTGCTTTTCCGCGGTGTAGTGATTGATTTCTCCGGCTCCCGGGTCAGGGCAATGAAGAACCAGCTTACGGTGATGCCGGCAGCGGCAAGAGCAAAGACGTAAGCGAAATTCGTAGGGAAGGCAGAACCAGCCAGGATGCGTGCGCTGAGCACTGCGCCGAATACTCCTGCGCCGGTACCTACAAACGCTGCAGTGCCCAGGAAGCGTCCGCGCCGGTTCACTGGGAAGCAGCTAGCAATCATGTCTTGCCAAGACGTCGCCACCAATCCAGCACCCAGATGATGCCAGGCGTAGCTGATCAAGAATAGACCCAGGGCTAGCGATGCTGAATGTGAAGCAATTAAGGCAACACCCGCCAGGAGAATAATCGGGAGCCGCTCCAGGAAGAACCCGGCGTTGACAACAACCGGCTTTTTGCGGGGCAGCCGTTCCACCACGTGGGCCGTGAATATTTGAGGCAGGAACCAGCCGCCCTGAGCGATGACCGCCGCCAGGCCAATCGCTAGCGGGCTGGCCGTGAGTTTGTTGATGAAGAGGGGCACGATTGTGCTGGATGATATAAGGCTGAGCCCGAAGAGGAAGCTGGCGCCTTCGATTAGGTTGACGGTGAAATTCCAGCGATAATTGCGCTCTACTTCGGCGGCGATTTCATCGTCGCTGCGTGGTGGTACAGACTGATCAGCCTGAACCATCCGCCGTAGTGCGAATCGAATACCAGTGTTGATCCACAGAATCAAGGGCATCTCGCACCAGTCTTCTCCGAGAGAGTGTATAGGAGACCAACTTATTGGGTGTCGACCGTCGCGAAGCCGGTGTTTTCGGCGTGGCTAGGTATTGTAGCGGCGTGTAGATTGATCGTCAAAATTCAAAGGTGTCAAAAGTCGGAGGCAATAGCGACAAACTTCACTTGGACAAACGTCCTGCCGGGACTATAATATTTATCTGGGTCGGGATTAACATGTCGCTGATGGTGGGTGGCTGGTCTGATCCATTCTGCACTGCTTGCTGGCCCAAAGTGGATGATGCTTGTCTGCTGGCCCCAAAAAACCGGATCTTTTGCAAAAAGACTCTTGATTTAGGAGGCAATATAATGACACGTAGTCAGGTAACCATAGACGGCAATGAAGCTGCTGCCTATGTTGCCCACAAGACCAATGAGGTGATTGCTATCTATCCCATCACCCCCTCCTCGTCTATGGGCGAACACGCCGACGCCTGGACCGCCCGCGGCAGGACGAATATCTGGGGCACAGTCCCACTGGTTGTGGAGATGCAATCGGAAGGCGGCGCGTCCGGTGCCGTACACGGGGCATTGCAGACAGGCTCCCTAACCACCACCTTCACCGCCAGCCAGGGCCTGCTGCTGATGATACCTAATATGTTCAAGATTGCCGGTGAGCTCACCAGCACCGTCTTCCACATCTCTGCCCGCACCGTGGCCACCCACGCCCTGTCTATTTTCTGCGACCACGGCGATGTGATGGCAGCCCGATCAACCGGCTGGGGTATGCTCTTCTCCAACTCGGTGCAAGAGGTGATGGACCTGGCCTTGATCGCCCAGGCCAGTACATTGGAGGCACGTGTGCCTTTCTTACACGTCTTTGATGGCTTCCGTACCTCTAGCGAGGTGATGAAGGTCGAGCAGTTTACAGACGACGATATACGGGCTATGATTGATGGTGATCTGGTACGCGCCCATCGCGCGCGTGCTTTGTCGCCTGATCGGCCCGTCCTCCGAGGCACGGCCCAGAACCCGGACGTCTTTTTCCAGGCCCGCGAGACGGTAAATCCCTACTATGCAGCAGTCCCAGACATTGTGCAGAAGACTATGGACAAGTTCGCGGGAGTGGTAGGCCGCCAGTATCGACTCTTCGACTATGTCGGCGCGCCGGATGCCGAGCGGGTGATCGTTTTGATGGGCTCTGGTTGTGAAACTGCCGAGGCGACCGTAGATTATCTCGTAGGCCAGGGCGATAAGGTGGGCCTCTTGAAAATTCGCCTGTACCGCCCCTTCTCAGTTCAACATTTCCTGGGGGCGTTGCCGCCCAGTGTCAGGGTGATCACTGCTATGGACCGTACCAAAGAGCCAGGCGCGATAGGCGAACCCCTGTACCAGGATGTGGTGACGGCGCTCAGCGAAGGCTTTGCCAATGGAACAGCTCCTTTTGCCGACTACCCCCGCGTGATTGGTGGTCGCTACGGCCTGTCATCCAAGGAATTTACACCTGCCATGGTCAAGGCCGTGTTCGATGAGATGACCGTGGCTCAGCCTAAGAATCATTTTACCGTTGGCATCCTTGACGATGTGTCCCACACCAGTCTAGACTACGATCCTGAATTCGACGTCGAGGCCGGTGACGTGGTGCGTGCTATGTTCTGGGGGCTGGGCGCTGATGGTACCGTAAGCGCCAACAAGAACTCCATCAAGATCATCGGTGAAGAGACGCCCAACTACGCCCAGGGCTACTTCGTCTACGACTCCAAGAAATCTGGCGCGCGTACCGTATCCCATCTGCGGTTCGGTCCACGCCCCATTCTCAGCACCTACCAGATTCAAACGGCCAACTTCGTCGCCGTGCACCAATTTGGCTTTCTGGAGCAGTACGACGTTTTGGGACCCGCCGAGAGGGGTGCTACTTTCCTGCTCAACAGTCCCTATGGACCAGATGAGGTCTGGGATCACCTGCCGCAGCAAGTACAGCGGCAGATTATTGCCAAGAAACTGAAAGTCTACATGATTGATGCCTACGAGGTGGCCAGAGAGACCGGCATGGGCGTGCGCATCAATACCATCATGCAGACCTGCTTCTTCGCCATCAGCGGTGTGTTGCCCAGGGATGAGGCCATCGAGGAGATCAAGAAGGCCATCAAGAAGACTTATGGTAAGCGGGGCGAAGCGGTCGTGCAGAAAAACTACGCCGCTGTGGACGCAGCCATTGCCCATCTTCACCAGGTGAAGGTCCCCGATGAGGTGACCAGTCTCCTCGAAATGCCGCCAGTAGTGTCGCCCGAAGCGCCAGAATTCGTGCAGGACGTGACGGCCAGGATTATGGCTGGCGAGGGGGACTCGCTTCCGGTAAGCGCGATGCCGGTTGACGGCACCTTCCCCACTGCCACCGCCCAGTGGGAGAAGCGCAACGTTGGCCTGGAAGTGCCCGTCTGGGAGACGGATGTCTGCATCCAGTGTGGTAAATGCGTCTTGGTTTGCCCCCACGCGGTCATACGTTCCAAGATCTACGATGAAAGCGCCTTGGCTGGAGCCCCGGAGACCTTCAAGTCCGCCAGTGCCATGTGGAAAGACTTGAAGGACAAGAAATTCAGCCTGCAAGTGGCTGTTGAGGACTGCACTGGATGTGCCATGTGTGTGGAGGTTTGTCCGGCTAAGGATAAGAGCCAGGTAGGCCGCAAGGCCATCAACATGCAGTTGCAGCTGCCGCTGCGCGAACAAGAAAGGGAGAACTGGGAGTTCTTCCTGAGCCTGCCGGACTTCCCGCGCCACGATGGCATGAACTTCAACAACGTAAAAAACGTGCAGCTCTTGCGGCCTCTCTTTGAGTTCTCGGGTGCCTGTGCCGGTTGTGGCGAGACACCCTACGTCAAGTTGCTCAGCCAATTCTTCGGGGATCGGGCCATCATTGCCAATGCAACAGGCTGTTCCAGCATCTACGGTGGCAACTTGCCTACCACACCCTATGCGGTAGACGACAACGGACGTGGCCCGGCCTGGAGCAACTCGCTCTTCGAGGATAACGCCGAGTTTGGCTTTGGCATGCGCTTGACTCTGGACAAGCAAAATGAATATGCCCGTGAACTCGTACAGAGGATGCGAGACACCATTGGCCCAGAGTTGGCCGACGCGTTGCTCGGTGCTGACCAGTCCGACGAGGCCGGCATAGTCGCCCAACGTCAGCGGGTGGTGGAACTGAAAGCCAAGTTGGCAGCCAGTGACGATCTGTCAGCCCGAGACTTGGTGAGCCTGGCCGATATGTTGGTCAAGAAGAGCGTTTGGATCTTGGGCGGGGATGGCTGGGCGTATGACATCGGCTATGGTGGCCTGGATCACGTGCTGGCCAATGTTCGCAACGTTAATGTCTTGGTGCTGGACACAGAGGTCTACTCCAATACAGGCGGTCAGGCCTCCAAGGCGACCGGGCTCGGCGCGGTGGCCAAGTTCGCTGCCGGCGGCAAACCCACCCCCAAGAAGGATCTGGGCATGATGGCTATGACCTACGGCAATGTCTATGTGTCCCAGGTGGCCATGGGGGCTAACGATGCCCATACGATCAAAGCGTTCTTGGAGGCCGAGGCTTACGACGGCCCATCGTTGATCATTGCCTATAGCCACTGTATCGCTCACGGAATTAACATGGCCAAGGGCATGGATCAACAGAAGTTGGCCGTCAAGTCTGGCTACTGGCCTCTCTACCGCTACAACCCGGCTCTGAAGGCCGAGGGCAAGAACCCACTCCAGCTTGATTCCAAAGCGCCGGCAATCCCGCTCAGGGATTACATATACAATGAGACTCGCTATCGTATGCTGGCCCAGAGTGATCCCGAAGCCGCTGAGCATCTCCTGACTCTGGCGCAAGAGGCGGTCAACGAACGCTGGCATAAATACGAGCAGTTGGCGAGCATAGGATAAAGCACATAGCGTGGGGCGTGACTCGGGCTACGTGTCGCGTCCTCATGTTGTGCGCACCACGCCGCACAATAGAAAGGGATAATGTGCCATGGATCTGACAACCACCTATTTGGGCATAGACCTGAAGAACCCGATTGTGCCATCCGCGTCGCCTCTTTCGGAAGATCTTGACAACATCCGTCGGATGGAAGATGCGGGTGCTGCTGCCGTGGTGATGTATTCTCTATTTGAGGAACAAATCACCCTGGAAAGTCACCAACTGGACCACTACCTGAGCTACGGCGTCGAGAGCTTTGCCGAAGCCCTGAGCTACTTCCCGGACATGGAGACCTACAAGGTGGGGCCGGACGATTACCTAAACCGGATTCGCCTGGCAAAGGAATCTGTCGATATCCCCATCGTCGGTAGCCTCAATGGAGTCTCGACAGGCGGATGGGTTGAATATGCTCGCAAGATCGAAGCGGCTGGCGCGGATGCACTCGAGTTGAACGTCTATTACATCCCGACCGACCTCAACATGACGGGTGTCGAAGTGGAGCAGATGTACTTGGACGTCCTGCGCGACGTGAAGAAGGTGGTCTCCATTCCGGTCGCGCTGAAACTGAGTCCCTTCTTCAGCGCTACCGCGAACATGGCTCATCAGCTGGCCGAGGCGGGGGCGGACGCTCTGGTCCTCTTCAATCGCTTCTATCAGCCGGACTTTGACCTTGAAAACTTGGAGGTGGTGCCTCGTCTGGTACTGAGCAGTACCTACGAGCTGACTCTTCCCCTGCGCTGGGTGGCCATTCTCTACGGACGGGTGCCGGTGGACTTCGCCATCACCAGCGGGATTCACGGGGTTGAGGAAGTGTTAAAAGCCCTGATGGCCGGTGCCAAGGTCACCATGATGGCATCGGAGTTGCTGAAGAACGGCATACCCCGCATTGGCCAGATCCTCGATGGCCTGGTGCAATGGATGGAGGAGTACGAGTATGAGTCGGTGGGCCAAATGCAAGGCAGCATGAGCCAGCAGAGTGTGGGAGAACCAGCTGCCTTTGCACGGGCCAACTACATGAAAACGCTTGCCTCGTGGCGTCCTGAACCAGGCGGCAGGCTCGTTTGAGGATTGTTTAGGCCGAGTAGCCGTTCTCAATAAGAGCCGTCTTAGTAGCCGTGATTTCCAATTGCGCTTTGGAGCTGGTGATTGGAAATCACGGCTACTTCCGTTTCGCGGAGGGTGTTGTTTGACGCCTCAGCATCGCGATGATATGATAGTCTGGTTATGAGGCCCAATCTATTGCTCACCGGACCGCCTCGCATCGGCAAAACTACCCTTGTCCTTCGTGTCCTTGACAGTCTGCCGTCGGAGTCCGCGTGTGGTTTTTTCACCCGCGAACTGCAGCGCGATGGGCGACGGGTAGGTTTTGCCGTAGAAACGCTGGCTGGCGAATCGGCCGTCCTGGCGCATGTCGACTTGCGCAGCCCATATCGCGTTGGCCGCTACCGGGTGGACCTGCCTGCTTTTGAATCAACCGCCTTACCAGCCATAGACCTGGCACGGGCGAGCGTGCCTATCGTCGTTATCGACGAAATTGGAAAGATGGAGTGTTTCTCAGCCCGCTTTGGAGAATTGGTCATCGCCGCGTTGGAATCGGATCGGGCTGTACTGGCTACCATCGCCTTGCGTGGCGACTGCTTCATTGAAAGCTTAAAGGTGCGTCGCGACGTGACCCTGTTACACGTCACCCAGCACAATCGGGACGAGTTGGTCGGTTGGGTGGTTGACTGGGTGCAGGAGGTGTTGGTCGGTGCTTGATCTTCTCGGAGATCGAGACACTGCCATTGTTGGTGTCCTCGCTGACACTCACCTGCCCTACCGCATGCACCGTCTTCCCGACAAAATCTTTACAGTCTTTCGCGATGTAGACCTCATCCTGCACGCTGGCGATGTGGACCGCATCGAGTACCTGAGCGAGCTGACCGCTTTGGCCCCGCTCCACGCGGTACGCGGCAATCTGCATTTTGTGGATCTGAGCGACGGCGGACGTGATCTACCTGTAGATCTGAGACTTTCGGTTGCCGGATGGGATGTCGTTGTCAATCACGGCGGCTGGACCGGTCTCTGGTCGCAGGCCGGCGATTGGTTTGTAGAAAATCTGATCAGACCGGGCGGGGAGCGGCTCAATCAGCGCATGGCCGAACGGCTGGCGGGACTGTATCCCCAGGCTGACGTAATAGTGTTCGGCCATAGCCACCTACCATACCGGGTCTGGCACAACAGAACCCTTATCTTCAACCCTGGCAGTGTGTGCCCGACTGAACGGCGTAGCCCATCGGTGGGAAGACTCTACCTGGGATACAACGAGATTGAGGCTGAGGTCGTTCCTCTTGTCTAAAGCGTGAACAGGAGAGTCTGATTGGCTCGAGCTTCTGCTCCTATTAGTAAAGACCCGTCTCCTGCACGTCCAGTTGCGCGCAGCCTGTCTGTTCAGATCGGTGCGGCGACCTTGGCACGCCTGATCGTTAATACGTCCAAACGTTTCCCCTACACCTTCGCGTCGCCCCTCAGCCGGGCCCTGGGTCTGCCGCTGACTACTATAACCTATCTTATTGCCATCAACCAGGCGACCGGCGTTTTGAGTCCGCTCTTCGGGCCCCTTGGCGATCGTTGGGGTTACCGCCTGATGATGCTGGCCGGGCTGGGCGTGCTGGCTGGCGGCATGCTGGCTGGCGGCCTGCTGCCAGTCTATCTCGTAGTGTTGCTGGCGCTCTTCCTGGCTGGGTTAGGCAAGAGTCTCTTTGATCCGGCCTTACAATCTTATATTGGCGAACGCGTGTCTTATCAACGGCGCGGGCGGGCCATCGGCGTGGTCGAGTTCTCCTGGGCTGGCAGCTCACTGGTGGGCATCCCACTCGTCGGCTTGTTGATCGCGCGATTCGGATGGCCGTCGCCCTTTCTTATGTTGGGCGGACTGGCCCTGTTGGGCGTCCTCGCGCTGGCATATCTCATCCCCCCCGAGGGTCGTCGGCGGTCCACGGCCAAGAGCCCCATCAGCTTCCGACAGGCGTGGCAGCGGCTGGGCCGGGAGCGTGCTGCTTTGGGGGCGTTAGGCTTTAGCCTCCTGGTCGCGGCTGCCAACGACAACCTGTTTGTGATCTATGGCGCGTGGCTTGAGTCGTCTTTTGGCTTGAGTGTTCTGGCTTTGGGCGTAGCAACTATGGCCATCGGCGTGGCCGAGTTGCTGGGCGAAGGTCTCACGGCTTTTTTCGCTGATCGGTTGGGGCTCAAGCGGGCGCTGTTTACCGGCCTGGTACTCTCGGCGTTGAGTTACATCCTGCTTCCGCTGGTAGGGCATACTCTGTCGCTGGCCTTGATTGGGCTATTTATCGCCTTTCTCACCTTCGAATTTACCGTTGTCACCGGTATCTCCCTCTTCACCGAGATTCTGCCCGAGGCACGGGTAACGATGATGTCCTCCAATATAGCAGCCATGAGCATCGGGAGGGTGGTTGGCGCCCTCGTCGGTGGCATGGTATGGCTGGCGGGTGGGCTTCTAGCAACGAGTTTGGTTTCAGCCGTCATCTGTGGGTTGGCACTGGTCTGTCTGGCCTGGGGTCTGCGTCACTGGCGCGCCTGACTGAAGAACACTGATCCCGCACTCTGCCTTCAAGCGCACTTGCCGAGTATGCACAGAAGTGGTACGATAATTATGAACTACGCAGTATCCAATAAGTAATGCTTGACTGAGGGGTGCCTCTATGCTTCGAATTAAGGAATATCATTGCCCCCAGACTCTGGATGACGCGCTGGCACTTCTGCAGCGCGATGAGACCACTGTGCCATTAGCCGGCGGTACCGGATTGTTGTCCTCGCCAGCGCCCCGGGTTCGCTCTGTTGTCGACCTGCAAGCCTTGGGTCTGGACAAGCTGTCGGTCGAGGGCTTTCACCTGCATATTGGTGCGATGACTCCTCTGCAGCGCTTGGTCGAATCACACGAAGCAGGTGAATTTCTGGCCGAGGCAGCTCGCCTTGAAGGCCCGATCACCTACCGCAACGCGGCTACCGTGGGTGGTATCATCGCTACCAGCGATCCCCTTTCGCACTTACTTATCGCCCTGCTCGCCCTCGATGCAGAAGTTCATCTCCGCCTGCCGGACCCCGCCAGTGTCAGCTTGAATCGCATCCTGGACGCTCCGCGCAAGTTCCTGGACGGCGGACTTATCACTGCTATCACTGCCCTGTCAGCAGACGGCGCCCCGGGCACCGCCTCGGCTTGCGTGGCTCGCACGCCTCGCGATAAGCCGATTGTGGCCGTGGCAGTCCGCGTCACCCGCGATGGGGGTCTGTGCGGTGGCGTGCGTATTGCACTGTCTGGAGTAGCCGACCGGCCTATGTGCGCCTACGAGGCCGAGGATAGGTTGAAGGGTCAGCCCTTCGACAAAGGGCTGGTGGATGTGGCGGTGACGACCTTATTAGAGCATCTTGATCCACCATCTGACTTCAGGGGGAGCAGCGAATACCGGCGCGAGATGGCCGCCGTCCTCACCCGGCGTGCGCTGCTGGAGGCGTGTGACAAGCTGGGGTAGAAGCTATGACGGCCTCACATCCATCAGGTCGATCGCGCCTGGTCTACGGAGTTGACTTCAGCGGTGCATCCGATGCAGGCAAGAAGATTTGGATCACAGAGGGCGTGATCCAAGGAGAAGCTCTGCGTATCGAAGCCTGCTATCAAGCAGCTGACCTGCCCGGCTCAGCCGTGGAACGCGACGTCTGCCTGGCTGCGTTGCGCGATTTCATCGCAAAAGAGACGGACAGTGCTTTTGGGCTTGACTTCCCCTTCGGGCTGCCGCGCAAATTAGTCAAAATGGATACCTGGGAGGACTTCGTTTTGTTCTTCCCTACCACGTACCCTGACCAGCATGCCTTCAGAGAGACTTGCCTGAGGGCCGCTGCTGGATCCGAATGGAAACGAGTTACCGATCGCGAGAGTAGCACGCCCTTCTCACCCTATAATATCCGCCTCTACCGCCAAACCTATTTTGGCATCCGCGACCTTCTGGCCCCCCTGGTGCGGGACGGATCGGCTTGCGCACTTCCAATGCAGACGGCATTGCCGGATAGGCCTTGGATGTTGGAAATCTGCCCAGCTTCGACGCTGAAGCGTGAATCTCTCTACTGGCGTTACAAGGGCAGAAGTGAAGAACACACGAGGGCTCGGGAGCGTATCCTTGAAGGCATTGAGATAATGGCTCATTTGTCGCTGCCATCACCACTACGCTCGGTGATTCTCGACGATTCAGGCGGAGATGCGCTGGATAGCGTCGTGGCCGCGTTTGCAATCTTTCGGGCTCTTCGCAATCCGGCTGGTTTTGTTGCCGCAGAGAACGATGTCTATGCCGTGGAAGGTTATGTATATGTCTAGATCTCTGCGTGGCATTTATGACTTTCGTGATTTAAATACTGAGACAGGGCTAAACTTCATTCGCCCCAGGATCGAAATCTCGCTCAACGAAGAGGCGTAGAAATGGACATTAATCTCAGGATCAACGGTGAAGATAGAACTTTCCACGTCGCTCCGGGCGACCTGCTGCTGGACGTGCTGCGCCGCGAAGGCTACTTCGGCGTCAAGCATGGCTGTGAAGACGGCACCTGCGGGGCCTGCACCGTGCTTGTGAATCGCATACCTCGCACCAGTTGCACAATGTTGGCCGCCCAGGCGGATGGCGTGGAAATCACTACCATTGAAGGCGTAGCCGATATCGCTCTCGAGGGGCGCGGTCCCAGCCAGGGCTGGCGCGGCAACGTAGATTTGCACCCCATCCAGCAAGCCTTTGTGGAGACAGGGGCTATCCAGTGCGGCTATTGCACGCCAGCTATGATCCTGGCGGCCAGAGTTTTGCTGGAGACTGAGCCTCACCCCACTGAGGATCAGGTACGTGATGCCCTCAGCGGCGTGCTATGCCGCTGCACGGGTTACGTCAAGCCGGTGCAAGCTGTGTTGCGAGCGGCGGCTGTGCTGCGCGGTGAGCAGGTGCCGCCGATAATGGACTACCGGCCAGATGAGGGGGACGCGGGAATCCCCGCCCCACCTGGCCTCTTTGAGCCGCCCATACCGCCAGAAGACTTGGGGCCAGAACCGGTCGGCCGCGCAGACGTGAGAGTGAAGACAATGCCATTGCCCACCATGGTTGCCGTGCCCGAGACCGACCGCCTGCGCGTGGTTGGCAAACCCGAACCCAAGGTAGATGCCGTCAAGCTGGTCCAAGGCAAGCCCGCCTTCACCGCCGATGTGGAGATGCGAGGCATGCTGATAGGAAAGCTGCTGCGCAGCCCCTACGCTCACGCCCGTATTCGAGGCATTGATGCCAGCCAGGCTCGTGCCCTGCCTGGCGTTCACGCGGTATTGACCTATGAGGATGTGCCGCGTGTGGCCCGCTCTACTGCCGGCCAGAGTCATCCGATTCCAGGCCCTTTGGATACGTTCAGCTTCGACACCAAGGTGCGTTATGTTGGGGACCGCGTGGCGGCCGTCGCCGCCGAAACCGAGGAGATTGCCGAAGAGGCCCTCCGCCTCATCGAGGTGGATTACGAGGCGTTGCCCGCCATCCTTGACCCCCGTGATGCCCTTGATAACCCGGTGCTTATCCACGACGAGCCGGACTACGTGAACTTTGCCCACTCCGACCCAGGACGCAATCTAGCGGCTCAGTTGCGTATTGACCTGGGCGACGTAGATCAAGCCATGCAAGAGGCCGCCCACGTCTTTGAGGCGGAATACGCCGTTCAGCGTGTTCAACAAACACCCATCGAACCGTTCGTGTGCATCACCCACTGGGATGAAGATGATCGGTTGGTCATCCGTGCTTCGACGCAGGTGCCCTTCCACATCCGGCGTATGCTGGCCCCAGTCTTGGGGTTGCCAGTCAAGCGCATCCGGGTGATCAAACCGCGCATTGGTGGCGGCTTTGGCAACAAGCAAGAGGTGATGATTGAGGATGTCTGCGCTCACTTGACCATTGCCACTGGTCGTCCGGTAAAGATGGAGTACACTCGTGAAGAGCAGTTCATTGGCAGCACCAGCCGCCATCCCATGAGATTTCGGATGCGCACCGGTGTTCTGAACGATGGGACCATAGTCGCCAATGAGATGCTTGTCCTGACTGACACCGGGGCCTATGGCAACCATGCGTTGACTGTGACCGGCAACACTGGCCACAAGGCTATGAGCCTCTACAACGTACCTAACATCCGATTCCATGCCGACATCGTCTATACCAACCAACCGACTTCCGGCGCTTACCGTGGCTATGGCGTGCCTCAGGGCTTTTGGGCGGTCGAATCGCATATGGAACGTATCTGTCGCGAGATGGACTGGGATCCTATTGAATTCCGGCTCAAGAACGCGGTGAAATCTGGCGATGAGCATCCCTTGAGCAAGGTCTGGAGCGAGGGACGTGAGCCCAAGCCGGAAGTCATCCAAACCTGTGGCTTGCCCGAGGCAGTGCAGCGTGGGGCACATCGCTTTGGCTGGCGCCTGGCGAAAGATGGCGACGACTACCACCACGTGCCCGGCCAGCCACATTTGTGCAAGGGTCAGGGCATCGCTATGGTGATGCAGGGCACAGCCATCCCTTACCTGGACATGGGCGCCGCCAGCATAAAGATGAACGACGATGGCAGCTTTAACCTCTTGATTGGTGCTACCGATTTGGGCACCGGCTCGGATACCGTGCTGGCTCAGATGGTGGCCGAGGTGCTTGGGTGCCTTCTGGAGGATGTCCTAGTCTATTCGTCCGACACCGATTTCACGCCCTTCGACAAGGGCGCTTATGCCAGCAGCACGACTTACATCAGTGGTGCTGCTGCTGTGCGTGCCGCAGAACAGGTTTCGTCACAGATCCGGGCACGCGCTGTCAAGATGTTGGATAATGCCGCCCATGTTTCCGGGACTCCCCTGCAATCTCACGAAATAGATCTGCGTGATCGTCGGGCTTGGGCGCCTGATGGTCGCAGTGTGAGCCTGGAGGAGATCGCTCTGAACACGCTTCACAGCGAGGATCAGCATCAGATCATGGGTGTGGGCTCCTACGTGAGCCCGGTCAGCCCACCTCCCTTCGCTGCCCAGTTTGCTGAGGTGACGGTCGACACCGAGACGGGGCAGGTCACGGTTGATCGCTTGCTGATGGCTCTCGACTGTGGTGTCATCGTCAATCCGACGACGGCCAGCGGCCAAGTTGAAGGAGGCATGAGCCAGGCGCTGGGCTACGCCGTGAGTGAAGAGATGGTTTTCGACGAATATGGGCGTCTCGTCAATCCCCGCTTCGGCGACTACCGCATCTTCAGCGCTGACGAAATGCCGGAAATGGAGGTCATCTTTGTGGAGACCTATGAACCCAGTCATCCCTTCGGCGTGAAAGCGGTGGCCGAAATCCCTCTGGATGGTGTGGCTCCTGCCGTGGGAAACGCCGTGTACGATGCCATCGGTGTGCAGATTCCCAATATACCCCTTATGCCGGAGAAGGTATGGCGGGCACTACGTCAAGAACGCCATAGGTAGCCAGAAACAGTGAACGAGTGTAGCGGTGTACAATTTGTGACCCACGCCGCTTTGGTGCTATAATCTCGGCATTCTTCTGAAGGAATCAGGTGTCTGCACTATGCGCAGGCACACGTGTCCCAGGGATCGTCTCATCGAGGCAAAAACCTGCATTTTTCTGGAAAGGATAAACTAAATCCAGCCCCTGCGCGTCGGGAACCGGGCAGGGGTTCTTAGGGGTGAACGCAACACTGTGACTATAACAACACAAAACCGTCGCCCGCCGGCCAGGAATCCACAAATAATAGCGGGCAAAGAAGGAGGAAATACGCGAGCGATGAGGTCATCAGCGCTAAAGGCTGGAGTTGCGGGGGGGCTTGGCTTGTTTGTAATCCTGCTAATCAGCCTCATCCCCATCCCTTTCCCATTGGGAACCTGCCTGGTCGTACTCGGGTTTTTTGTGGTTTGGATCGGCACCGGCATGCTGGCCGGGCTGCTGGCCGAGGATGGCATCCAAACCCGCGCGCAGGCGGTGAGTTCTGGCGCATTTGCTGGCTTTGTGGCTGGCATAGGTGGTGGGATTGCTGGAATGTTGGTAGCCGCGTTTGGCGCTCTTTTCCCAGACTTAGGCGAGGGGGTGCTGGCTCAATTCTCCCCGGCTCAGGTTGAGGCCCTGTCCCAGACGGGGATCGCAGCCGACGCCATCCGGCTGGCAGGCTCCATTGTGTCGGCGATGTTTGTCTGTGGTCTCGGAGGGATGTTGGTGGCGGTGGCACTGGGTTCGCTGGGTGGGCGCATCTATTTCCGTTTGCGTTAGTGCCCCGTCACAGCGATGTCAATAAGCTGCATTTAGCCCCTATGCCCTACTCAGGATGCGGCTCACCAAACTCCGAGCTCAGGTTTCTACGTTCTTGCTCTGCACGCTTGCCGAGTTTTCGGATTATGGGCAATGCCGCTTGTGCTGCCCTGGCTCGGTGACTGATGCGGTTCTTGGTTTCCGGCGGCAATTCCGCCATCGTGCAGTCAAATTCCGGTATGAAGAAGATGGGGTCGTAGCCAAAGCCGTGCTCCCCCTGGGACTCAAACGCGATGATCCCCTCGATGACCCCTTCTGCCGTTCTTACCTGGCCTGTCGGGTTCGCAATTGCTACCACACAGCGGAAGCGCGCAGTCCGCTCGGCCCACGGCACATCCTTTAGTTGCCGCAGCACCAACTCGTAGCGTCGCACATCCTCGCCTCGGCGCGTGCCTCCGTAGCGTGCCGAATGAACCCCTGGCGCGCCACCCAGCTTGTCGATCTCAAGCCCTGAATCGTCGGCCAGCGTCAGCAGCCCGCTCCGTCCGGCAAAGGTGCTTGCCTTGAGTATGGCGTTTTCATCAAAAGTTGCCCCTGTCTCTTCGGGCTCAAAGTCAATTCCCTCATCCTGTAGGTTGGTGATATCTAAGGGCAGGTCACGCAACAAGAGCCGGTATTCCTGCAGCTTGCCGGGGTTATTGGTGGCAATCAGTAACTTCATTTGCACATTTGCCTCCGAAGTGCCTTTCACGCTCCGAGATGCCCTGCTGGCCCCCCCCGCATCCTGAGTGAATACTACTGCGGACGGTAGGATACCACACCTGAGGATTGCTGCAAGTTGCGTTTGGCTGTTTGCAGAGGTATAATTACTGTACCTGGTAAGTCGACTTTCTTCTACCGAAAGAGTGAACAATGGCGTTCAACTTCGAAGTCGCCCAATTCTCAGATGTACGTTGTGAGCTGCGCACCTTGAGAAGGTGCGTTTTCTTTCCTATCGCTGAAGGGTCATGCCGGGCAGAGGCCTGGCTGGTTCATCTCTAAGAATATGGAGGATCGTTGCAAGTTATGGAAGTTGCTCTTCGACAGAATGTGCGTATCGCGGCTGCCGACGAGCTATTGGCGGCGGTAGATCCCGAATTGCTAAATGCTATTCGCGGCGAGCGAAGACGCCAATGCGATCAAATTGAATTGATCGCTTCGGAGAACTACGTGAGCGATGCGGTATTAGCTGCTCAGGGCTCGATATTGACCAACAAATACGCCGAAGGCTATCCTGAGCATCGCTATTATGGCGGTTGCGAATTCGTGGATGTCGCTGAAGAGCTAGCCCGGGAACGTGCCAAAAAGCTCTTTAGTGCTGAGTACGCCAACGTGCAGCCTCACTCTGGTTCCCAGGCCAACGGGGCAGCCTACCTGGCCTTGCTCGAGCCAGGCGATACGGTACTGGCAATGAAACTCGACCACGGGGGGCATCTTACCCACGGTGCCAAATTCAATTTCTCTGGCCAGTTCTACAACTTCATTCACTATGGCGTGAGCCCTGACACCGAGACGCTTGACTATGACGCTATCGCTGCGTTGGCCGAGGAACACAAACCCCGCCTCATCCTGGCCGGGGCCAGTGCTTACCCCCGCCTGATCGACTTCGCTCGCCTGCGCGAGATCGCGGACAGCGTGAGAGCATACTTCATGGTGGACATGGCGCACATTGCCGGCCTCATCGCTGCTGGGGTGCATCCCAGCCCTATCCCTTACTGCGATGTCGTCACCAGCACCACCCACAAAACGCTGCGTGGACCGCGTTCCGGGCTCATTCTGTGTAAAGCAGAGCATGCCAGAAAGATTGACAAGGCCGTCTTTCCCGGCTTACAGGGTGGCCCGCTGATGCACATCATTGCCGCCAAAGCAGTTGCTTTCGCTGAGGCGCTCAGGCCGGAGTTTAAGGCCTACGCCCAGGCCGTTGTTGACAACGCCAGAGCACTGGCCGCCAGTTTGGCTGATGGTGGATTGCGTATTGTCTCCGGCGGTACCGACAACCACTTGATGTTGGCAGATGTGCGCGCGGCTGGTATCACTGGCCAGGAGGCTGAGGATGTTCTGCATCATATCGGCGTCACGGTCAACAAGAACCTCATCCCCTTCGATCCGGCGCCGCCGCGTGTCACTAGTGGTATTCGGTTGGGCACGCCGGCCGTCACCACTCGGGGCTTTGGTCAGGCCGAGATGGAGATCATCGCGGATTGCATCGTGCGCGCTTTGTACAACCCAACCGACGAGGCTCTGAGAAACGAACTTCGCGACGTCACCCGTGTGTTTTGTGCGCGCTTCCCTGTTCCGGGGTTGGAGTCATGACTACATTCCTTCTGGTTCGTCACGGTCAGACAGCCTGGAACCGCGAGGAGCGGTTCCGGGGCCAGACTGACTTGCCATTGGATGATTGGGGGCTTCAGCAGGCTGATTTAGTGGGGCAGCGAATAGCCAGCCAGTTGGAGCCCGCCGCCATATATGCCAGTTCGCTGCAACGCACTCTTCAGACGGCGGCTGTCATCGCTCGTGCTTGTGGATTGCATACTACCATCCACGATGGCTTGCTTGATATTGACTACGGCGCATTTGCAGGTCTCACACCTGAAGAGGCGGCCCGTGACTATCCTGACGTGGCCCGTGCCTGGCGACGGGCGCCGCACATGGCTCTCTTCCCTGACGGGGAATCGTTGGCCGACGTTCGCGATCGTGCCGAGGCAGCTTTGGAAGAAATCGCCGCTAATCACCCTGACCAGACTGTGGTGCTGGTAACCCACGTGGTTGTCTGCCGGTTGCTATTATGTGCGGTGCTGGGGCTTGATAACGATCACTTCTGGCAGTTTGATCCCGCCACCGCTTCTATCAGTGTCCTTCGGATTTCTGGAGAGGGAAGCGTGCTGGTGAGTCTCAACGATACGTGTCACCTGGCGGCAGGGGTGCCAAGCACCTAGGCCCGTTTTGAAGTTGCTATTGCTGCTCTGCGCCAAAAGCGTGGCTACTGTCATATTTGTTAACTCGGTGTCATTATTGTAAAATTGGTCCTGGGAAGCCTGTCGCCGACCCAGGAGGTCGAGAATGTTCCTCTACGCGAGCGAACGAGGCCAGGGGACCGTCGAATATGTGCTGCTTCTTGTGCTGATCGCCATTGTCCTGATTGGGGCGCTTTGGATGTTGGGGCATAGTCTGGAAACCGTTTTTTACGGGATCGCCGAGGCGCTGCAATTCGGATGTGGAGAAGTAAGCAAGCAGACGTTTCGCAGCTATGCTGGCGAGGGAGGTGACGCCCAGGGAGAGCCGACCCTACTGCATCGTCCTACCCTGGGTGAGACCACTCAACGCTACTGGTTTTGCCACAAAGGGTGGGACCTGGCCAATCCAGAAGGCACGCCAGTGTATGCCGTGGATGATGGCGAGGTCAAATTCGCTGGTTGGAGCGACCAAGGCTACGGCTATATGGTAGTCATGGACCACGGCGGCCGCTACCAGACACTCTATGCACACCTCAAAGATCCGCCTTTGGTGAGCCAGGGGCAGTTGGCTCGTGCTGCTGCAGTCATCGGTTACATGGGGAACACTGGCTTCTCTACCGGCCCCCACCTGCATTTTGAGATCCGCCACGGCAGGGACTTGATTGATCCAGGACCTCATCTTCCCTAGTGTCCGGTCAACGTGACTCTACGGATTGGTCCCCACCTTCCACCAAATCCGTACTCCGCCTCTCTCATTCACCGATTCGTGCGAAGTAATCTGCCAGCGTTTCTTGCCAGGGGCGCAGGCTAATGCCCAGCGCTGCGCCGACGGTGTTGCGCAGCGGCGCAAAGGGAGGAGGCGTGGACGCCCGCTGAAACTGGTCAGTCGTGATAGGAACCACAGGGATGGACTCCCGCCCCGATTGCTTCATAATCTCCAGGGCAAATTCATATCGAGAGCAGTACCCTTCGTTGACTAGGTGATAGCTGCCGTAATGATCTGTTTGAATCAAACGGGCGATAGCATCGGCCAGGTCCGGTGCATACGTGGGGTTGGCGACTTCATCGGTGACGACGCGCAGGCGGCCATGTTTGTCGGCCGCCGCTACGATTTTTCTGACAAAATTGTTCCCGCCCGGGGTGAAGAGCCACGAGGTACGCACAATGTAAAGCTTGCTCACCAGTCGGGCTGCGATCTGTTCGGCCGCCAACTTCGAAGCGCCGTACGAGTTAACTGGATGTGGGGGATCAAACTCGCGGTACGGCTGGGAGGCTGTGCCGTCGAAAACTTCGTTGGTGCTGATGTGTATCATGGCTGCTCCTGCCCGTTGGCAGGCCAGAGCCACGTTTTGCGTGCCAAAAGCATTGACCAGGTATGCCAGGTCTGGATTATTGACACAACCTTCCACATCGGTCATGGCGGCACAGTGAATCACCACCTCGGGCTTCAAGTCGGCCATGCGCGGTACCGACTGTGGATCCGTGATGTCCCAGTCCGGGACGTCAATCAGGACCAAGTCGTCCCCCGCCAGGGCGTTCTGCAGTGCTCTGCCTAATTGCCCCAGTGCGCCGGTGATAACAATACGCATCGGGCGTAATCCTTTCTTTATTGCCTGATGATAATCGCAAGTGACTCCAATGAGGACAGGTGCCAGCCTTCAGCGGCGTCGAAGCCGGGCCATGGGGTCCCAGGCCCGGGCACGCGCCTCGGAGTGAGTACGCCATCGGCCTACTCCCCATACCAGGAGTGCAATGACCCAGGGTAAAGGGATCGCCAGGACGGCGATGGTGCTTGCCTGAACAAGCGCCACGAATTGCATAAGGACTAACCCCAAATCGGGCAGGTACCAGCGGATGGTGGCGCCATGTTGCCAGTAACCAACCAGTGCCGGCAACACTGCCAGAAACACAGCAAAGAGGCCATAATCGTAGCCAGCTTTAATCGCTGCTGACCAGTGCCGTTCGTCTTGATAGATAAGTCCGACCAATAGCACCAGCCCGCCACCTAGCGATCCAATGACCGCGTAGCGAACCAGTGTTGGAACCAACACATCAACGGAATCAACCGCGCTCAGGGAGAATGTGTATCCACCCAGTCGGTACAATCCGTAGTATCCGGCAACTGCTACGCCTCCTCCAATGATACTCACCAAAGTGTTGGGTCCACGTCTCCCCCAGAAGAGTAGTAGGGCCAGGAACAATCCGACGGCTGCTATTACCAAACGTGGCACTCTCTCGCTGGCAATGCGTGCTGTTTTGACTGATGCCATTTCAGCAACTACTTCTTCACTGATCAACTCCGTCAGTTCCAGTGCACCTGCCTGATTGCCGTCCGTTAGGGCTTGCTGTGCGTTGTCCAGATCCTGGTAAACAGTCTGACTCAGACCATTGTCACCCACTACCCTTAGGTAGGCGTCGCCCAAGGTCACTTTTTGGGTGGCCGACTGCAATTGACTATAGATTAGTGCTTCTTCGTCAAGTTGAATCATCTCGTGGAGCGGCCGTCCCTGGGCGATTGCCGGCAGTCGGGTACCAAGCAGCGTGGCTACGGTGGGTGCCAGATCAATCTGATAGATCGTGCTGTAAAGACCTGGGATAATGTGTTGTCCGATCACCACAAATGGGAGCTCTGTTAGCTCTGCCTCGCTGCCTCCCAGGTGGCCATCCTCCGTAAGGCCGTGATCTGATGTTACAATCAACACTGACCCAGATGTGTCCACTAAGCGTATGATCTGTCTCAAGTGGTTGTCTACTTGGCGGGCGGCATTCGCGTACGCGTGGCTGTTGATCCCCTCAGTTCTACCTGCCGCGTCCACCTGGCTGAAGTATATCCAAACTAGATCGTGTTGCGGGTCAGCAATGAAATTCAACGCTGCCTGTGCTACCTGGGCGTCAGCGATTGTGTCATCTCGCGAGGTGTAGAAGCTTGCGTCGAATGTATCGGCTGTTGATAGCGATTTCCAACCTTCGTGGCCTGCGATAGCCGTACTCAAGCCGGCGTCGTGGGCAGCGGAAAAGAGATGATCAAAAACTATGGGCCGTTGGTTCGCGGTTTTGGTTTTTTCGATAGGTGCGTTATTCATTTCTGGCCAGGCGCCGGTTAGAAGCGTGGTCCAGGCAGGCAATGGATAGGTGGGAAGCTGGCTAATCATCTGCGCTGAAGCGCCAGCTTCGAGCAATGCTTGCAGATTCGGCATATCCAAGGACCGGCTGGCATCGCGGTTCAGTCCACCAATCACAACCACCACGACCCGTTGTGTCTGACGAGACGTCTGATCGCCAGGTGCAACCTGGACAGCCAATAGCGGCGATTGGTAGGTGAACAGCGAGTACTGTAGGGTATCGGCTGCTCGGTATGCGCCGCCTGCGGCTACTGCCAGGATCAGCAAACTAAGGAAAATACCGCCGTAGTTTCTCATAATATATCTGACCGTCGTGTCGGTAGGTGAACCACAGCTCCCACCAACGAGGTGCTCAGTTCAAATGTAACCTCGTTCGGGCCGCTCGCCTTCGGACACGAAGATTATTGGATTCTACCCCGCGCTTCGGCTATGCGCAAGTAACTTGCCCACAAGGGCTCGAACAAGCTTTCGTCGCGTCCCATTGTCTGTCCTCCCCGATTGACGTATACTTGGAAACGCTGTTGCCACAATGCGTTGTGATGGGTGCTATAGTTCTCCCCACATCGCGATTTCTGCCTCCTAGGGACCCTAAAGCAATAACTTCCCGGGCACCTCGTATTTACCCTAGGGAATCTATCCGAAAAGCGGGAAGTCATTCTTCTACAGACTCTTCTGTCTGCCCACCTACTGTTGGTCATCAAGCAGCATCATTTGCATTGAGCCAGACCGCCACAGTGACTACTATCCAAAGGAATAAACTATGGGACCCGTAGTATGTATTACACGTGGAGGAGAGGCCAGCCACCGCACACAAGAACGAGCCATTGCGCTAGCCTGTAAGCGGCGGGTTGCTTTGATCTTCTTATTCGTGGCTGATCCTGGCTTCGTCAAGCCGGTGGATGAGGAGTTGGCGGCGGCCCTGGCTGATGAGTTGGAGCACCTTGGCAATCAGTTGTTGTGCATTGCCCGGTCGCACGCCCGCGAGCATAATGTGGAAGCCGACGTGGTTGTGCGCCAAGGGGCGGCACGCCGGACGATTGAGGACTTCCTACGCGAGGTGAACGCCAGCGCCCTCGTCCTTGGCGTGCCTCATACCTCCCTTGGGGCGCAGGTTTTCGCTTCCTACAAAGCCTCCCAGTTTGTCCAGGAGCTCCACTCGACCGTCGGAGTAGAAGTCTTCATCGTGGACTAAGCGTAATATCGATAGTCCAAGCAGATGACGCGAAGTATAGGGATGATCAATCGGTGGTGCGGAAATCCGAGTCTGAGGGAGAGGGTGTGATGACCGTCGGCAACTGTATGAAACAGCGAGTCGTGTCGGTTTCCGCCTCGACCACAGTGCAGGAAGCAGCGCGGGTGGTGGTCGAGAAGGGCGTCGGCACACTGCCGGTGATTGATGAACAGGGTGTGCTTATCGGAGTGACGAGCATCTCTGACGTGCTGAAGGTTTTTATGCCGGATTTCGTGGCCTTGATGGACAACATTGACTTTGTCCACGACTTCGGTGTTCTGGAGAACTTGCAGGCGAAGGATATGCGGGAGGCGGCATGGTTGACCATCCAGGACATCATGCAGCCGCCGGTAGCAGTTGAAGAGACTTGTGGACTCCTGCGCGCGTCTGCGACGATGGCCAAACATCGGATGCGGGATCTGCCTGTTGTGGATAAAGAGGGGCGTCTGGTGGGCATTGCCTCGCCCGTGGACATCGCCACAGCTTTATTAGCTGCGTGGACTTCCGAGGCTACGTCGTGAACCTCGCCCAGGCCGTTTCCATTGCTATCTTCATCATCACCTTCGTCCTGATTCTCACCGAGTGGCTCCATCGCACTACTGTTGCAATGGTCAGCGCGGCGATGATGTTGGTGGTTGGAATGTGCACAGGCTTCTATACGCAGGCACGGGCGCTCGATGCGATAGATTTCTACACGGTAGGCTTGCTTCTAGGAATGATGATTTTGGTGTCCCTGCTGGAGCCCACCGGTATTTTTGAGTACCTGGCGGTGAGGGCTGCGCGGATCTCAAGGGGGGATCCGTGGCGGTTGCTGGTGTTGCTTGGCTGTGGCACGGCCATCGTGTCGTTGTTTATGAACAATGTGACGACGGTTGTGCTCGTCGGGCCGGTGACGATTCTGATTTGCGAACTCCTCGACATCAGTCCAGTGCCGTACCTGATGGCTGAGGCGTTGCTCTCCGACACGGCTGACGTCGGAACGTCCATCGGTGATCCGGCCAGTGTGCTCATTGCCTCAGCCTCTGGTTACACTTTCATCGACTTCTTGACCCACTCAATGCCGATCGTGGTAGTAGCGGCCTTAGCGTCACTGATTTTGTTGCGTTTTCTCTTCCGGCGCGAACTCGGCATCCAGCCAGCAGATCCGGCGAGTGTTTTGAAGCTCGACGCGAGCACAGCGCTCCGCGACCCGCGTACCGTGCGGCGAGTGCTGGCGGTGATGGTAGTCACTGTAGGGTTGTTTTTCCTTCAAGGATTCCTGAATATTACTCCCGCCTTCATTGCCTTGGCATCGGCGGCGGTGGCCTTGGTGTGGATACAGCCAGATGTGGGCAAAGTCTTGGCCCGTGTTGACTGGAACGTGCTCCTTTTTTTCAGCGCCCTATTTATCGTGGTAGGCGGGCTGGAGGCGGCCGGCGTGTTTGATATCGTAGCCGAGCTGCTCGCCAACTTCGGCAGTGACCGACCGGTGTTACTGGGGATCGTTATGATCTGGATAGTGGCCATCCTCTCCGCCCTGGTGGACAACATCCCCGTCACTATCGCGATGATCCCTGTCCTCAAGGGGCTTAGTGCGGCCGGGGTAGATGTGTCTGCGCTGTGGTGGGCGCTGGCTTTTGGGGCAGGCTTTGGCGGCAACGCAACCCCTATTGGCTCTACCGCCAACATCGTGATCGTATCGCTGTCTGAGCGAACGCGCACCCCAATCACTCCTGCCGTGTGGGGTCGTCGCGGTCTACCGGTGATGATTCTTACCTGTGCCGTGGGCAGCCTCTTGTTTGCCGCAACCTTCCCCTGGTTGGGATGATAGACGAGATACAAACCTCCACTTTTATCCCTAGTGCCCCGTCACAGTGATTTCGATAAGCTGCATTCGACTCTCATAAGCGCGAGCCTCGTCGCATCACGGTCTGTGTGATAGGGTACCAGTCTTCCCCACAGTGAGGAAAGTATGCTTGACTCAGTTGGCATCCACTACGAACCCAATATTCTGGCCGTCATTGGTCTGCTCATTGCTGTGTACTTCCTGGGCAGCAAGGCCTTCCAACGCGTAGGCATCCCGCAGGTGGTTGGATTCATCGTCATCGGCGTGGTGTTGGGCCCTTCGCTCCTCAACATTGTCCCCCGGGAATTGAGTGAAGAACTGATATTTATCAGCGAGATCGCCCTGGGGCTCATCGGCTTTGACATGGGCAGCCATCTTCTTTTCGGTGAGCTACGTAAGCTGGGGCGCAGCATTGTTTTCATCTTGCTCTTGGAAGCCTTCGGGGCATTCGCCCTTGTCACAGCCGGTGTCTACGCCATCACTCAGTCCTGGCATACCGCGCTCATTTTTGGCGCTGTGTCGTCTGCTACTGCCCCAGCGGCCACAGTGGATGTACTCGCTGAGTACGATGCCAAAGGGCCACTGACCACAACCTTGTTGGCTGTGGTGGGGTTGGATGATGCGCTATCGCTGCTACTTTTCAGCATCATCGCCGCGCTGACCGAGTGCCTGATGGCCCAATCCGGTGTACCACCGCTGCTGTCGGTGCTGGGGCTGCCACTCGTCGAAATCGGTGGCTCGATGGTATTGGGTTTTGCTATGGGTATGTTGCTCGACTTTATTATGTGCAGAATGAAACGACGTCACGATGCAATGGCCATCTCCATCGGCTTTGTGTTCGTCTGCGTGGGACTTTCCCAGGCTCTTGGCCTTTCGCTTATACTGACCACGATGGTGATGGGAACAGCTACCGTGAACCGCTGCGCAGAGCACGGCCGGCATATCCGCTTCACCATCGAGCTGGCGGGACCGGTTATCTATGTGCTCTTCTTCACTTTGGTGGGCGCGCGGTTTCAGATCGCGCTGCTACCTACCATGGGGATGTTGGGGATCGCCTAAGTATTGCTGCGTAGCACCGGTAGGTTCGTAGGTGCCTGGCTAGGTGGCACACTGGGCGGGGCAAGACCGGCAGTGAGGAACAACCTGGGCATCGGCTTACTCTCCCAGGCAGGTGTGGCAATTGGTCTGGCACTAGCTTCATACGATCGCTTTTGCATCTATGGAGAGGCGGGAGAAGCGTTGGGGAGCATAGTGCTGAGTGTGATCACTGCTACTACCTTTTTGGTGCAGATTATCGGTCCGATTGGTGTCAAGCTTGCCATCAGTCGTGCTGGAGAGATCGGACGTGCTAAGCTCGAACACGACCCCTGGGCGTCCGAAGGCATGGCTGAATAGTAGGAAACGTGACGCGCTCCTTCACTCCGCTTGAGCGTCTTCTTCTTGCGTCGCTCGCCACATGAGCCAGATACGCTGGATCGCAGTGAAGTTTGTCAACGGGGCCAGGATCCAAAGGGCGATGGTCAACTGATTCAAGAGCAGGAAGATGACCAGAATCACCATGCGCTCGAGTCGACTGAGCAGCCCGCCTCGAATGGAGATGCCCAGGCCTTCCCCCCG
>Ga0209536_100001521_pt1 | contig 38138 bp, 34 predicted proteins | sample DeeMarSeWOR28_12_FD_187461 | JGI IMG/M metagenome (GOLD analysis project Ga0209536, IMG submission 187461) | Marine sediment microbial communities from White Oak River estuary, North Carolina - WOR-2-8_12 (SPAdes) (version 2) | ecosystem: Environmental > Aquatic > Marine > Intertidal zone >... | reverse complement strand
GACCGTTGCAAAAGCCTGAACAGTTTCGTCGAGGTCGTCGGGAGGAAGGGTTGCCAGGTCAAACCGGGCCCGGCGATGATCTCGGATTGGGTGTCACTCTTAAAGTTTACGATCGGCCCACCGCGACGATCTTTGAAAAGGAGCTCATCCAGATGGGATCGATTGGCGCCGGCCGGTACTTGGAGATCTCGGAGGATGGGGTGCGCTTTTACTTGGGCTCTAACCTGGTCATGGATCTGCAGACGGATGGCACAATCGTGGTTGGTTATGTGTCTGGTGGAGAGTATGTGAAGGTGACAGCCACCGGTTTGGAGCTTTACTCGGGCGGAACCAAACTCGCCGACGTCCAAAGCGATGGGGACCTGTTCCTCGGTGACGTTCCTTCGGGTGATTACGTGAAGATCTCCTCGGCCGGGGTGGAACAGTGGGTGGGTGGTACGAAACTGGTGGACGTTCAAACGGGAGATGACATCTACTTGGGCAGCACCTCGGGCGGGGAGTATGTCAAGATCACCTCGACCGGGGTGGAGATGTATTCCGAATCTAAGCGGAAGATCGATATCGAGAGTGATGGGGATATTTTCATCGGCGATGACTTGAGCTCGGCCGGTGGGACCTACTTCTCGATCTTTTCGGGTGCCCAGACCTATAACGGCGAGAGTGTCGCTGCTGGGGATATGATCATCGGCGACAACTCCAGCTCGAAAGCGAACATCCTGTGGGATAAATCTCAGGGCCGGTTGAAGTTTAGGGGCGGAACCACGACCGAATTGTACCTGGACACCGATGGGAGCCTGGTCGCGGGGAATGGGGATGTGATCTTGGATAGTGATGGTCTTGTTTTGGCGGCCGGGACCGGGACGCCTAACAAGGTTAAGGTGATGGACGGTTCTGATATTATCATGCACCTGTATGGTAATGTGGACGCCGGCTCTAGCCAGGTTGAGCTCATCGCCGAGGGGAAGGACAGCGGGGATCCGGATGCTATCTTGACCATGCAGGCCATCACTTACAACGGCTCCGCCCAGAACTACCTCCAATGCGACACGAATAACGATGTGGTGGTGGCTTCGGCCACGACCCTGCGCGGTTTTAAGGTGTGCCGGCTGACTGGCATCACCACCACCCAACGAAACGCCCTGACGGCCATTAACGGCATGATCATTTACAATTCGACGACGAACACGTTCCAGGGTCGGGCCGGTGGAGCATGGGTGGATCTCCACTAATTTCTGTTGCGAATCACCACAAGGATGTTGAGGATTCAGAGGATTTCAGCGGTTAAGGACAGCACTTTGGCAGTTTCAGGTGCTTTTCAATGCGTAACCACTGATTTGATTTATATGTTAAATTGAGGATTAGGTCGCCCAAGGATTATGGATGCAGGTTTCAGATTAGATGGCTCCCATGAACGGATCAAAACTTTCCCGCTTCAAAGGATTGTTTGAAATCAAGAGACATTGAGCAAACCAATTAAGTCATTCAGCGCATCAATTTCGTATCGAATATTTAGGCCGACCGGTCGTTGTTGTCGGCCAGGATTGAACCAACATGAATCGATTCCATAGTTCAATGCCCCGGCTATATCTGATGTCAAACTATCACCGATGATGAGCACTTCTTCTCTTTGTGGATCACCCATCCTTTGAAAGGCAATGTCGAAGATCTTTTTATCGGGCTTGGCGGCACCAACTTCTTCAGAAATTACGATTACGGGGAAGTAAGAGTGAATGGACGAACTTGCAATCCGTGGTCTTTGAACATCTTTCAGACCATTGGTAATGATGGCCAAGTTGTAGTGGTTTATAAGTGCTTTGAGCGTTTCCTCTGCTCCATCTATCAAAAAAGTACCGCATGCAAGGTTTTCCAGGTAAAGCTGGCTGAGCAAAGTTGGATTAAGAGTCAGCCCAAAAGCTTGACATAATAGCTCAAAGCGTTCTACCTTAAGCCTGTTCTGATTGATTCCACCCTGTTCAAAAGCCTGCCACAAACTCCCATTGATGTGGCGATATTCCGATAGATACTTCTCTTCGAAAGGGTAACCGATCTGGGCAAATGATTCGGATAAAGCGTGTGCTTCAGCTCGATCGTAATCGAATAATGTTCCATCTGCGTCAAACAACAACCACTGGTATTTCATCTCATTCGATTTACTTTGCAATTCTCAAGTTCGTAAAATGCTCTAGCCATGTGACAACCCGGCGATCGGCCAGTTGCCGCCTCATCCAATTAGATAGTCAAATAGGAAATGAATCTTTAAAGTTGGCGATCAAAAATTCTAGTCAATACCAAAGGCCGGCAAAAAATGGACGTAACCAAATTTACCCAATAAGGCGCCATGTTTCAATTCAAGAACAAAGAAATTGGGGTCATATTCCGTACTCTTATAATGAAATCCTTTCCTGCTGGCTAATTCGAATCCGAAGCGCGGATAGTAGTCATGGTGACCCAGTACAAAGACGATATATTGGTCTAACTGGCAACAAACCTCCAGCCCGGCGCAAATGAGTGAGGAGCCGATGCCTTGACGCTGATATTCTGGCAGAACAGCAACCGGACCAAGTCCTATGGCCTCCCAATCATTAATATAACCAACAATCTTTACCGGGGAAAACATGATATGTCCAACGATCTGGCTATTTATCTCGGCTACAAGAGAGATAACAGGACCAACATGATACCTTACTTTGTTCACGATCTCGGCTTCATTTGAGCTATCGAAGGCCAGCCTGTTGATTTCATAAACAACATCATAATCTCGTGGCTCTTCCGGCCGAATTCGTATGGAGGTTATCTTTTCTTGTTTGGCATTGCCTGTCATGTGGACCTTCCATATGGAGAATATTTTAGCCTTGGTCGACATAGGCAAAACCGGGAAAGTTCTTGAAAAAAAGGAAAGGTTCAAAGCCCAGTTTTGCTCGAGTAAACCCCAACATTAAAGGTCATGTTTCAAGCTAAAACTTTTTGGGGTTTACCTATAATCAGAAGAAGCCAACGATTTTGAAAACAAAATAACAAGCTCATTGATTATATTTGCAACCGGCCGGTTGACGACCTCACGATCTTTAAATGTAATCATCAATATTCGAAAAAACTTGGCCTTCAGGTAAGATAGAGTTATCGGAAGGTTAGATAGTGGACCTATTAAACGAATTGATGCAAATCGGTTTTACCGAGTATGAAGCTAAGATCTATCTTGCCTTGTTGCGTGATTATCCGGCCACAGGCTACCATTTAAGCAAGACATCAGGCGTCCCTCGTTCCATGGTCTACGAAAACTTAAGCCGGCTGCACGCAAGAGGGATGGTATTGGAAACAATGGAAGGGCGAGCTACATTGTATCGGCCGCTGCCGCCAAAGACTCTATTATCCCGCCACGAATCTGAACACGAACGTTTGATCTCGGGGCTGCGGAATGGCCTCGAAGCGCTTTATGAAGAAACCCAGGACGACAGGGTGTGGTCTATCGAAGGGCGGACGTCTGTAATAGCCTATGCAAATAGGATGTTACAAGAGGCAAATAGTAACGTCTATCTTGTTCTTACCGACGATGATTTGGCAGCACTTCGCGAAGATATCACAGCCGCATGCGCACGCGGCTTAAAGGTTAACACATTGCTCACGGGAGAAGACGATTTAGATTGCGGCCGGGTTGCCCGTCACCCGCCGCTGGAAAGTGAATTGCAGGAATTAACAGGTACGCTTCTGGTGGCCATCGAACATGGCGAGGTGTTGATCGCCGGTTCTACCGCCAAGCAAGTCATGCGAGCCACCATCACTCGCAACCCTGACCTGGCCCTCATTGCCCGGCAGTTCGTTTGGATGGAGCTTTTCACGCAAAGGATCTATGCCCGATTGGGATCTGACTTATTAGAGCGGCTTGAACCGGAAGATAGGCGTATCTTCGAAAGCCTTGACAGGTAATTACTCTCATAGTTGCTTGTAGACATCACGCAAGGACGTCCGGGCGAGGATATTGCGGTTTAGCTGACCGTTATCGTCTGGCCATCGAACTAATCGGATCTCACCTCCTACCAGTTCAATGCCGGTGATATCACCATCAGGATAACAACAGCAGCCAGTATTGAAATAGCTGGGTTTACGCTGACTGACGAACCGCTCAATTTCGGCTTCTACTCCGGATTGGCCTTGTTTTCGGGGTTGTTGTTCGGTCTTAATCCACTGCCACTCCTCTTCAAGCTGTTCAAGCTGTTTTTGCAGTTCTCTATCGCCAGGCTTGGCCGATAACAATTGGCGCATGGAATTTATCTCTTTCTGAATCTGGGACTTATCGGCTAGAGATTTAAAAACCGGCCGATGTGTGTGACCGGCGATGAGGACCATCTTTTGGCGCTTTTCAGTCCACTTGTACATGGCGATGTTGTGGCTGTGACGTAATTGCCAATCAGTGGCTGGGGTATTGGAGGGGATTTTTGTTAGACGTTGGAAGGGTCGCCAGAGATAGCGGACTAACAATCGAGAAAAATCGCTGAAGTAATCGCTATCCAACGTACCATGGTGGCCGTGGAGGATCAGCAAGTCGCCGATCCTATCACCCCCATCGATAACACGAAAGAGTGTCACTTCTCGGACCTCCAGCATCTGGCCGCCGTAGACGGGAACCAGGTGCTTTTGTACCTGGTCAGGATAACGCCAATTATCATCATGATTACCCCAGATGCGAAGGTAGCGGCCGGCCTGGTGAAATTGTGATTCCAGTTCGAAGGTTTTAGGATAAGATTGGATAACTGGCTGTGGACGCTCTTCCCATAATTCCTCCACATCACCCAGGGTCACCAGCGAATATCCCATTTGATTGTAATAACTTAAAGCGGCGTTATAAGCTCCTTCGGCAACTTGGAAATCATCAGCCCCGTTTCGAGCTCCTTTATGCTGATCTGAAAAGATAACCAACTGATCAGAGAAGAGATCCAACTGCCGGATGCCCTCTTTTTCTTCCTGAATAACGGCTCGAGCCAAAGCGTCATCCAAAGCCCGGGCAACCCTATCATAGTCGAGTTGGCGGATGGTCACTGTTTCTTACCTGGGGTCATTCTTCTTTTTCCAAGAACATTGCCATACGTGGGCATTCTAAAGGGGCTAAATCGCCGGCATAATTCGGCCATTATAAAATTTCGCGAAATCATAATGCCAATTAACCAGTTTGAACCTCAAATCAAATTAAACTGTCTCCTGTACCCTCTATCAACGACATTATACCCCATTGCCTGATATTTACTTTACAGGAGCCATATCAGGGTAATTGCCCCCAGGTAGGAAGAACTAAGCTAAAGAAATGTGTGGTTTATTTATGTTTAGATAGCAAGCGCAAATATTTCAGGCATCAGAGAGGATGTTAACCATGTACAACTATAACCGCGACTTTTCCTGATGGTCGTTTTTAACGTCGATTTTCCCCACTAGCGTAGGATTGATTTTAAATAGTTTCGGACAATTGTTAGAAATGTGATTACAATGTCATCACATGCAATTTTATGGCTAGCCTAACCTCGAGGCGTAGATAATGTCTCCAGTTAAGGTGGGGGCAAATACCGTCACTTCGTACCAAACCAAGTGCGGGTTCCCGTAACCATCAAGTTTTAAGCTCGACGAGCTGACCCAGGATTTTACCACTGTTTTTGGGTAATTCTTGGACCACCCAACTCTCTTCAGACCGCTGGCCATAAACGATGCGGCTCCTATCAGTATAGGCTATATGCAAATTGCCTTCAGTATCCAAAGCTAATGCGGTGATCTTCCGGGCGCCGACACGCCCCTGGCGAACGTCTTCCAAACGATCCACATATTCGATCTGCCATTCGCTACCATTCCACCAGGCATGCCGCACATCAACAGTGGTCTCGCCATTGAAGACAAAATAGGAAATGTGAGGGTTGTTATCAGTGTCGTAGATCAGATTGGCGTAACGGCCGGCATCGCCATTCTGGTCAACGAGCTCAACTGTCCACTGGTTGCCATCAAAGCGGGCATAAGCCAGAGCAGTTTCATCGTGATCGTAGTAAGCAATACCAGGTAAGCCATCGTTGTCAAGCTGGATGCTAGTTCCGAATTCATAAACGATTGGTCCGTACCTACCTGAGTGACGCTCACACCTCAGTCACTTGGAGTACAATTTTGGGGGAATTAGGATTTTTAGTCGATGATTTGGCGCTTGCTAAAAGGAGCCATTATGAATCGACTGGCCATTTTTCGACGATTAAGCCAGGTGATTCGGGTTCCATTTTTGTCATTGGCCAGCATCTGATCCGCCAACCAGGGAGCGACGGTATCCACCTTATCCATGATGATATTGAGAACGCCTTTAGATCGCTCCAAAACCTCGGGGTTTTCAGCAAACTGCTCGCTTATCAAGTCAGTCCAAACCATTCCTGGCCTAAGTGAACCGACGATGATTGGCGACCCCTCAACTTCATCTACCAAACAGTCATTAAAGTACTTCAGGGCAGCTTTAGTCGTTCCATAAAGGGTCAGGCCTTCCTGCTTTCGGCCGTTACTGCCATGCCCTTCCATGTTATATAAAGCTCCGAAACCCTGAGCTATCAGGCCATTCAGAGCTACTCGAGAACCATGTAAAGTGCCCAATACATTCGTTTCTACGACGGCCGTTATCGTATCTGGCGTCAATTCGCGAAAGTCGGATAACTCGTTAGCTATGCCGGCATTGTTGATCCAAATATCAACCTGACCAAAATGTTCTACGACACCATCCCAAAGGGATTGGATTTGCTCAGGGTCAGTTACATCACATGCTAAACCGAAAAGAGGTTGGGACGGATAATTCTCAGCAATTGAGCTCACGATCTTATCGACACTTTGCTGATATCGACCGCTAATGCAAACTGCACAATCCCTTTCCAGAAAAGCATTGGCTAGTCCTAATCCAATTCCTCGTGTACTACCAGTAATTACGATGACTTTCATATGATTCCCTGCGTCTTTGGATGAAACCAATCACTACCAGCGTTCGGTGCCGGGATCATCCTTGAATGGTCCCACGACTTCTGGCATGATCCAGCCGCCGTAATAATTGCCAGGCTGGAGGATAACCTTGTAGTCGTCTACGTAACAAGTACCGGCATTTAAGCCAATATGGTCAGCGATGGCCTCGTATCCTTCCCAGGGATTTTGATAGCTACAATCAGCATTTCGTGCGACACTACTTCCAACGCGACTCGATTTTCAGACTAGGTTTATTGGATCGTTCCAGCGCTTCCAGAAGGCATCTTATTCATCTTCGCCAAGAATGATTCGTACACGGCCTTCATGCAACCATTCGACGGTGACGCCCTTACCACACCCACCACAATAGGCAATCCATTCGTGGCCTAAGTCTTCTTCTTTCAGTTGGGCAGGATCATCAAAGGAATAACGGCCGTTTTCGTCCACGAAACCGACTTCCTCCATGTCAGCTTTATGAACCCATGTGTGACTCACCGCCAAGGCGGTGCTGCCGCAGTCACATATGAAGAATGATTTTCTTTCCATAGGTCATTTCCTCACCTTTGTTGTCGTTCGCCTATTATGCTACCGTGTCTTATAACAGGCGAGCGTAGTCTAGCTAACAAGTTAGAATATTCTCATTATGAACAGTGATTGAGGCACCTGAACCGAGCGTGACCAATATCACAGAAAACCACACTATAATGGGAGAAAAACATATGGGTCTTTTAGCACAAAATCCTTTTCAAGGTTCAAAATGCAGGAGGTTAAAATGACTTTGCCAGGCATAAAGTGGGGAACGCCACGGTTCACGACACTGGTAAATAACGGGGATCCGGATAACCGGTTAGATGTGGCCATCATCGGCGATGGTTATACGGCCGGCCAACAAGGGATGTTCAACGAGGATGCCCAGCAGGTAGTCGACGCATTCGCTAGCATCGAACCTATGAAAACGTATCTCAATCATTTCAATTTTCACCGGATCAACGTCGTTTCTGAAGAGTCTGGAGCCATAGACCCCCATGTTGAGCCACCCCAAAAACCAAATACAGCGCTGAAGACCTTCTTCTCGCCCATAGCCGAAAGGCGGCTGATCGGACCCGATCCATGGGTTATGCTGGTAGCCACAGATTCGGGCGCGCCCTGGGATAATATCTTGTGCATCGTCAATGCCCCTCGGAGGGGTGGAGCGACGTTGGCCTCGATGACAGTCGGGTATGCTTCTCGCAATTCCAGTGATTTTCCCAGGATCATGATTCACGAAGCTGGACATACAATAGCCAAGGTAATTGACGAATACACTGGAGATTTACCGGATATTGATTTCGCCGAGAACTGGTCATTACCAAACTTCCTCCCCTGGCCCAATGTCGATACAAACCTGGAACGGCCGAAGTGGTGGCGATGGCTAACGCCTGGGGTCGAGCTACCAACCCCGGATGTCCAGGCCAATAACAAGGTGGTCGGAGCTTTCCAGGGAGCGGCTTACACGGGTAAAGGAGTTTACCGGCCGCAGCGGCGCTGCCTGATGCGGCGTCACAATCATGATTTCTGCCTCATCTGTAGCGAGCGCTGGATCCGGGCTATCTACAAACGATCAAAAATCGCCGATGGATTTCATCCCGAATTCCAATTACCGCAACCTCCAATTCGATGGGATGAAGCACAACCCATCACTTTTCAGGCTCAAGTCATCCGGACGGCGGATATTAAAACAGTTTGGCGCACAAAAAAACTCGAACAAGTTCGCTGGCGCCGCCAACAAACGACGAACGATTATCATGATTTCACCATCCGGCTCAAAGCCAATCGGATTGCCGGACAAGCCATCCCAACAGCTTGGGCGGTCGAATGTATCCTGGAGGATGGGAGCGATCGTATTCGTACCCCCTCCATTCGAACGAGGTCCCGACAACGTCATCGTTGGTATTTGATCACGATGTAAATACTGGGGGTTGGGGGCTGGGGGCTAGGGGCTAGGGGTTGGAGGCTAAGGGCTAGGGGCTGGTTGCTGTTGGGTAGATATTCGGTTGGCAGTGAAGGTAACGCCAAGGGCAATAAAAATCAATATGGCGACGATGGCGAAGGCATTGGCGATGCCTAGATGATCGGCCGTCCAACCCAGTACCAAGGGAGCAATAAAAATGGCTGAGCCGGTACCTAGGGTAATGCGGGCGCTGGCCTTATCGGCCTGATCTGGGGCCACCGTGGTACACAGAGAGAGGGTCAAAGGGTACAGATTGGATACACCAAGACCGGCTAAGAACAGACCAATTAAACTTAGAGGAGCCAGGTGAACGAACCAGAAAAAACTGAAACCAACCAGGGCGACAGCCAAGGCTAAAATTAACAATTTTCCAGTCGGGAATCGATGGGTTAAGCGACTGCCGCTAAAACGGCCGACCACCATGGCCAGGAAGAAAGCACCCATGGCTAAGGCCGCGACCGTCTTGGTCAGACCAACTGCACTGACCAGATATTCAGCTCCCCAAAAAACCAAGCACCATTCAATGGCTACGCCAAATACAATAACCAGCCAATAAATCCAATAAATAAAGGGCAATCGATCGCTCAATTCCAGCGTTCCTTGTCGTCTATATATTTTTTCGGGGATGGTGACGGAGTGAAAGCGCCAGGCGATCAAGGCCAATGCCACAGCGGCAATCACCAGTGCCAAGCGCCAACCGATTTGGATCCGTTGGAAGAGGCCGATGAAGATGGGTACCAGCATGGCACTGAGACTGGCGGCGACGTTGGCTTCGGTGAGGGCGATGGCCCTCTGAGCGCCATGGTGGTCAGAGAGGGTCGCCTGGATCATGACCAGCAGCAAGGTACCTAAGAAACCCATTAAAAATGCGGCAGCGATAGTTAAGCCAACCTTTTGGGCAAGAGCGAAGCCAATTGCCCCGGCGGCCATACCTATCGCTCCACCCCAGAAGATGGTCGTCCGTCCCCACCGGCTGGCGAATCGATCACCGGTCAGGCCGGCCAGCACCATGCCCAAGGCAAAGGCGCTGAAGTGAAATCCGCCAACGGTGTAATTTAAATCCAATTCAGCCCTCAAGAAGGGCATTAAAGGGCCAAGAGCAGCCTGCAGATAGGCGTAATAGGCCAGTAACAGATAAGCTAACCAGGTAAAACGGTCGCGTAAAAAGGTTGAACCTTGTGGAATGGAAGTCATGATGATATTTGTGCCAACAGTAACACCGCCGGTTATGCATCGCAAACCTACATTTTCCTTGTTTTGTTTGGTAGAGGTAAAATGGAAGGTAGTGGCCTGTCGAATCAGGTAACTATTTAAACATACTGTAGAAACATATCACCATAGAAGATCAGACTATGGAGGATCACGTGAAAAGAATAATATTGGGACTCGAATTAGGGCTATTCTTTTTACTGGCTGCTTGTTCAAATGGGGCTCAAGAACCAACTGACGAACCATCAGAAATTGACTCCGCAACCCCTACGGTAGCCTCCCCCGTCTTAGCTACCGTTATACCCGAAGAAGAAGGTTATCCTGCTCCAGAAGGGCCAGATGTCTATCCACCACCCGGCTCTGGTGAGGTTTTCCCTGAGCCGGCCGGACAAGAAGGATATCCAGCACCTTCAGAAGCGGAGCCAACCCGCGATCCTTACCCTGGGGGTTTTGCCGTCATCGAACACCCGGCTGGCTTACAATGTGAAGATCCCCTCTATCCAGACCTGAAATCGGCAACGACCGCCCTGGAGGATGCCGGAATATCGGTCCAAGAGGCCGAGGAAGTCGAATATGTTGTTTGCGCAGCCTGCGGCTGCCCAACAAGCCTACATTACCGGATACTTATCGACCCGGCCGATTTAAATACCGCACTGTCGTTAAGCTGGCAAAGAGGAAGTTAATTCTTGTGTTACGCTTTCTCACGGCTGGTGAATCTCATGGTCCCGAGTTAACAGCCATTTTAGAAGGGATGCCGGCTGGATTAAGACTAGACCGGCAAGAACTCAATCACCAGATGGCCCGCCGCCAAAAAGGTTACGGATCAGGCGGCCGGATGAAGATTGAAAAAGATACTTTGCAAATTACGGCCGGGGTGATGAACGGCAAAACTACCGGAGCCCCCATCGCCATCCGTTTGCCCAATTTGGATTATGTTAAGTGGCGAGATCGCGATATCCTGCCCATGACCATTCCCCGGCCGGGACACGCCGACCTGACCGGAGCGCTGAAATATGGCTACCACGAACTACGCTTATCCCTGGAACGAGCTTCGGCCCGTGAGACGGCCGCTCGGGTGGCCATTGGGGCAATCTGCAAACAACTATTGAGCGCCTTGGGCGTGACGATCGGCAGTTACGTGATTCGTATTGGGATGATATCGGCCGATATCCCAGCCAGTATGCCTTATCAGGAGCGCTTTAACATCGCCGAGACCAATGATGTGCGTTGTCCAATTCCGGAAGCGGCCGAAAGGATGCAAGACCATATTCGCCAGATCATGGAAGCTAAAGATACCCTGGGTGGTGTATTTGAAGTCGTGGGTCTGGGATTGCCACCAGGGTTGGGCAGTTACGTCCAATGGGACAGGCGCCTGGACGCCCGACTGATGGGGTCGGTGGGATCTATCCATGCTATCAAGGGGGTGGAAATTGGTCCCGCCTTCGATAATGCTTCTCGAAAGGGCTCACAGGTTCATGACGAGATTTTTCTCGACAAAGGTGGACGACTCATTCGCCATACCAATAATAGCGGTGGCTTCGAGGGCGGCATCACCACGGGAGAACCGGTGGTGGTCCGAGGAGCAATGAAACCCATCTCTACCGTGCTCAACCCTCGCCGTTCAGTTGATTTAGCCACTGGAGAAGAGACCCAGACAGTTTATGAGCGGTCAGATTTTTGCGCCGTGCCCCGGGCGGCCGTTGTCGGCGAAGCGATGATGGCCTTCACATTGGCCGACGCAATATTGGAAAAGCTGGGCGGAGATAGCATGGTGGAATTGCAGCCCCGCTTGGTTTCATTGCGCCAAGCCCGGTTAGGGGATCTAGAAATGGACAACCGCCCCTGGCGCTTTGGATTTGACGAAGAATGAGAAAGGTGCGAGCTGAATTTACTATTCAATTAGGCTTCATTCTTTAGATATTTGCGTAAAACTGTTTGCAAGATGCCACCATTGCGATAGTAATCGACTTCGACCGGGGTATCGATGCGACAAATAGTTTGGAAGACGACCTCGGAGCCATCTTCCTTGACCGCCTGAATTGTGATCTCTTGTCCTGGCTCAAGATGGTCGTCGAGGCCGATGGTTGAATACACTTCCGTGCCATCCAGTCCCAGGGTAGCCGGATTCTCACCCGGTTTGAATTCCAGAGGCAACACCCCCATACCCACTAAATTGCTGCGGTGGATGCGTTCAAAACTCTCGGCGATGACCATCCGGTTGCCCAGCCACAGGGTGGCCTTGGCGGCCTGGTCGCGAGAGCTACCGGTACCGTAAGCGTTACCGGCCAGGACCAGCAAAGGACTATTAATCTCTTGATAGAGCAACGAGGCCTCGTAGATGGTCATTATCTCACTTGTAGGCAAGTATTGTGTCCATCCGCCCTCGGTACCCGGGGCTAATTGGTTCCTTAACCGAACGTTGGCGAATCCGCCTCGGGTGACGATTTGGTCATTGCCCCGGCGCGAACCATAAGAATTAAAATCCCGAGGCTGGACACCGTGCTCCATGAGGTATTTACCGGCCGGGCTCGTTCTTGATATTGCTCCGGCCGGGGAGATATGGTCGGTCGTCACCGAATCGCCCACCTTGACCAATACACGTGCACCCTGGATATCGCCAATGGGCGATGGCTCCGGCGTCATACCGGTGAAAAGGGGCGGTTGCCGGATATAGGTCGAATCAAGGTTCCATTCGTATAATTCACTGCCCCGGCTGGGGATCTCATTCCAGACCTGATTTCCGGTATAGACACTGCTGTATTGTTCTTGGAACATCTCGGCTGTCAACGATGCAGCGATGGCTCTATCGACCTCCTGGCTGCTAGGCCATATATCTCGCAGGTAAACCGGCTGCCCATCCTGGCCTTGCCCAATCGGCTCGCTGGTTAAGTCAATGTCTGTCGTTCCGGCCAAGGCGTAGGCTACTACCAGCGGTGGCGAGGCCAGGTAGCTGGCCCGCACCTGGGGGTGGACCCGTCCCTCAAAGTTACGATTGCCGCTCAACACCGAGGCTACAACCAGGTCTCCTTCATCAACGGCTTTGGCGACCGGATCGGGCAGTGGACCCGAGTTGCCGATACAGGTTGTGCAGCCATAGCCGACGACGTGAAAACCAAGTTGTTCTAAATAGGGCATCAGATTTGCCGCTTGTAAATACTCACTCACTACTTTGGAGCCGGGAGCCAAACTGGTTTTGACATAAGGTTTGACCTGTAACCCTTTTTCCACAGCTTTTTTAGCTAACAAGCCAGCCCCTATCATGACCGAGGGGTTGGAAGTGTTGGTACAACTGGTGATGGCCGCGATCACCACAGCACCGTGGCCGATCTCGCTTTTCTGACCGTTTTCAGAGATAGTGGAGGTGCGCTGCATATCAGCCTCAGCCAAATTAAAGCCCCGATCCTCGTACGGCTGGCGAAGTGCTTGCTGGAAGGTTCGTTTCATGTTCGAAAGCAGGATGCGATCTTGGGGCCGGTTGGGTCCAGCCAGGCTCGGCTCAACAGTACCTAAATCCAGCTCAACCACATCAGTGTAGGTTGGATCAGGCATCTGGTCTGTCCGAAAGAGCCCTTGTTCCTTGGTATAACGTTCCACCAGGCTGACGAGCTCTTCGGATCGGCCTGTTCGCCTGAGATAACTCAGCGTTTCGTCGTCCACAGGGAAGAAGCCTACGGTTGCTCCATACTCCGGGCACATATTGGCTATGGTCGCTCTATCAGGCAGGCTCATAGAGGAAAGACCTGGCCCAAAGTATTCAACAAATTTGCCGACAACGCCCTTTTCTCGAAGTTTCTGTGTGACCACCAAGACCAGGTCGGTCGCCGTGGCTCCTTCTGATAACCGGCCGGTTAGCCTGAAACCGACAACCTCCGGGGTCAACATATAGATGGGCTGACCAAGCATGACGGCTTCGGCTTCGATGCCTCCGACGCCCCAGCCAACGACCCCCAGACCATTGATCATTGTCGTGTGGGAATCGGTACCGACCAGCGAATCGGGAAAAACCACTTGGCCACCGCCTTCCGGCCGGGTTAGAACGACCTTAGCTAGATATTCCAGGTTAACCTGGTGCACGATACCTGTGGCTGGCGGAACAACAGTGAAGTTGTCGAAAGCTTCTTGACCCCATTTCAAGAATTCATAGCGCTCCCTATTCCGCTCGAATTCTCGCTCAGCGTTAAAAAATAAGGCTGCGGCCGAGCCGAAGGCATCAACCTGGACAGAGTGATCGATGACCAGATCCACTGGAACCTGGGGGTTTATCTTTTTAGGATCACCGCCGAGACGAGCCATGGCATCGCGCATGGCTGCCAAATCGACAACGACGGGTACGCCGGTAAAGTCTTGTAAAATGACCCGGCCGGGCTTAAACGGTAGTTCACCCCGAACGTCAGCCTCGGGTTGCCAGTTAACCAGATCGACTACATCTTGCGGGTTCACCAAGTAGCCATCACAAGTACGTAAAACAGCTTCCAAGAGCACTTTGATGGAAAAAGGCAGGCTATCCACATTGCCAATGCCATCCTCCTGTAATTTAGCCAATCGATAATATGTCCGGCTGTCACCGGGTAAAGTCGCCCGTGCACCAAAATGGTCAAAAAGATCACTCATATTGTCACCTCGTCGTGGATTGGTTTTTTGTGGTTGTTCTGTTCACGTCATTATACACGACTTGACCGGCCGTGAAATGTTTTTTATGGTGAAATTTGCATATCAATTCTCTGGCAGCCAACTGTAAGGGTAACCTTCATCCTCCTCGGTCGGCCGGGCGACATACAGTACGACATCATTATTACCCATCAATGGTACGCGACCCTGGACGGCATCGCTACCTTCAGCGATATCGGCCGCCCATAGGCGCCGGGGTCGAAGAGGCTCTGTTTCCTCGTAAGGGATGTCGACTCTGTTCCCCACTCCGACCTGGCGTACTTGAGTCGGAGCCCGCAGATGATAAAGAATGGATTGAATGCCGGCGAATCCATGAATGCCATCGCTTCTTCATGGTATAGAGAACCGTCAGGTTGCTGGAACTGGGTGTGTTGTTTGTGGGGGATCTCGCCTAATTTATAGTAATAGGTCATGGTGCACTCCTAAATTCGGACAAGATTTACAAGTTGCCTCGGAGGGCTTGCTCTCTCTCAATCGATTCAAATAGGGCTTTGAAGTTGCCTTTGCCAAAGCCGTGAGAGCCGTGTCGTTCGATGATCTCATAGAATAGGGTCGGCCGATCTTCCACCGGCTTAGTAAATATTTGTAACAAATAACCTTCCTCATCCCGATCCACCAGGATGCCCAGCTCAGCCAGCTTTTCCACGGGTTCGTCGATCTTACCAACCCGGTCTTCAAGTTCTTGATAGTAAGTGGTGGGAACGCGCAAAAATTCCACGCCGCTTTCTTTCAGCCTGGTGATCGTTTGGATGATATTTCCTGTAGAAAGGGCTAGATGTTGGACTCCTGGCCCATAGTAATAATCAAGGTATTCCTGGATCTGGGACTTTTTTTTGCCTTCGGCTGGTTCATTGATGGGAAATTTCACCTTGCCGGTTCCATCTTGCATCACCTTTGACATGAGTGCCGAATACTCGGTGGAGATGTCTTGATCGTCAAAATGAATTAATTGGCTGAAGCCCATCGTGGAAGCAAAGAAATCCACCCAACGATTCATAGCCCCGAGTTCGACATTGCCTACCATGTGATCGATTTGGGCTAAACCATATCCGGTGTGCCGGCCGATGGAACCAGATGGGTCCTGGGCTATTCTGGCTTTGAAATCGGGAGCAAAGGTGCCTTTATAGTCGCTCCGATCGACGAATTTTATGATGGTATCGCCATAGGCTCGTATAGCCGAATAACGCCAGACACCATATTCATCTTCCTCTTGGGTCGGCTGAACGGCGCCTGTCGCACCGCGCCTAGTCGTTTCTTTATAAGCGCTGGCTGCGTCCGGCACTTCCAAGGCAATAATGGCTACTCCATCGCCGTGAAGATAGACATGGCGCGATATCGGGTGGTCAGGTCCTAAAGCGCTAGAAAGAACCAGGCGAATATTGCCCTGGTCCATCACATAAGAAGCCCGGTCACGAACACCTGTTTCCAGGCCCCTGTAGGCAACTTGCGTAAACCCAAAGGCAGTTTGATAGTAGTGGGCTGCTTGCTTGGCATTGCCGACGTAGAACTCGACATGATCGATACCCTTTATGGGCAGGAAATCGTCCATATTAGCCTCCGGTATGAATTGAAAATGTTGACTGGTGAATTGGTAATTGTTAATGGAGCAACTTATTCTGATTCAATTATCGTAGCCCTGACATCATTGGTCTGTAAGGTCTCCACCGAATAGATAAGATTGTTCTAATCTTTAAGTTACTCTAGATCGGATCAACAATATTTGTGCAAGAGTGTGCCAAGGCGGCCGATGCCTTCTTCAATGGTGTCGGGCGAACAATTGGAAAAATTGAGGCGTAGGCAGTTTTTCGCTCTGTGGCCGGCATCGGTTCTGTTCGAACCAGCGGTTGCCTCGAAGGCCGTACCCGGGATAAATGCTACCTGAAGCTCTTCGACGGCCGGCCATAACAACTGGGCCGTATCGACGTGACCGGGCAGCTCAACCCAAATGAACATACCACCTGTCGGTCTCGTCCATCTGGCGCTTGGTGGAAATTCTCGCGCCATCGCTTCTAGCATTGTATCCCGTCGCAGGCGATATGTCTGGCGTAGTCGATCGAGATGGGCTGGTAGATGCCCTGCATCGAGATAGGCTGACACTGAGCGTTGGATAAAGGCCGATGTTTCAAGATCGCTGGATTCTTTAATCACGGTCAGTTTCGAAACCAGGAACTCGGGGGCAACTATCCATCCCAAACGAAGAGCTGGAGCCAGGATCTTAGAAAAAGAACCCACGTAGAACACCCACTCCTCGTCCAGGGCACGCATCGGCGAGGCGGCCGATGACTCATAGCGTAATAAACCATATGGATCATCTTCAATGATGGGTAAGCCATATTGCCGGGCCAAAGCCACTAACTGTTGTTTACGATCCCGGCTAAGAGTGACGCCTAATGGGTTGTGGGCCTCTGAGATGGCATATAAAAACGAAGGCCGGGATCCAGCTAACAGGTGAACCTCCACCTTATCGACGTTCATTCCCTGCTGTAAATCTGTCGTCACTGTTAGTATGTCAGGATTGAAAGGGGCAATGGCTTGTTGAATGCCGCTATAAACTAATTCCTCAATAAGAACCTGCCCTCCATCATTTAAAAACAGGTGAGTCAACACGTTTAAGGCTTGTTGGGCACCTGTGGTAATAAAGACCTGGTCCTCAGAGCATATGACACCCCGCTGGGCCATGAGGGCGACAATATGCCGTTTCAGAGGCAAAAATGGTGGGCCATATTGCAGGGCTTTGGCATCGGAAGCCAGCACCTGGCTGACAGCCTCGGCAAATTCTTTAACCGGAAATAGCTTGGGATCTGGTAGCCCTCCGGCAAAAGATAGGATTCCCGGCCGGGACACCACGGCTAACATCTCCCGTAAAACCGAGCGTTTCATTGTTCGGGTCCATTCGGCCAGCGCTATATCGGGTTCGGGGAACTCTCTGATTAATGAATGAGGAATTGTTGACATAAATCACAATTAACAAATTAGGCGAATCTCGTTACGATTCAGATCTCAACGTCTCTAAGGGCACAAGTTCGATTGGAAGGCAGGTAGTCGACTTGATCTCTCTGAGTACTAGGCTGGTGCGAATTTTGTCCATGCCAGGAACCGGAGTCAATTTCTCAACCAGAAATTTTTCCAGATGTTCACGATTGCGAACGATAACCTTAAGTAAATAATCAAATTCTCCCGTAATGTGATGGCATTCTAACACTTCGGGCATATCTTGAACGATTTCTTTGAAACGCCGGATAGACTCTGGTTCGTGGCGAAGCAACGTGACCTGGACAAAACACAACATGTCAAAACCGACGGCCTCCCGATCGAGCAAGGTCACATATTGCTCGATGATGCCAGCATCTTCTAACTTACGCAGGCGTCTTTGAAGTCCAGGAGGTGACAAATCAACCCGTTTGGCCAATTCCGTATTGGTCAATCGGGCATCACCTTGGAGGTGTTTCAAAAGTTGGCGATCTTTTTCGTCCAAGTCTTATTTATGTTCCAAATCTGTCAGTTAAAAATATTAACATATTATAAAATATTTTGAGGGATATTTCAACAGAAATGTTACATTAATTAATATTATTAGCGATATTTATGAATCTGTGCACAATACTTAAGTGGAAGGTGTAAAAATTAGCGGTAATCTTGCCCAAGGATCAACATTTGGAATAAACTCACTATCTATGGTGAGGAAATGGTTGTTGGTTACATGTCTCCCACTCATACTCCTTATAGGTTGCAGTGAAACTCAAGGGATATTGAAAGGACCAGTCCTGGCCGTCGGAACGCCGGAACAAGAGTTACCGTCGGTCCTGGCCAACCTCGGTGTGATCGACGTTTCTCTGGCGGATTTGTTAGATGATCCGGGTGTTTATAAGGACCAAAAATTGCGGGTCACGGGCACTTTTCGTGGACAACAAGCAGTACCATGCGAAGGTGAAATCTACCCGTCTCCAGCAACTTGGAAACTCGGTTCTGGGAGACTGGAAATGCAGGCGGCCGGACCATCCGATCAGGTACCTGACCTGACAATTGAAGAGGCTCAAATCGTGGTTGAAGGTCAATGGCGGCGTTGGGTCGGTCTTATGGGCTGTGGGGATGAGGCGAAACCGGCCGAGGTATGGTACCTGGAGACTTCGAACATCATTTTTCCTGAGGAGATCTCGCTGATCCAGGTCGGGGCAACCCCTGAGCAAGGACCACGAACGGACGATGAGGGGCTGAACATAAGCCCTACTATTAGTGGCATCATAACGGCGACAGTTGAACAATCTGAGAGTCCTTTGTTGACGGTCAGTGGCACGCCAGTTCAACCGGCCGTCGGCCCCCCCGCTCCACCAGCAACTCCAGCCCCTGCCCTTACACCAACCTTCACACAAGAGTCAGTGACGGCGATCCCAACCGCGACATCGACGGGTGGAACGGATACTCCAACACCAGGGTTAGGAACAGGAACGGCCGTTCCAACTGCATCTGGCCCCAGCCCAACGCCTGGTGGCACGAGTAGTGTCGTTTCAATGCCGACATTGAATTTAGGCTCGCTGGAAACCAGCCTACTACAGGACGCTGAGAACCATCTCTGGCCTTATTTTGCCAACGAAGTACAGGTGATCACCCTGCAAATCGCCCCTGAACCAGACTTAGGTATCGCAGTCTCAATTAATAACCCCAGCGGGCAAACGATTGTCGATGAAGGATTAAGCCAAGCAGGCCAATCAATCATCTTGACAGATATCCCTCTTACCGAGCCCGGCACATATGAGATTTTAGTGAGTTCTTCGCCGGGTTCTTCGGGAGATTACGCTATCCTCGTCGGTGATGATGAGTCCTATAATTTCGTCTTTAGAGGCTTCCTGGATGACGGAGACAGTTTCAGCGTTGAAATGGACGCTGAAAGCGATCACTTCTGGCACTTTACGGGTGAAGTAAGGCAAGTGATCGATATCGTGGTCACCCCCAATAACATGGAGGATCTATTCCTCCGCCTATTCGGTCCGGATGGTTCTCTGCTGGTGGAATTCTATGACTTAGAAGCAGGGGGTGAGGCCGAGCAATTGTTGGATTATTCTCTAACCGCAAGTGGCCTCTATTCGTTGTTGGTCGGCGAGAGCGATTTTGAAACGACTGAATATACGATCGAATTTTCTAGGAGTTGATGCCATATGAGAACTTGTTATGTTTGATTGGGAAACAATACCGGTGTTATTCGCCATATAAGTTTTTCACGATAAACTTAGGCCTCCAGCGGCCCAATACCGGCCGTCATTGATATCCATAAGGTATTACGGATTGCACAGCATCAGGCTTCATCAGACCGTCGATCCTGTCAATTCAGAGGAAAAACATGAACCACGGTACCCCGTCGAGGTGACTATCACTACTTAAAAAACATCCTGCAAATCATGTTTATCCTACCAAATTTATAAGGAGCAAATTGTGAAGAGTAGATTGACGATCAACAAATGGCTGGTTCTGTTGCTGTTATTGGGCATTGGACTCGTTGCTTGTGGGCCGGCCCAGGATCCCGAGGACGAAATCGCCACAATCACAGCCCGCGCCGAAGGCGTTAACATTGAAGACGAGATTGAGGCAGAAACGCCAGAAGCAGAAACGCCGGAGGTAGAAACGCCAGAGGTAGAAGAACCGGACGTCGTTGAACCGCAAACCGAAGGGGAGTCTGATGAACCACTAGCTTCTTTTGACGTTCTAGGCGGCGCCAGCGAAGATGACGTGCAGTCCACGAGCAGCGGCTTGCAATATATCATCTTTTCAGAAGGTGATGGAGAAATGGCACAAGAGGGCGAGGTCATCTCTGTCCACTACACAGGCTGGTTGGAAGACGGCACAGAGTTCGATAGCTCCAGAAGCAGAGGCACGCCATTCCAGTTTGCATTAGGAAGGGGCATGGTAATCCCTGGCTGGGATGAGGGATTGGCCTTGATCCCGGTCGGCACCCAAGCCCGCTTAATCATCCCCTCTGACTTAGCTTATGGAGAACAGGGAAGACCAGGCATACCTCCGGATTCGACATTAATCTTCGACGTTGAATTGTTGGCTATTCAACCAGGTTCACCGGAATCGCCAACAGCTGTTGAAGAAGGCGATTACACTATAACCGATTCAGGGCTCAAATATTACGACATTGAAGAGGGTGATGGTCAGCCACTGGAAGCGGGGCAGCAGATATTGATGCATTACACCGGTTGGCTTGAAGATGGTACCAAATTTGATAGCTCGATTGATCGAGGCCAACCTATCCCGCTTGTTGTCTCAGCAGGCCAGATCATCCCAGGTTGGGAGGAAGGAGTCGCATCTATGAATATGGGCGGACATCGCCAGTTGGTTATCCCACCAGAGCTGGCCTTCGGCGAAGAAGGGGCAGGTGGTGGTGTGATCCCACCAAATGCTGTATTGATCCTCGAAATACAAGTCATCGATCCTGATATATAGATTTTTAGCCTCCTGGCGGTCGCCAGGAGGCTTTCACATACCATTCATAAACCGGCGATTACCTGATGAAAGGGTAAATCGTCCTTGATTGTTGCTTCTGGTATCATTGAGGGAAGGGTGGAACGCAGGCAGCGTCCCATATCATCCGAAGGTGAGTTCATAACGGCAAGAGTTGGATCGAATGAAAAACGCCTGTTTCGCCTTGATTATCCTAGTGGTGGCTCTCATGTTTGGTTGCCAGCAGGAACCGCCGGGAACAGAGACGCCGGTTGTGCCGACAATCGCCAATTTACCACTGCAGCCCGATTCCATAGCACTGGTTACATTACTTCGTAATCCAACCTTTTTTGATGGAAATTATCTCCAACTTTCCGGACAATATCGACCAATTCCTCTTGTGGTTTGTTCTGATGAGGGTCATTTTTCTCCTGCTACTTGGGCGTTGGTCGACGGGGAAATCGAGATTCCGGCGGCAGGGTTCGACGGGGTTTTGCGCCGGTTGGCTGATCCAGGTTTACCACTAATTGTCGAAGGGCGATGGCAACAATGGGAAGGTCCGGTAGGCTGCGGTCGGCGAGCTCCAGTTACCGAGATCTGGTATTTTGAAGTCGATAACATCGTCTCGCCGAACCCCTTGACGGCCGGCCAGGCTGGCGAGGGTATTGCCTCCTTGCCCATCGAGCCAACACCTGACACGGCTGTTGATCAAACAATTATGACCCCGGTCAATGTTGCGCCCACGATTGTAGTGCCCACGGCATCGCCAACAGGGTTAGCTACAGAAACGCCCCAGCCAACGTCGACAGCTACAATCCCAATAAGAACAGCCACCAGCATCCCTGCCACTACCTCAGGTACGGCGACGGCTACCCCTTCCCCATCCCCAACAACTCAACCAAGGGGGGTCACCCCAACAACTACAAGTACGGCAACTGGCACGCCTACGGCTACAGCCGACGCCGATGAAACTACCGTATCAATCGATTATGACGATCTATTCAAAGAGACACTGGCGGCTGGCGGGATCAATCGTTGGAGCTTCCAGGGTGAACCAGGTGATGTTGTCTTTATTAGCGTTAGTCCTGTTCCTGGTTTAGACGTGTCAATCGATCTCTTGGATCCAAATGGCGCATCTTTGGTTTCTCGAAATCAGGGATCTGGCGGACAAATCGAAAATATCAACCAACAATCATTGAATATGTCCGGTACTTACGAGATCCTCATTCGATCTGAGAACAATAGCAGCGGGGAATATGCAGTAACTTTGCAGACCGACGACTCCCAGCCAATTGTTACATTTCGCGGCAACATCAATTATGGGGATAGCCGGAGTAATTCCGTGGCGGTCGACGTCGACGACATGTGGAACTTCATCGGTACGACAGGAGATATTGTGACAATTCGGGCTGTCGCCACTGGAAGTGGGGATCTGGTGCTTTATTTAAACGATCCAGACGCCTTTGAGGTGGAATTTGTCGACGATAATTCGACCTACGGCCCACCAAATGACGAGGAGATAATCGAGCAATTTACACTACAAAAGACGGGATTGTTTACAATCGGCATAGGAGAGGGAGATTTTCAGTCATTCGGCTATACCTTAAGCCTGAATAAGCAATCATAAGTCGATCTTGGGGAGAGGGGAGCCAATGATTTCAATCTTGTGCAGTAACAACCACCTTCGCCGGTCGCCGGATGATCCACACCCACAAAACCATCCCCATTAAGGCTAAAGAGAAGGCCAATCCGATGATGCTGATGGCCAATATATCTCCTCTAGCAAAGATAACTCCACTGGCTAAACTACCTAAGCCAGCCCCGATTGCTACCGACATCTCCCCGGCCCCTTGAGCCCGGCCGCGTTCTGCTGGAAAAAGCTGATCGGACAATAAGCTTGAGCCGGCCACAAAGGCAAAGTTCCAGCCCAAACCCAAAAGGAATAAGGAAAAGGCCAGAAGGGGTAAATCTGTGGAAATAGGCGCCAAAAAACAAGCCGCTATCAAAACACAGGCGCCGGCCGCGATCATCGTCAAGCGACCGAAACGACTGATTAACCCACCAGTGACGCCAGATAAACCAAACATCCCTAACGTGTGAGCCATGATGACCCAGGAAATAGCCTGGGTGCCATGCTCATGATGGTTCATATGTACGGGGGTGATGACCATGAGCATCACCATTACCAACTGGCCGATAGTCATGGCAGCTACAGCCAATAAGGCGGATGTATTGCTGAAAATCTGGCGTAGCGACCGAGCCTTTTCCTCCAGGAAGGCGCCTTCATTTTGTTCACGTTGTTCACTGGCGACAATGGCCTGGCCAATCCGTTGAGGATCCGGCCGCAGTAGGGCAAACGTTACCAAGCCGGCGATTAGCAACATGAAGCCAGCCACTATAAACGGGCCGGCAAAAGCCAGCAGACCCAGATCTTCGGCCACTGAAGTAGCCGGTCCGACGAGTAATGGTCCAAGAATCGCTCCGACAGTCCCGGCGAATACGATCCAACCGATGACTTTTGACTGGCTCCGGCTCGGGAAAATCTCAGCCGCCACATATCGGGATTGTTCTGAAGAAGCCCGAGAGCCTCCAAACAGGGCTGCCCCAGCCAGGAATCCCATGAAGGAACCCGAAATAACCGACCAGGCAGATATAAGCGCCCCGGTAACGCCGATCAGGTATCCAATTGAAAGACCCAGGCGTCTACCCAGCCGGTCAAGCAACCAACCAATCGGATATGCCAGAGCGGCCCTCGAGATGAGGGTGACGGTCGAAGGAAGACCAGCCGCGCTTTCACTACCACTCAAGTCAACCGCAATGATGGAAGTCAGTGTAAAAGAGATGATGAGGGCGGCCGAGAATAAGCTCTGGGCACCGAAGAGGGAGCCGACGATCCGTTGCCGGGTGGGCTTAGTTATAACCGAATCTACCACCCGTAGCTGTACCTTTGCTCTTGCCAGGGATCGGCCTCGTTATGGTAGCCGTTTCGTTCCCAGAAACCAGGTTGGTCACTGGCTCGAAACTCGAGGGCTCGCAACCATTTACCACCCTTCCAGAAATAAGCGTTCGACTCTTCGCTGCGGTCAGGAAAGGAGCCGACGACAACGCGCAACGGCCAGCCATGTTCCAATGGTAGGGGTTGGCCATCATAGTGGGTGGCTAAGAGTACGTTTTCTTGGAGCATGGCCTCCAGAGGTAAGTTCGTGGTATAGCCTTGCTCGCAATGCTGGACGATATACCCGGCTTCTGGCTTGGGTACTATGATGCCCGCTTCAACCAGATTTTTAAGCGAAACACCCTCCCAAAGAGTGTCAAATTTCGACCAGCGAGTGACGCAATGAATGTCCAATGTAACTTGCGTCCGTGGCAATTGGTTAAATTCCTCCCAGGACCAAATCTTTTCTTCCTCGACAAGGCCGAAAACTCGAAAATCCCACCGGCCTAGATCTGTTTTAGGCGTTGACCCATAATGTAACACTGGGAATTTCTGGGTCAGTGATTGCCCAGGTGGCAGGCGATTCTGGTCACGAACCTTTTTTTCTTCTTCTCGGCGGCCGAGTATTTTACTTAACATAACGTAACACCTCTAAATCAGCACAATATTCATTCGAATTTGTGAAGAATTATCCGCCAACAGATTACTAGGGTCTTACAAGACCCTCAGAATTAGATAAGAATCAAGCCTGATTACTTTTCAGTGGATTCCGGCAACTGGTCGATGATCCGGGGCGGTAAGGCTTCGGAATGGTCAACATAAGCCTGCAGTTCACCACGAGCCACGGCAATGAAATCCTCCATATCCGCTAAGGTTCGGTCAATATATGGCGCGATCTTGGTTAGTTCGGTCTGAACTTCTACCCGCGCCGAGTTCAGGAGTTTCCGGCCGATCAGCAAGTTAGCCAATAGCGCTCCTAAAATACCACCAAGAACTAGGGCAACGACATATCGCATAGTTGTACTCCTTCCTGGATAATCCACTTCTCACAAACCCTTAAAGAATGACGCCCGTCATTATATTAATTGGACGGAAGTCCGAATTATATGTCATTTTTGTGCCATTGCACCAAGATACCGGTAAACTTGTCGATAAAGTATCTGAACAATGGCCATACAACAAGCTAGCTTTCTCAAAGACAAAACCTACCGTTCTGTTTCACTCACCCACTTCTTTGTCGATGTGCTTAACAACAGCCGGACGTTGTTAGTGGCCATCATTGCCGTAAGCATTGGGTTGACGAACGCTCAGGTGGGTATCGCCCTGCTGCTGTACAATGTAGGAAGCGCCCTATCCCAGCCATTTTTCGGCGCCTTGGCCGATCGTTATGGTCCGCGCTTGTTTGTGGTTGGTGGCATGGTCTGGATGATCATCCTATATAGCCTCGCCGCCGCAGCTGGAGATTGGATCGCCTTGGCGGCCATTACATTGGCAGGTTTCGGTTCAGGGGCTGTCCATCCATCTGGCGCGAAGGTGGCCAGTGAAACCAGTGACGTCGCCCGCACCCAGGCTACCGGGGTTTTCTTTGCCGCCGGGCAAACTGGTCTGTTTTTAGGTCCGATCCTGGCCGGTCTATTGCTAGAGGCATTTGGCCGACCTGGTTATCTCATCTTGCCGGTCCTGGCCTTATCGGCCGTCTTTGCTGGCTGGCGCTACGTTAAGAACAGCTCTGAGCCTCAAGCTGAGGCTGGGATAAACAGCATTCAAACGGTGACCAAAGGGTCCAGGCGGTCGATCTCCTGGCGGACAGTGATTCCCCTGACCATCATCATTATGACCAGCAGCACCATTGGCATCGCCACCATTAATTTTGCACCCAAGTTATTCACCGAGGTGGGGTATGGGCCCGTATACGTTGGCCTGACAGCCGGGCTCTTCATGATGGGTTCGGCCGCCGGCGGCATTATCGGCGGGACGATCGGCGACCGTGTAGGCCAACGTGTGGCCATATTCAGCGGCATGATTGGGGCCATCATACCCCTTTATCTCTATATCCCGGCCGGCGATCCCTGGCGATTTGCCTTACTCTTACTGAGTGGTTTCTTCGCGGGAATGCCCCATAGCGTGCTGGTAATCATCACCCAGGGCCTCATTCCCGGTCGGCGGGCTTTCGCCTCGGGCCTTATTCTGGGCCTGATGTTTTTCAGTGGAGCTGTTGGTAGCTACATGTTGGGATTACTGGCCGACGAAGTCGGATTGGCAATAGCACTACAAGCCCTGGTGTTGTTGCCTATCATCGCCGCCACGGCCACAGTAATCTTGCCTGGCAGATCCAAGAGCGGATAATACTTAACCAATCTCTTGCAGGATCGTCTGGGCAAAGGTTGCGGCTCGCTCACCGGCTGTACCTGTGTAGGTGCTAATATCCATAAGCTCCCTGATCTCGGCGGGTGTTAGAAAAGCTTTGATCCTTTCATCCGTTGCCAGCAAATTCTCCATGGGATTGTCATGACCCTCACGAATCGCATCCCGCGCAAGTTGGCTGGCCTGGCGAATCCATTCGTGAGCTTCCTGCCGATCAGCCCCGGCCACTACCAAAGCTGACAATACCCTTTCACTGGCTGAAAAAGGTCCATAGGTGGCCAGATTACGAGCCATCGACCCTTCATCGAGCTCCATACCCTCCATCACCTTGGTTGCCTTCATGAGCATCTCATCCAAGGCCAGGAATGCTTCTGGTAAAAATAACCTTCTGTTGGCCGAGTCGTCAAGGGTTCGTTCGAGGACTGTCTGGCTGGCGTTACCCCAGGCTATGGCTGGTAACGAGGCGATATAGCGAGCCATTGAACAGATATTTTCTGTCAGGATAGGATTGCGTTTGAAGGGCATAGCCGATGATCCAACCTGCCTTTGACGAAAGGGTTCGGACCATTCGCCAATAGCAGGCGATTGCATCAAACGAAAATCTAAGCCAAATTTATGTAAAGTTGACGCGATGCTGGCAAGCACGTTCACAACCCTCAAATCCTGCCTTCGGGTATAAGTCTGGGTCGAGATCAGGAAATAAGGTAGATCGAGGACGGCCATGGCCTGGGCTTCGATATCGGCCGGGCTCAGGTCTTTTCCGGCCAGTAATTCCTGGAAAGTGGCTTGAGTGCCCACCGCCCCTTTAAATCCTTTGCCACGAATATCAGTTATCAGTGAATGGACCTCTTTTATGTCCGCGAGAAGATCCTGGGCATAGCTCGATAAACGATAACCTAAAGTGGTAGGTTCGGCCGGTTGGATGTGGGTATAGGCCATAACCGGTATGTGAGCTGTGGCTAAAATTTGATCGGCAAAGGAGTTAAGAAGAAGCCGCAGACGTTTTTCTACCAGTTGGGCTGCCTCCCTGATCCGAAGTACATCAACATTGTCGGTAATGTCAGCGCTGGTTGCCCCTAAATGAATGATGCCCCCTCCCACAGGGCAGGCTTCGGCGAAAGTCAAGAGCTCGGCCATCACGTCATGCTGAGTTTCTCGCTCAATCGTCTGGGCCCGGTCAACATCCACCTGATCCACCTGCCGTTTGAGATCGGCCAATTGGTCGGCCGAAACGAGCCCAGCATTGTGCTGGGCTGTTGCCAAAGCAAACCAGACTTTTCTCATCAACTGGCGCTTGTGTATTTCAGACCATATCTGGCGCATCTCGAGGCTCCCATAACGCCATGTAAAAGGGGAAATGAAGGTATCATGCTCAAATAGCATCGCCATACCAACGAAATTGATTATTCTTATTATTGGCTCCCCAAAGTTGCAAATCTAGCAAGGAATCGCGCCGGTTTCAGGTCCAGTCAAACTAGATCTTTGAAGTAGGGTTAATCCTCAAATTCTTCAATTCTAGCCACGTGGCCTCTTGTTCGCTTGCGCTTGATATTCCGTCGAAACTGCTGTTGCAGCGCTCGCGTCTCCTCGAAGAGACGAGCTTTCTCAGCCTCTATACGGGCCAGGATCATCTCGTTCCTTCTCTTTTGTTCCTCACTTAGTTCAACTTTTCGCTTGGCCATTCTGCAATTTCCCTGTAGTAGAGATTCTCGTGGGTTGTAGCAGCTCCAGGGATTACCGCTTTCCCAAATGATGACTGCCACCTACAGCAAATTTCTCCTCTCCCATTTCAACGCTTTCGGCAAGCCAATATTAGATACTCGATCTACGAAAGCGTCGCATTATTTAATCATCGCGCAGGCTGATATTTATATCAGCCACATTTACCCATTCAGGGTATTATACCACACTCTTTCGTAGTTTGAGGCAGGTTAAGATAAGACTAGTGGATAAGCCGGTAATTTGGCCTTTATTGTTGATCAACACCCTACGATAAACCACTAATTATCGGGTTTTGGTTCTCGGCGTGGTTTTGGCTTGTGGACACGTTTACGACGCCTTTTGGTTCCACCACCTGTAGGCAACTTGTCATAACGGTATAACAATACCAATACACCACTTAAAGCCAACAAAAGGGCCAGCACCATCGAATAACTGATCGGGCTTGCGCCGATCCTGGGTTGATCCGGACGGAATAGCTCAATCCAGGCCCGGCCACCACCCCACCAAATCAAGAATAACCCAAAAATAGTCCCCGAGCGCCATTTATCCCGGAAAATGGTATTCAAGATGACGAGCAAGATGAAGCCGATCAACAACCAGAGGGATTCATACAAGAAAGTTGGATGAAAACGCGTATCGAGTGGAAGCGCACGATATATCCCAATCCGGTTTTCGGGTGAGATTAAAAGTCCCCACGGCAAGGTGGTCGGCCCACCGTAAAGTTCCTGGTTAATGAAATTGCCCCACCGGCCAATGGATTGGGCGATAAGCAACGCCGGACCGGCTGCATCGGCATACATCCAAAAGTCAAGCTTCTTCCATCGAACATAGAGGTAAGCCACAACGGCTGCGCCAATGAAACCGCCTAAAATATTGAGACCACCAGCGCGAACGTTGATGATGGCGGTAAGCGATCGATAGTCGCTTCCTCGACCAGCGATGATTTCCTGTAACACATACCACAGGCGGGCAAAAACAAAACCAGAGATAACGACGATTAGCAGTCCATTGTAAAAGTCATCAATATTGCCGCCCCGTCTTTTGATTTCACTACCGGCCCACCAGGCACCAATGGCGATGCCCAGGGTGACGATAATGCCGTACCAATGAATGGGAAAACCGTTACCAATTGGGATAGTAAAGGCAACTGGGTCAATTTGAATGGCATCAAACATAGGGGTGTTAATTCCTCAAAATGTTGATCACAGGTGAATATTTGGTACGTGATGCGCAACAAGCAATGTGTAATGAAAGGTTTTTATGTGTCACGTATCTCTCGAATCACGTATCAGGAATTATATTCAAAATCTTATTCAATGTAACCTAAGCCTCTTAGCCTTTGTATGAGCTGTTCGTCGGCCTCAAGGTCGAGGCTAGTACCCAAAGCCAAGTTGTCTCGCTGAGTTTCGGCATGGCGGACTAAGCTGCCTAGTTTTTGAGCGAGGTTGGCGGTTTCGACCGGACGTTCAGTCATGATATCAGCCAACTCCAAGGGATCCTGAACAAGATCAAAAAGTTCGCTGGGGTCACCTGCCAATTGTATGAGTTTCATGCCGTCCTTAACCACCGCTCTGCGCGTGTCCATGCACCGGAAACGCTCTAACAATTCGGGCTGCCGGTGCTTTATGGCTTTAGCGAAATTCATAGGCGAATAGACCTCGGCAAAGGCGGTTTCCGCTTCGGGATCCCGGCCGCGGATCGTCTCCATCAAGGTCAAGCTATGAATCTCTAATGGATCCAGGTTATCACCTTTTTGGGGGAGAGTTCCGGCCGCGTCCAATAACGTATGGTAGATACGGCGCGTGCTTACCGGGCTAGTGATCCGCTGTCCAGCTTTAAGGTGCCTCGGCCAATGGAAGATCAAAGGCACATGGATCAGCTCCTGGTAGGCCACAAAAGCATGACCAAAATAACCATGTTCGCCCAGTCCATCACCGTGATCGGAGACGACGACAGTCAGGGTATCGTTCTTGTTCTCTCGACCTTCAAGAATCTCAAACAACCTGGCTAGATAGTCATCCTGATAGGCGACTTCGGCATCGTACATGTCGCTTAGAACCTGATACTCTAGCTCAGCCAAAGGTTCTGCAACAGGGGCTTGCCAGCGGTAGGCTTCCCGATTCCAGGTCCGTATAATATTTCGGGCCTGGCGGTTTTCTTGCATGTAAGGTGCAACCTTTTCGACAAACTCGCCAGGAGGCCAGAAAGGCATGTGGGTTTCCATCAGGTTCAAGAAAAGAAATAAGGGGCGCCGGGATTCACACCCCTCCCGCTTTTCCAGAAAGTGACACACATCCTTGACTGAACGCTCATTCTGACCCTTGAAGTTGGCCATCCTTGACCAAAGTGGGGTTAACCAGGCATTGATAGAGATGCGGAAAGCCAGGTCTGAACGGGCAAAAAAGTTCTGGATTGGATAGGAGATCCGCCGAAGGAATTGCGTATAAGACTCCAGAAGGCGGCCAGCCGGCCAGGGTAGTCGTGTAGAATGCTCTGGCATGCTGGGAAATGCCCCACCGTAATTATAAAACGTCTCAAATCCGCGTTTTAGACCATTATCGATAATCCCTACTAAGGGATTATTGCAAAAGCCTACTGTCTGGTAGCCTGCTTTTCGCAGCACCTCGGCCAATTGCGGCCGATCTTGCCCCAACCTCAGGTCAGATTGGGTCAATTGATGGGCTGTCGGATAGAGGCCCGTAAACATGGAGGCATGGCTGGGAATCGTCCATTGGGCTGGGGAAACGGCCATATCGAACGTCACGCCCTGGTTGCTAAATTGGTCCAGGTTAGGCGTGATGCTTTCCCCCACCTCACGAGCTTCATAGCCATAACAGCCCAGGCGATCGACTCGTTGGGTATCCAGGACAATAAATATGATATCCGGCTGATTCATAAAATTCATGACAGATTATAACAAGACTGCCACACGTTAACCGCATAATTCTATCAGCAGCGAGGATGAGTCACCAGTATGATAGATGCGGTAACCGGAATCACAATACCCTGCTATGGTTCCTCCCCAGCCATCACATCTTCCGGTGTGGTCGATTCGATTTCGGCTGATCGATCGTGCGGCTTGGCACTCATCAGATCCGCCAACCAGCGATTAGATTCGTCTGGTTCCAGTATCAAGGATTTAAAAGCCATGGTTATGGGCACGGACAAGATGGCCCCCATCGGACCCAGGACGGCCGACCAGAAAATGACTGAAAATACCACGGTGAAAGGCGATAGATCCAGCTCATCTCCCATATACTTGGGCTTTACTACATTTTCGGCAAATCCGTTGATGACTACGATGCCGATAAAAACGATAAGGGCGCTTATGGGTCCAGATTCCAAGAGGGCCAAAAATACAGGTGGAATTAAGGCTATCCAGAAACCGAGGGTTGGAATGTAACTCATGAAAAAGGCCAGGACACCCCATAAGACTGGAAAGTCGACCCCCATAATGAGGAAAAATATCGTATCCAAAACACCTGTGGCCAGGCCAACGATGGTTGTGACAACAATATAACGCCGGACATCAGCACCGAAAGTGGAAATGCGGGTAACTGTTCTATCCCCCACCTGAATGTAGGGCGCGATCTTGTCCGGTAAGCCCAGCGCATCCACCAACAGAAAAATCACGATCAAGGCCACCAAGAAAACGTCAGACAGACCACCCACTAAACCGGCGAAGAAGTTGACAATAATTTCAAGAATTTTCCCTGGTTCGATGATCTGGATTGCCGCTTCCAAATTTAACCCTTCAGTAACCCCTAAGGATTGGATGAATTCTGAAATCGAATCAACCATGCTTTCTATTTGTTCGGCGTAGGTAGGAACGGCCTCGATAAATTGGGTGATGGCTAAGATCACAAAAATCACAATAGCAATAAAAACAGCAAAGACTATGACCAAGGTGATGGCGTAAGCCAATATGGGGTGAACTCCCTTCCGCTTAAGACCGTAGAGAATGGGTGTGGCACTTACGGTGATTATGGCCGACAAGATAACCGTGTTAATGAATGAACTAACCGAATTCATAAAGAATAAGGTGATGGCGATCATGGCTATGGCAATGAAAAACTTGATGGTCGGCGACAGTTGCCCTGCCCTGTTATTCAAGGGACCCTCCTCAGTTGAAGCCTATCCTCGACGCTGGACGATACTGATAAAACACAAAAGCTGCAAAATAGCTGTGATGCCTGCCCTTGCCACTTTATCCTGATAGCGTCAACAGATTGGTAACGCGACAATTGGAAATTTATCACCAGGAATTATACATGCTTTGAATCTGTTTTTTCAATTGCCAGGGCACCAATAACCACAGATATCGCTTCTTCCATGGCTGCCTGTTCCACCAGCTCGGCGGCTAATAAGGCATCTACAGCCTCTCTGGCGGCTTTTTCTTGTATGGCCTGAGATAGGGCGACAGCTTCCATGGCTTCGATGGCAGCTTGTTCCTTGATAGTTTCAGAAAGAGCCATGGCCTCCAGTGCCTGGGCTTGGGCCTCGAGTTCAGCACCGACCAGGAGCAGGGTTTTGGGCGTCAAAAAGCCCTGGGCGATCATCTCGCCTCCCGCTTCGGCAACGGCATCGCGGAACTCAGTTGCCCAGGCGTGTTCGATGAGCAACAAGGCGGCCGCCCCACCCGGTGACAACGCATCAGATATGGCCTGAATATCCTGCAGCGTCATACCATAGCTACCTTCGGCGGCCGCTATCGATCCAGCCAACGAACCTTCGACCGCGCCTTCTATCCCGGCAGCGCCAGCGCCGATCAAGGAACCGATGACAGCCCCAAATTCGACCTGTTCAGCCGGGCTTAATCCAGACATCTCAATTGAGTTAATTCGGCCACTGGGGTTTTTCTCCACGAACTGCAGATCGATAAGGCGGATGGCCCCGGATTCGGCCGCGGCATTAATCGCCGGTAAGATTTTGCCGGTGGGCACAAACTCCTCAAAGTTAATAGCCAGTAACTGGATAGGACCAAAAGACATTTTTTACCTCCTCTTCAACAAAAAAAGCCTGACTCCTTTGGAAGCCAGGCAAAAGATATCAATCTCATCTCAGAGTCAGGATTGATCATTGGTCGCCGGAAAAAAGCCGTTCTAAATTATCAACCAACCACCGGCGAACAGAGCTTGTTTAACCGTCTAATCGGTTATGACTCAGAGCTCTCTCCTAAATCGACCATTTCATCGGCTGCAGCCTTGACGTCCTTATGTTCCAGAGCTTTCTTCAGCTTCTCTTCGTCTTCGTTAGACAGAGAAGTTTGATATACTTTACCACCAAACTTTTGCATCTCAGGCAAAACCTTGTCTGGAGTAGCTTTAACCACCAAAATGAAGAGAGCAGAACCACCCGGATCCAGAGAATCGCCCACTTCCTTGATGAACTTGTTGTCGATGCCGATATCAGTAGCTTTTCCGAAAATGGCACCTAATAAAGCGCCAAAAATGCCCCAAAAGATGGGAGCCAGAAATAGCAGGCCGATCAATAAGCCCCAGAAGCCTCCCCAGAGGGCTCCGGAACCGGTGATCTGGTTCTCTAACGTTTGCTTGACCTTGACCTTACCTTTCTGATCTTTTACAGCCACAGCCGCGTCTTCTAATTGGAGCACCTCCATTTTCTGGAGGCGGCTTAACTCGGCCAACGCATCATAGCCCGTTTGCTCAGTGTCATAAGTAATGACAATCAAATCACTCATCTGTTAATCTCCTTTATTCTTTATGGCGGTGTAGCCTTATTTGGGCCAATCCACCACCAATAAAAACCTATCCATGTTTATGATCGTACCTGGGCTGAAAACAAAATTGTCCGCTGAGCCAGAAATTCAGCTCATAATGTCCATTTGGCGCCTGCCTTGGCCGGGTTGAAGCCAACAGGCCAGATCGTATTATCGTTATACCTGGCACCATCCAGGTTGGCGCCTTCTAATCTGGCTCCATCCATATTGGCCCCGTGTAAGACCGCCTTGCTCAAATCTGCATCGCGCAGGTCGGCCCCATCGAGGATCGTTTGAAACAAATAGGCTTGATGAAGATTGGCTCCTCTCAGGTCTGCTCCACTTAACAAGGCATTGGAGAGATCACTGCCGATTAAGATAGCATTGCTGAGATTCGATTCACCTAGGCTGGTCTGCACCATTTTAGCCCCGCTCAAGTCGGCCCCACTTAAATTGATACGGGCTAAGCCAAAGGTTGTCAGATCTCGACCCCGCAAGCTCAAAGGCTCACCACTTTCTTGAGAATATTGGGCTAGAGCCCAGACGCGTTCAGAACTTAACTTCATCTTTAATCTCCCCGGCAGGGTTTGAAATAATTGTGCTTGACCTAGGCCTAGTTTCGTGCAGGCACAGTAATCATACCGGTGCTTATTGCAAGGGGCAAACCTGGTTTGGCTTAGCCAATTTTAACCATTCTCTGTGACTTTGCAGGTTTAGGGGCTATGTTAGAATTGCAGAGTGCACATAAAACATCTATCGTTGACAAATTTTCGCAATTACGGCCGGCTAGAATTAAATCTTCCGGTGGGCCCTACTTTACTCCACGGCGCAAACGCCCAAGGTAAAACCAACTTATTGGAAGCCATTTATTATTTGGCAACGACCAAATCATCGCATGCAGACCAAGATCACCAATTGATAAATTGGGAAGCTCTGGATCCAAAAGAGCCAATCGTCGTTGGCAAATTGATAGCCCAACTAGAGACGAATCAGGGTCAGAATATTGTTGAGATGCGCCTGATAAAGGAGACCCAACGAAACCAGACTACTTTTCGCCGCCAGGCTTTGGTTGATAAACGAAAAGTACGGTTGATGGATTTGCTGGGAAATCTGAGAGTTGTCCTATTTCTTCCCCAGGACGTTCAAATCATCACCGGTGCCCCATCGCTACGGAGGAGATACCTGGATATCACCCTGTGCCAAACTGATCGTGACTATTGTCGGGCGCTGTCAGCTTACAATAAAGTCCTGGAACAACGAAACGCCTTGCTTCGCCGAATCGCCGAGTTTGGCGTCGGACTCGACCTCTTGCCCGTTTATACGGAAAAATTGACCAATCTAGGTAGCCATATTTTCGCCCGGCGCGCCAGCTTTGTGTCCGCCCTTGGCAGACAAGCACAAAATATTCATTTTGAGAGTTTGACCGATGGCCGGGAGACGTTGAGGTTACACTATCTTCCCAACCTATCAACCAATAACAATCATCGAACGGATGATTCTAGCTTGAATGAGGTCATTAAGCTCGGTCAATGGCTTGAAGCACAAGCAGACCAGGGGGCCATTGAAGAACGATTCATCGAAGCATTGGAAGAGGTACAAGAGGTGGATATCGCCAGTGGATCCACCCGCATTGGACCTCACCGGGATGATTGGCATTTTTGGGTAAGTGGGCGGAATTTAAAAAATTATGGCTCTCGGGGCCAACAGCGCACAGCTTTACTAGCCTTAAAATTAGCTGAGATCTCGTGGATGGACGAGGAGACAGGGGAAGCACCGATCCTCTTACTAGACGAAGTTGTGGCTGAATTGGACGAGCATCGTCGGGCGTTGTTGTTAGAAACCGTTCAAGAAGTATCCCAGACAATATTAACCGCAACCGACCCCAACATGTTCACAGAGGCATTCTTAGAGACAGCCACGCTAATGCACGTTGAAGCAGGTCAGATCCGGCCGGATCGCAAGGAAGCCATTAAGTCATGATTCGAGCATCAATTATATTAGCCTTATTTCTAATTATCTTGGCCGGCTGCCAGGGAACTGTCATAGGTCCCGAATCATCTGATATCCCTACGGCAATTGCCTTGGCTGCAACGGTAACGGCCTCGCCACTAGCCCAACCCATCGGCCAATCTGGGCAGACCGCCGTACCCCAGACCTGGACGCCGGAAACGACGTCTGCTTTCGCCTCGCCTACAATAGCCGCGTTGCCGAGCATCACACCACCACTCTCGCCGACACCCTGGCCTACATTTACAGCCACAGCACCCCCGACCAATACTCCCACCAACACGCCGGAAGCCTCTCCGACCAGCCCGGTTTCCCCAACCCTATCAGCCACACTACCACCTAATCCCAGCGGCGTAAATATTTTGCTCAATCCCTCCTTTGAGCAAGGATGGTACCACGTTAGTGGATATGCCGAGGTGCAAGTGCCTAAAAATTGGACGTTAGGCTGGAAAGAGGGAGGCAACCCGTTAGATCCCGATCCCTGGAACAAGTATGTTCGGCCCGAAAGCCGGCTATTAAACGGCGATTTTTTACCAGCCGACGAGCACGAACTGTTTATTTGGGACGGGGATTATACAATGAAAGTCTTCAAGGGCAGTGGTGCTTTGTATTTTTGGTTGGTTACCGAACTATACCTGGAACCAGGCAGTTACTTATTTAACGTCAACGTATTTCCCGATATGGTTGAAAGCTATTCTAGTGGGGGAGGAAAGAAATGGGCCTCCGATCCACTTTCCGGGGAATTACGCTTCATCGTTAATAGCGAAGTGGACAATTGGATATTGCCTCAATTCGGGCAAAAGAATGAATTTAGCCACGCTTTTGAGGTGACTCAAGCACAAAACGTGCGCCTGGGGGTCGCCTTCCGTGGTCGATGGGCCATCGAGAATAATGGCTGGTTCATGGATGATTGGTCGCTAACCCAGATTGCGTCCCCCACTCAATGAAATTTATTTTAGCCTCACTATCCCCCCGGCGGCGAGAGCTCATCCAACTGCTGGGCTTGCAATGGCAATTCATGGTAGCCGAAGTCGATGAGAGTAGTATCCATCACCCCGATCCAGCTCAAGACGTCATCCAGACGGCACAATTGAAGGCTGAAGCTGTTTTCGATATTTCTCCTCCCGAAGCGGTGATTGTTGCGGCCGACACGACGGTCGATCTGGATGGGCAGCGGCTTAACAAGCCATCTGACCTCGACCGCGCCCGGCAAATGTTGAGGTCCTTACGCGGCCAGATACACCAGGTTCATACAGGCATTGTGGTCGTCAATAAGGTGACCGGTAAAACTGTGGTCGACGTGGCGACAATCGACGTCCCATTCCGCCTTTATACAGACGCCGAGCTAGAAGCATATCTGACCAGTCAAGATCCACTCGACAAAGCTGGCGGCTACAATATCCAACATGCAGGGTTTCACCCCGTAGAACGCTTCGCTGGTTGTTTTGCGGGTGTCATGGGCTTACCTCTTTGTCATCTAACCAGAGCATTAATTCGAATGGGGATTCGCATTGAAGTCGATATTGCTGCTTTGTGCCAATCTACCCTTGTGTATAATTGTCCTGTTTTCAAAAATATTCTGTCCGGTCGCAGCCATCTCTAGTCAATTAGTCAGCTTTTGATAAAAACCTCTGGCGCAAAGTAGGAAAATCTGGCAAAATATATATACATAAGATCACAACCAACACGCTCGCCAGATTGCCAGTCTGATTTGTGAGGAGCTGTATTGAAAACCAGGTCGCCGGGAATCAGCCCGGTTTTCGCAAGATGATCAAGCTGATTCGGTGGTTGGCAATGGAGGGAAATTAATTATGGCGGATACAAATGAAAGATTGCAGCAGGCGATAGCCGCCGCAAGGGCAGGTAAAACGTCTGAGGCGAAAGTATTGGCGGAACGGCTTGTCGAGGAGAATCCTGACAACCCTCATGCCTTGTTCCTTCTGGGTATGTTGGTTGACAGCCAGGATGAACAGCGGGAGTATATGCAGAGAGTCTTGGAATTGGACCCCGATCACAAGGCTGCCAACAAACGAATGGCCCAATTAGGTCCAGTGGAGGAACCCGAACCCCTGGCTGAAGAACCGGTCGAAGAATTGGTTGAGGCAAGACCTCAAGAATTTGAGGCT
>Ga0209536_100001520_pt1 | contig 38141 bp, 70 predicted proteins | sample DeeMarSeWOR28_12_FD_187461 | JGI IMG/M metagenome (GOLD analysis project Ga0209536, IMG submission 187461) | Marine sediment microbial communities from White Oak River estuary, North Carolina - WOR-2-8_12 (SPAdes) (version 2) | ecosystem: Environmental > Aquatic > Marine > Intertidal zone >... | reverse complement strand
AAAAGAGAGTATAAGCATCAAAGTCTTTTCGCCAGTCACATACATATAGAGCGACATGGTAAGTATTTTCAAATCCACATTCAATACCATACACGAAATTGGATGGTTGGGCTTATTTGTGTACGCAAGGTTGACTATTTGCCGAAATGGATAAAAAAACCTTGACAAAAGAATATCAATTTTGTAAATTAAAATCATGAAATGCAAAAAGTGTAAAGAAACCTTAATAAAGAACGAATATGGCAAGTGCACCAAGTGTGTCAATAACTATCTCGAAAACTTCTTTCCCACCGAGGGAGAGGAATGTCCAGTATGTGGTGATACAATTAAGTACATCGGGTCGTACGATTGGCAGGCTTATTACAGATGCTTCAGGTGTAATAAGGAATGGTGCTATGATTAAACTGCAATCTCCATTCGCCAGAGCCTTTAACTACCCCGACACTAGGGGAACATGGTATCGTTTTGTATTACATCAATGGAGAGGTATAAAACAATATGGCAGTTATATAAAAGATAAAAATACAAATGAAATCTACAATGGAAAACCGTGGTATTGGAACGGGCGTTAGCATAACTGGAAATGCGTCCCTGAGAACATCAGGGAAGACCGATGGTTCAATTCCTCGACGCCTGACTTATAATGAAGGGTCTTCACATAATAAACCCTTTAAAAACTTTCAAATTAGATGGAGAGAAAAACTTGGTAAGAAAGACAATCCTTATCTGGTTAGGTGGACAATATTATTCTACGGCTATTCGATTCGTCTCCACCACTGGTTCAGATCAGACGACAATAGAGCCTTCCACGACCACTCCTGTGATCTCATTTCCATCGTCCTCAGAGGCAGATACACTAATGTTACTCCAAACGGCGAATTCCCAGTTTCGTCGCCGTCTATCTGGCGAGCAAAGGCGAAGGATCGCCATTGGCTTAAAATCCCGAAAGGGGGAGCGTGGACTTTACTCTTATGTTCCAGACCATACCACAAATGGGGATTCTACGTAAATGGTAAAAAATGGAGACCACTCCGTTACTTTCACAAATTTGGAATAATTCAAGACAATGAATACCAATAATCATTATTTATATAAATCGCAAAGCTTGTTTGCAAGATCTATAGAGAAAATTGGAAAAAACGAAAGTCATTATCGTTTTGTGATAAGATTTGCTATACATAAAAAAAAACCATATAGAGATCAAAGGTGGTGGTGGTTTGAAGAGGCCTATTTGAAATGAAATTACACTCACCATTCGCAATAGCTGGTTCAGTAACTTATACAGATCGTGGATTTGATTTATATAATGGTAAAAAAGCAATTACAGAAAAAACTAAACATTTCTTTGCATTTGCGACCGCACACATGAAAAGGGAGAAATTTAACTATGGTGTATATAGGAATAGACAATGGATCTACTGGTTCTATCGGGATAATCAACGGAGACCGAACATCCTTTTTAGAAACACCTACAAAGTATGAGCTGAATTATCAGAAATCTAAAAAAAGACACATAAATAGAATAGATACTGAAATTCTAAGAGCCTATCTCTTACCTTACACTCAAATCACTTGTAAGATTGGTTTAGAACGTCCCATGGTTGATGCCCGCAGATTCCACCAGACCTGTTCTGCTGTACGTGCCCACGAAGCTACCCTTATTTTATTAGAAGAATATAAATTTCCATTTGAATATATTGATTCTAAAGAATGGCAAAAAGTCTTATTGCCGCCCGTTAAGGGCTCTGCTGAGCTTAAAAAAGCCTCTAAACAGATTGGTTGTAGATTATTTCCTATTTGGGAATCAGATATTATTGCACATGGTGATGCAGATGGACTTCTCATTGCTGAATATTTAAGGAGATGTAATGGATAAAATTCTTGTAATAACTGGTATCCTTCTTGCCTTTTTCATGGTTACTGTTGGAATACCAGCTCTATTTATGTATTTTAAAGGAAGAAAGAAACGGGATTAAACTATGTGCATGATTATTAAAAAGGTGCGGAAAACTAATAAAAATGAAACGGTTTATGTAGTTAGGCGGGTTCATAATAATAAGATTTATAGCCCTTTTCAAAAACATAGATGGAAAGTGCGAACTGAGTATACTCTAAATGATAACAAGAGACTCAGAAAATGGCGAAAAAGATTGGAACATGGTGTTTTTCACTGTCTAACTAGTAATTGGGATGCTGAAGGCTATATAAACGAATTAGAAAAAAACAGGAGAATCGGTGAATTTCGTATATATAGAGCCATTATCCCTAAAGGAACATGGGTTGCAGAGGGCGAAATTCCAGGGGGTTTTATTGGTTGGGGTAGGAAATGTATTGGTGCCCGTCGTATGTGGATTGATAGGAAAGTTGAAACTATAATTCTTAAATCAAAATGGGTTCAGTTTCATTATCCAGAATGGACTAGTGCCTCTACAGGTGGATATTCAACATCAACAACAGTAAATTACGGGACATCATCAACAACGGGTGGGTACTGGTGATAAAACTAACAATAGAGCAACTCAGACACTGCACCTGTAAGAAGCATTATGAAGAAAGGTGTCGCATTCTTTATGATGAAGGAAAGGTGTTGTGCTGGCGAGTGGACAAAGACTTTAAGGAAGCTGGTCATTGTATTATTTGTAAAGAAGAAGAGTTGGTCAAGTTACGTGAAACTAACAAGCAAATAAATAAAAAGCGACTTTTTCTTATCCAAGCTCTCGATGCCGCCTGGCAATATATCGACACTCCCATCACAGATATGGATGCCAAGGATAGAACTTTGGAGAGAATGACAGAATTTAAGAAAAAATTTAAGGAAGACGCATGATATGGTAGATAATTTTGATGAAAAATGTGAAGAAGCTATCAAAAAAGCTGGAGAAACACGGGGTTTTTATACATTCACCCACAAGGGTATTGAAATAACCGCTGGAAGGCATTCTTCTGTTAGTGGTCTAAGAAGAATATTTGATGAGGAATGGAGAAAAAAAAATGAACCAAGAACTGACTGATAAGCTTTATAACGAATTTCCCAAGCTCTTTCGTTATTATAAGGAAAAAACAAACCCTATAATTCCCATGGCGTTTGGTTTTGAGTGTAATGATGGGTGGTTTCCTATTATAAGGCTTTGTGCTAAGATGATAAAACATGAAGCGGAACAGAACAACTTGGACGCATGGGCGTTTCAGGTTAAAGAAAAGTTTGGTGGATTACGTTTTTACATAGAGGGTGCAAATGAAAAAATTTATGATATTATCTCGTTTTTCGAAAGCCTCTCCTATAACGTCTGCGAAGACTGTGGGACTACCGTCAACGTTGAAACAGGTACTCACAAAGGGGCATGGATTCGGACTCTTTGCACAAAATGTATTGAGAAATGAAAGAAAACTTGATAGTATTCCAACGATTTTGGGTTTAATTGTGGGATTTGCCTTAGCCTACTTTCTAATATTGTGGTATGTCTATATATAATAGAAGATATAAGAAACAATCTTTATTTATTTGTATACAAAGATCAGTAAATTGTCGTTATGGCTATTATATGAGAATGGCGAGGGGACATAGATACGTTACTACATTTTCCGAGATTAGATATATATGAAAAAGAGGAGAAAACATGTGGTATTGGTGGATACTTGTATTTATCGGAGTTATTATTGTTTCATGGGTAGTGATTCATGTATTATACTACCGAATAAGAAATAGAAAATCTGATTTTGAACATTAAAAAACAATCATTATTTTGTAAACCTAGTCGTAATGGAGTTCATTCAAAGTCTTGTATTGGTCATTTTATGCAAAAATATAAACCGACTATTTATATATATTATTTTTTCAGAAATAATTTGATGTGTTAGATCAATCTTTACATACATGGAAAAAACATTTGCTTTTTAATTAACAATCCCGTATATTTGTTTACATTTGCGGGTTAATATGAAACCTAAAAAAGGAGAGGGAAAATGCCAGATACACCTTTAGTAAAGTATATTGGCTTCTTGCTTGCATTTTTAACAGCTTTGTTTACTATCCTAGCCCCCGAAAACGCATGGGGATGGTTTAATGCGGATATCGGATGGGCATTGGCTGGTCTTTTTGGTTCTGTCGGGCTCGCTCAATTAAGACTATTTATTGAGGCAAAAGGTTGGAAGACCTATTTGATGATATTTGGTCAGGTTGTTTTGAGCGTACTCTTAATGACTAAAAATATTACAGCGGATATATATGCTCAGCTTTACGCCCTGTTGGGTAGTTTGGCTGGTGTAACTGTTCTGCAAGCTAAGACTAAAGAAGCGAATGGCGGTTAATTTGTACTTGGGCGGGGGTGTCATGCTCAATCATCCCCGCCTATTTATAGGAATATGGATTCATGGAAAAGTTAAAAAAAGAATTCGTTAAGTGGAATTTTCGTTTCAAACAACTTGAACGAAAGGGAAAGTATGCACTCTACGAAAAATTTATCCTCAACCCACCCCAGCCGATCAAGGGAGAAACAAACGAGCCTTCGATTGGGTTTGAGGTTATTATCATCCAGAAGCAGAAAGAGCACGAAAGGTTCGGTCAAACGTTCCCAGCAAAGGAACTATATCCGTCTTCTGAAACGTGGGGAACGTATGGGTGGACATTTATTAATATGAATAATGCTTATGAAAAATACAATGAGCTGTGTAAATGAGAATGCTAGATTTATTCTCAGGTATTGGTGGTTTTAGTTTAGCCGCCGAATGTGTATGGGGAAAGGATTTAGAAATTGCTGGATTTGTCGAAAAAGATCGATATTGTCGTAGACTTCTTAGAAGACATTGGCACAGGATTCCTATTTTTGATGATATACGGAATTTTCATTGTTTCGATAGGGGTATTGATCTTATTACTGGCGGATTTCCTTGTCAGGATATTAGCCATGTAGGAAAAAGGAAAGGTATTAATGGAAAAAGGTCTAGTCTTTGGTTTGAATATAGGAGAATTATTAGCGAAGTACGACCAAAGTTCGCAATCATTGAAAACGTCGCACACCTCAAAAGAAGCGGGCTCGACATCGTTCTCGCTGGTCTTGCCGAAATCGGGTATGATGCGGAATGGCAAAGTATATCGGCAAAAGAAGTGGGAGCATGGCATGGAAGAGAAAGAATCTGGATCGTTGCCTACCCTCAAAACATCTCACAGTATTCCAACTCCGACAGCCTCAGATTATATACACAGGAAATGTACGAATACTACACCAAGTACAGGAAAACTAAATTACAAAACCAACAAAAGCGTAAACTTAATTCGTTTTGTGACAATGTTTCCAACGAAACGTGCCTTGAAACTATACAAGAAATACGGGAAAATAAGTTTAACTACTGGCGATCTGAACCCCCTGTGGGTAGAGTGGCTAATGGGATACCCGATCGGGTGGACAGAATTAAGGCACTTGGAAATGCCATTGTTCCTCAGAATGCGATTATTATTATGGAACAAATTAAAAAGTTTTTATAAATGATTATAAAACAAAATCGTCAAAAAGAAGACTGGCATACATGGTATGCTTGGAGACCAGTACACGCATATGCTGGAAAAGATTCAAAAGATAGAACAATATATGCATGGGTGTGGTTAGAATATATAAAAAGAATAAGATATGAAGGTTATGAGGGAAGGTATTGGTGTTATCAAACACTCCCATCATTTCTCGAAAATAAAATATGTGGAGAAGAGCAATGAAAGACACAATTTTCTTTGATGTTAGCAAAAAAGTAATCAAATTTGTAACCGTAGTTGTTCTTTTGGCTACTGGTTTCTTTATGGGATATATATCAGGATTTATGTCGGGATTATTTTTTAAAACCATCTGGTAAAGGAGTTATCATGAATAGGGAAGAAAAGTTGAAAAAACAGCGGGAATGTGATGCCACGCTAAAAAGAAGAGAAGCTAAAAAGGAATTTGAAAAGATAAGGATGGCAGAAAGACCATATCAACTTGAAGCGAAACAGGCTGTTAGACGTGCTGTCCTAAATGGGACAATGAAAAAACCAAATTCATCTGATATATCTGGTGAAACAGAACTTCAAATTGTTGGGCATCATTTTGACTATTCGAAAAAATTGGATGTTGTCTGGTTGAATAAAAGCGAACACGTTTTATTACACAGTAAAACGCCAAGCGTAAAACGTGATCAAATAAGGAAAAAAGTCAAAAAATTTGTTAAAACAAAATTTGGAAGTGACTCGTATATGGGTTCAGGGGGTGTTCATGAATCCATTACAACAAATCCAAAAAATAGCCGAAAAGGCGTTAATTAGTAATTGTCAGATTGACTATAAGATTCAAAAAGCTTTAAGTCAAATTATCGTAATAGCGAGGTCACATGCCGAAAGCGCACAAAGTAATAATAGTAGGGAGAAACAGAGTAAATAACATATTCTATATGGTTAATAATGAACCAGAGTATGAAAATATGCCATGGTTTCAAGGTAGTAAAGACGAAGAAGCAGTCCGTAAAGCAGTTAAACCAAGAGTTTATCCTTCTAAATTAAACGCTAAGCGTCATTTAGATTTACTCAAACGTGAATGTTATACTACGGACTGGTGGACGGAGAATGTCAGCTAAAAATTTAAGACATTCTTTATTTTGCAGAGCACATAAATTTGAAAATTGGGTTGACTATTTATTTGTTACTCTTCCCAATGGAAAATTATTGTACTGCAATGCAGATACTGTTACTTTAACAAAATCAAATGGTTTATTAATAAGAAAGGGGGTACCTATGACGGCTAAATAACTAGGAGGTCGTTATGGGAAGAACCCAAGTTAAAATTGTCGTTGGTCGTAAAAACACCAAAAAAGGCAAAAAGAACCGTAAACACGGTCGTGATAAGAAAAAATGTGAACGGTATCGTGCGGAAGGACGTCGTGAAAAGAATAAACAAAGACGTGCTGACAAACGTGCCAAAAAACTTGCCAAAAGACTAGATTCTAGTGTAGTCTAGTCAGTAGGACAAGAAGGGTTTTCTAGAAGCCCTGATCCGAAGGTGGCTCTGTTAAGGCTTGGTGTCCTTAGATACAGAGAAAATAGCTCAAGATGACTCCTTTCTGTCACCAAACACCTTTGATGCATTCAAAAAACTCGTGGCGATGCAAAACAAAGCGGGTGAGCGGGTTTGAGTCCCGCCCTTCGGACTAATTGGAGATAAAAATGTGTGTATTATGTGTAATAATATTCAGCATATTATCTATTGTAATCAGCTACCTATTTTATTTACTTAAAAAGAAGAAAAAATCGAACGTGGGATAATATGGTATATTTTATTAGAGAAGAAAAAGGCTTTTTGGTTAAAATAGGATATACAAAAAATATAAAACAAAGAATGCATCAAATAAAAGTTGGATGCCCATCTGAAATAATATTACTTGGTCATGTTGATGGTGGGGAAAAAGAAGAAAAAAGCATCCATGAAATTTTTCGTCATCTCCGAAAACACGGCGAATGGTTTGAGTATGATTATTCAATGCTTTACCTTATAGAAACATTCGGTACATTATTACATGGGAAAGATATGCTTGAAAGAGATAGAAAATTAGAAAAAATAAACACAACATTTTATATTTAATAAGGTAAATAAATGTGGGATGATATAGACTATTTTAAACTTCCAGATCCTGAATTTCTCAAAAATAAGGCGATTTCTATCACTTTATTAGCAGAAACGCTCATCGATATCACAAATCACTATGTTGATGTGGCTCAAACAGAATCCAACCTAAAACACGAGATAAATCTACAAAAAACACTGATTTCCGCCATGGAAACCAATTATAATCGTGATTTACAGAAACAATTGGCTTTAAATTTCGAAAAAATACCACCTAAACAGCAAAAAAACAGAGATTTGCAATTAGGGTGGATTTTTGCTAATATTAGCGAATTTGATCAAACCCACAAAGCAATAATAGAGCAAAAGAACAATTTAGTTGATATACAACGCAAATTAGATAATGTTCAGGGCAGAATGAGTGCCGCAAAGCACGTTTTAGACATTGGAAGGTCTATATTGTCGGCAATGAAAGCGGAAATGGAGAATTTATGAACAATTATATTGAAAAATTAAAAAATGGCGAAAATGTTACTTTTAAAGCCCACGGAACATCTATGTCGCCCGTTATAAAAAACAAACAGAAAGTAACACTGGCTCCAATAGAATGGTACGACTGTCAGGTTAATGATATTGTTTTATGCAAAGTTAAAGGAAAAAATTTTCTTCATTTTGTAAAAGCTAAGAACCTAATACACGGAGTACAAATAGGAAACAACCGTGGATATATTAACGGCTGGACTAAAACTGTTTTCGGGAAAGTAATATGAAACGATTTGCTTTAATAGGGGTTGGTGGCTATGTCGCTCCCAAGCATCTTAGAGCAATAAAGGAGAATGGTGGGGAACTAATAGCTTGCCTCGATCCAAAAGATTCTGTCGGGGTGCTTGATAATTATTTCCCAAAGGCTTCGTTCTTCACTGAGTTTGAAAGATTCGATCGTCATCTCGAAAAGCTAGCAAGGAACGGTGAGGGCGTCGACTACGTTTCGATATGCTCGCCGAACTATTTACATGATGCTCATGTAAGGTTCGCCATGAGGTTGGGTGCTCATGCTATCTGTGAGAAACCTCTGGTTATTGAGCCATGGAACATAGACGCCCTCATTCAAATATCAAATGAGTATGACAAAAAAATAAATGTAATACACCAGCTAAGGCTCCATCCAGAAATTCAAAAGCTTCGCAAAGAAGTCACAAGGCTCGATTCTCCATTAGATGTTACTCTGCATTATAATGCACCCCGTGGTCTATGGTATAAATATTCCTGGAAAGGGGATGTTGTTAAGAGCGGTGGCATGGTCACTAACATAGGTATCCATTTATTCGATATCTTGATTTATGTATTTGGTCAACGCAAGAAACTCAACGTCATGACCAATGAGGAAGATCTTGCCACTGGTACACTCCAGCTCGAATACGCTAATGTCGATTGGCAATTATCTACCAAGGGGAAGGCAATGAGAATACTCCAAGTGGAAAATGAATTTATAGACCTATCCACGGCTTTAGACCTTCACACGCTAAGTTATCAAAAAATCTTAAAGGGCGAAGGGTGGACGCCAGAGGATGTTGAGGAAGCGACTCATATAGTTCACGATATAAGGAATAGTAAATGACAGAATTTATAGTAATGAACCGTTTAATGGTTGAAAGTGGCTCTTTAGACCAGATATATAAGAAATTTGCTCTAATTTCTATATTTTCACCTGAAATTGGTGCTCCTAAGATACCTGAAAACAATAAATTACAAGCAATATTACAAGTAGAATGTCATGATGTGGATTATGATGAAGATGGGAATATTACAGCCAGAAGAGGCTTTGTAGAGTTCAAAGATCAAGATATTGTGCCTTTTGCGGACGATATGGCGAGGGATATCGTTGAATTTGCTAAAAAATACGCCCAATATCCTATAATTGTACATTGTGACGCTGGACTAAGTCGTAGCCCAGCCGCCGCACTCGCACTGAGTAAAATCATTAATAATGGTGAAAGAATGCCAGAAATGTGGGTCAGGTCGCTAGTCGGGGGAATGAGGCTGTATAACAGGTATATATACAGGAAAATACTTAATGCAGAGGAACCCTTATGACAATAAAAACTGCCTCGAAATAGGAGAAAGTGCTGAGCGTGAATTTATTAAATTAGCAATAGATAAAGGACATTTTATAAGAAAATCCAATGGCGGTGAAGATGCATCACAGCATTGGGACGTTTTACTTAAAAATGATTGCCGTGTAGATGTAAAAGCAATGAAGCGAATTAAAAGGTCTGATGAATACGTACAGGATGAATGGTGTTGGGTTGAATTGCATGGTGTTAGAAAAAATGACAAAGGATGGTTACACGGTAAAGCAAAAGTGATTGCTTTTGAAACTGATAAAGATTTTATTTTAGTAAAAAGAACTGATCTAATTAAACTGGTTAACAAATATGTGAACTCTGATATTTTAGTGAACTCTGCGGAAGAAGCGAAGTACAAAGTATATCAACGCCGAGGCAGAGCAGACAAGATTACTTTAATTGAGACTGCTAAGTTGAAAGAAATAAAACATGTTCTTTGGAAAAAATAGTTGACTTTTTAAAATCTGTGTCGTATATTATATCACGCTCTTTGAAAATAAAGGCTGGATCCTATGTTTGCAAGCATGGGAGAAGGCTGGGCAAGGTGGCTGAATAATGGGTGTGCAATGAGCCCATAAGGCACATGCTTAGGGAGATGTCCCGCCACATTCGGAAGTCTGAATGTGTGAACCGTGGTAGCGGAAGCATGGTACTTTCTTTGGTCTTTACAAGACTTGAAATCTTGTTAGAACCAGTCACTGTATAGTCTGCTCAGGGAGTAAAATCTGTCTGAGCCCTTTCGGGGAAACTTGTAGAAATCGTGAGTGATGATGCAAGTAGACTTTAAGCGTTACGGTTGCTGTGACGACTGTGTGAGGTTACTTCGTGTTAGGCGAGCACACAGAGAGATCAGAACTACCGACATGTAGAAAGTCGTGGCTATTAGACCTTAATCACTCATTAAGTTGTGCGAATGGTAAAACGCACCCTTGTCCTTTTATATATGCCGCTATAACTCAGTTGGTAGAGTAATTGCCTTGTAAGCAATATGTCGGGCGTTCGAATCGTCCTAGCGGCTCTATGAAGCACGAATCATTATTATTTCCAGCAGATAAACGGAACAATTTTAAACCGTGTTTGGTACATGCCCTTAAAGTTATGTGTGAATTTGCTGGTGTTAAATATTGTAATATAAACTTCGACAACCCTAACTGGTATCATCAAGCAGAATGGACTCAAGCCAGAGAAGATGAATACCTTGAGTGGTTGATGAATTATTGTTTGGAGAATAAGGATGCACGATATGAAATTTTGGGCATATCGAGGAAGTATCCAGTAAAAACGATAAAAACTAACGTCAAAGCATTTGTTTGGAATTTCGGATGGAAAGTTTCTTCTGGATAATAACATTTTTGTCTTTTGTATTTTGGTGCATAGCCGTTGCTAGCCGTAGTTCTGCTGATGTTCTTCAATACAGATATAAAGATTCTGTCTTTTCTTTGTTTAAAAAAGGTGGATTCAATGACTGGTATTTTAGAGATCCAGATGATACTTGGAAAAGAAAGTATAGCGACGTTGAAAGATTAATAAGGAAAAAGTTTTTATTTGTAACAATCCCAGCATTTTTCTTTGATGGATGGCACTTATTTAAAGTTGTGGAACAATTCTTCACTTGGTGCTCTATGATGGCCTGTGTTATCTCTGGTACTACATGGGTTTATTTTAAAATTTATCCAACAGAAGACATTGCATTATTTTCAGCAACTCTTTTATTTGTTTCATTAATAACTTTTATACTTACAACTTATACAACACATAAATTGTTTTTTAATCATATACTCATGAAGGAGAAATATGTTAAAAAGAATAAGTAAAGAAGAAAGACAAATGATACTTGATGCATTGCTATTTACATCAAGTTGTGATATTACCGCTGATTTTGATGATGAATATCTTGATAAACTGGTCAAAATCGCAAAAAAACTTGGTGGTAATCCATCCCAACGTTTGTCTATTTTTATGGGTGGTATTCTCGAAGATGAAGAACGTTCTAAAGATATAGCAGAAAACTTCTTGATAAAGCATGAAAAGTAAAAGCCACTTTAAATGCCCTATTTGTTTCACCGCCAATGAACCTCATATAAACAACTACTTTATATGCAGTGAATGTGATTCCTTCTATCTATTCCCAATAAAATCCAAAGATTATGTAGAAGGATATTGGGATGCTTACTATTTTAACATCCAATACCAGAGCTCTATGATAGATTATTATGATGGCCTAATCAACGAAAATAAGAATATTTTTAACCAAGAAGTATTAGAAATAGGTTCTGGATTAGGTTATTTTATTCGTGTATGTAATAGTCTTAGTATACGGAATATGGGTGTGGACAGGAACAGATCAGCTATAATATGTGCAAAATTGCTTAATAATGTCAGTATTGACTATATGGATGTTGAAGACCCGTTTTCTATGATAGAAATGGCTGGTAAGTTTAAAGTCAAGACTATTTGTTTGTATAATGTATTAGAAGGTTTTCAGACACCTGTGCAGACAATGAAATACATTAGGCAGTTCTCAGACAAGTATATTCACTTGATTGTTAGTGCTAGAGAAATTGAGGGAATAAAGCCGACTAATTTTTGCATGTATAGTCAAAAAACTATAGAAACGTTAGCAAATAAAATTGATTGTAATATAGACAGGATCATAAATGATGGAAAAACATACCAAGTTACACTCACGGTATGATATTGATATAGCATCTTATCCTAAAGATGTTAGAAGGGTTATAAAAAAACCACAATCACTGTTTGGTAAAAAACTTCTTAATTATATTTATTTTAAAATACATCAAAAACCAAAAATGTGGGAATGGTCTAGATGTGAAATAACAATATATTATGAACTATAAAAAACAATCATTATACGTCGCCGATTTTGGAGTAATTTTCATATGGTGGAGTAAAATTGGTTATTCCAGACACTTTAATCCAGGAGCTTTAGATGCCAACCTCAAGACCAGAGCCTATACCATTTATCGCCAACAAAATAATCACCCTCAAACCAAAAAGTATATTAGATGTAGGGATAGGATTCGGTAAATGGGGATTCCTCGCTCGTGAATACACTGATATATGGTTAAATCACCTACAAGATAAAGAAGGCTTTCTTCCAACTCACTGGAAATTCAGAGTAGATGGTGTTGAGATATATGATAAATATATCACTAAACTGCAAGATCTTATCTACGATGAAATATATATTGGTGATGCAATTGATGTAATACCACAACTGGATCGATATGATATGATTATTGCCTCAGATATTCTTGAACATATGAATAAAGATAGTGGTATAAAATTAATAAATGCTATTAAAGATAAGTCACAATATGCTTATATAGTCACACCGAAAAATGTGCTACCACAGGGAGCCGTTTACGATAATATCGCAGAGAGCCACGTCGTTGGCTGGACAATAGAAGACCTGAGCGTTTACGGAACGGTGACAGGTCACGGTGGCGCACATGTCCTTGAACTTACTCCTTGATAATCTATGGAGAGATGTAGTTAAACTACGTGCTGGAAAAAAATGCGAAAGATGCGGAAGAACAGAAGAATTACACTCTCATCACATATTTGAACGAACTAACTTTCCAACCAGATGGGATTTAGATAATGGTATCTGCTTGTGTGCTTTATGTCATTCGATAGCACATAAGTATGATGATGTATTTAAATTGTGGGTTAAAAAAATACGCCCAGTAGCTCTTATGGAAAAGAGAAAAAATTCACAAGAAAAAATAGATTTATATATCACAAAAGCATACCTCGAAGGTGCCAAGTACGCCTACAAAAATCAACCTAAACTTCCATAAAAAACTATACATAATCACATAATCACTAAAATCACGCCCCGACAAAAAAACATGTCGTGCCGTAGGATACTTTTCCATGTGATTATTTCATTTCACCGTGCCGTGTAATTAACTTGTATTCCTTGACGTATCTCGCAAGCTCGAATTCGCCAATCCCAAAAATTCACACGGCACTGGCTACATCACATAGCTTTGACTAAAGTTAGATAGCAAAACAGAAATATTTCCCTATGTCGCCCCAAGAAAGTATTTTCTTTGAAGTACAGATACTTATAGTATGTATACATACATCGATGGATTTATAAATACTTTACTAATTAGTTACTTGTCCTTGGAGAGACCAAAGCAACATCAATTAGTTTAAGATCTCAATCAAGTATTTTATAAACAAGTAATTTAATTTGAGCATAGAAGTCCCTTAGTGAACAGCATTAAATTTACATTATTCTAATTTTTGCTTTTTGAAAATTGTCACAATGTAAATCTAAGCACTCGTCGTTCAACTTCGGGCTATAAAATTTAGCACAGAGGTTTATCTGTATTACTCTGCTTGGTGGTTTATTACGGTACAGACCGTAGCTTACGCCCCATCCACCTTTCGAAGTAGGGTGCTGATGTTGTAAGCCCCTAGGCTATTAGCCTTTCAATGATCTCAGCTAGTTTCAGTGTGTTTTGTACCATCCGTGTACTCGACGCTTAATACAAAACGATCGCCTCTCATATATACCCCAAAATGTAAATAGATTTTCTTAAAAAGGAACATCACTCAGTACATTTTGTGGATGTTTTGATAAAATAGTTTGAGTTTTTCTCGGAGTTGAAAATTTTATTTTTTGGATTACTGATCCAGGATACCATGACTGACCATCTTCTATACCATTTTTAAAGAAGTGGTCTTTAATTGTTTCTGGAAAACCATTCCAATTTTGAATAATCTTTTTAACGCTGTTTGATTCAGTATCAAACACGAAAAAAGTTATCTCGTAATTTCCATCTTCTCCGTATTTCATAGTTGCGGGGACTAGATTTGAACTAGCGACCTCTAGGTTATGAGCCTAGCGAGCTACCAAACTGCTCCACCCCGCAAACCAGAAGCTACTATAAAAATAGTGTATGCTTCAGGGAGATATGTTGACCGAGTCAAATGTACAAAACTAATTTATTTTTGTCAAGAAAAAATTTGACTTTTTTATTTTTATTTTTTACATTAATCACATGCATAAAAAAACACAAACTATTCTTGCCCCTGGGCCGCCAAAACCTATAGGTGAATTTGTCATACTTGGCGATAAATTGGGCATTAATTTAAAACATCATAAAGAACAATTCAATTTTAAATTAAATTTTAAAAATTTTGATTATTCTGTGGAAAGTAGCGGGGCTTCTTGTAGCTGTACTCTTTATTTAAATGAGCTGGAAGTACAGGAGCCAAACTTTGAACTTTCGTGGTTTCAAGAATATGAATTAACTTTTCGTGGATATGGTCTTAATAGCAGAATGTATATACAAAGTATAAATGTTCATCAAGAAACAGATTTTGTTCAGGCTATTAGTGATCCAAATCCGCATCCAATAGTTGGTAATAGATGGTTAGAATTAAGTTGGGCGGTTACATGAAAATAGCGATTACTGGTGCTTCTGGCATGATTGGCGCAGAGTTAGTTAAATATTATCTTAAGAAGAGTCATGAAGTTTTACCATTAGCTCATGAAGATATTGAAATAACTGATCAAACAAGTTTTGAGAGTGTAAGAGAATTTAAACCAGACATTATTATTAATTGTGCTGGTTTAGATTATGATAGTTGTATGGGCGATACTATGTGGGCTCTTCACGTCAATGGTGTTGGTGCTCAGAACCTAGCGTTGTTAGCTAAGGAATTTGATGCAGAATTTTTACATTTTAGTACTGGTCATGTTTATAGTGGTTATAAAAATCAATATGTGATCGAAGATGAGCCAACAGACCCTCTTACAATACACGGTATTTCTATGCTCGCTGGCGAAAGCCTAATAAAGAGGGCATACGAAAAGCATTATATTGTTCGCACAGCGTCAGTGTACGGGATTCACGAACAGAGAAATTCACGAACAAACTTAGTATTAAATATTATAGATAAAGGCAAGAAGGAAGAAAAGTTAGAAATGCCAACAAATTTACGAATTTGCCCAACATGGACACTACAAATAGCAAAACAGATATCATATATATTGGGTAGCGGGGAATATGGAACTTATCATGTTTCTGCTTTAGGTGACTGTAGCTATTATGATTTAGCATTGCTAATAGCAGAGGAATTACGATTACCAGCCAGCATCATACCGATTAAGAGGAATATTGGGAACTACCCCGAAAACATCTTGTTAGAAAATAAGAACCTACAAGTTGTCAGATTGGATAAGATGGATTGGTGGGATCTTGCTTTAAAACGATTTTTACTTAATTTTGAGCCAGTATGATCGGTAATTTACTAGGTAGTATAGGCGATGTGTTTAGGGGAATTGCCATCGGAGCCTTGAGTGCTTCGGAAGCCACTAAGCAAATGAGTGGTGCAATCAATGCTATGGGGGTATCCGCCAAAGAAGCCGAGGCGGCATTGAGAGGACATTTTCGCTATCCGTTGTTCAATAGGGGTAAAAAGGATTCTTTGTTTGCCTATAAAATAGATAGTATATTTATAAGAGATCCAAAAATGAAAAGCCCATATATGTCCATGGATGGTAGATTGAGAACTGATTTGAATAAAGTAAAAACTACTACTAGTGGTTATACCACAACGTCTATAACATCAAGCACAGCGAGTACATTATGAGAAAAAAAGTTCCAATATACACAGATAGTGAATTTCGGTATATAGTTTATGCTAGGAAAATGGATTCTCTATTTAAAAGAAAAGCAAAAAATAGTGTATCATACAAAATGGCAGACAGGACAAGTATTTTGAGGGTTTATAGATTGAGAATGCCAGAGTCTCAGGCCCGTAAAAGTTTTGGAAGTAACCTGTATTGGATGACGGCAAATCCCGATTATCATCATTTTATTTATTCTACCACTTGACATTGGCAAAAGGATTTATTAAATTATGCGTATACTTGATAAGGATAGAAGTAAAATTAAAACTTTATTTGTGAAATGGTTCTTTTTTGGATTTTTTACTAGCATAACTTTGTTACTTATGATTATATTCTATATATTGGAGAAAATATGAAACAGATATTTAGTATTGGGCGTCTTGACAGTGCTGGCGATAACGAAAATGATGATATCGTAATTGCTATTGACGACGAACAGATTGACAATCATTATGTTTGTTCGGTTAATTTTAATGGAAAAGATCATCGGTTTTTAGCAGAGAGAGAAAAGTTGAGAAGTATCTTAAAATCTATTCTTGATGAATGATATTTGTCCAGATTATCAAGAAGATCAAATTTGGTTTAGAGATAAACGAAGAACTATTTGTGCTTATTGGGATTTAGATAATCATGGTTTGTGTAAGCATGACAACCATAACGTTTGTTTAATTTACTTAAATAAGAAAAATATAAACAATCCATGGCTTATTAAGTTTATGGATGATTTTGGATGTGTTTTAGTATGATACATGGCGAATGTAAAGAATGTTATAGGACGTCTTTTTTAAACAGCGATTATATTTGTCATAATTGTGAAAGTGGGGGGTATTCTAATATGAAAGAATGTTGTAGTGATTCAGATATGTGTAGCGATCCTAATTGTAATCAAAGAGAGAAAGATAAACTAGAAATTATTTTTGATCTCCAGAACGATCTTAACAAAATGGTTCTTGATAAATTATATCATGAAGGTTATTGGGATCGTATATGTGATCTTGATGCCTCTTTTGCAAAAAAGTTTGATAGCGATCGTGCTCAATGGCTTTTAAATTATAATCGTGCTCAAATTCATGAATCAATGGAATTTGAGGATTCTGTTGGATGGAAGTGGTGGGCAAAACAAGACACGGACATTCAAAATCTCAAGGTAGAACTTGTTGATGAGCTTCATTTTTTTATTTCTAAATGCCTTCTTTTAGGTATCTCTCCTTTAGAACTTTTTAATCTTTATAAGAAAAAACTTAAACTTAATTATGACCGACAAAAAGAAGGTTATATGGAAGGTAAATATAAGAAAGTAAAGGACGGAAAGGAAGATAATAAGGGGATTAAATAATGTCTAAAATTGTACCAATTGGTCATAATATGTCTGTTAATGATGTTGCTGAATATTTAAATATTGACGAAGAATATGTAGTAAGATTTGTGGAAAGTAACTGTATTCCACATATAATGAATGTTGTTAATGGTGAGGTTAAATTTAAAAAATCTGATGTAAAAAAATGGGCTGAAAATAATTTATATTGGGTTAAAGATGGTTGTGATATTCCGATAAATTATAATATATATAAATTACATAATTCTAAGGTTCCAAGACATTTACCGATAGAATTAAAAGATATTCCATGTTTATATGAATCCGATAATATGGCCATGAGTCCATGTGTCTATTTTTTAGTTGATAAAGGTAAAGTTGTATATGTTGGTCAAACCGTAAATCTTAATGCTAGATTGTATGAACATGTTAAATATAAAAAGTTTGATAGAGTTTTTTACACACTTGTTGCACAAGATAAAATGATTGAAATAGAAAGACAGTTTATATTAAAATTAAATCCAAAATATAATAATGAATCATTTATTAAATCAAGAAGAAGAATGTTGGGTCAAGAAACTGATGATGCGTGGGAAATTGTAAAAAAAGAACGTGAAGAAGAAGAAATTCCTAAAAAATGGTTTAAAGAAAGAATTAAAGGTGAGAACAAGCACTATATAAGATATAAAGGTAATGATAATGAGTCAGAAGAAATGGACAGAAGAGAGTGCCGTTGATTTTATTTTTCGTAATTCTACCGCACTTAAAACTAAGCTTGGTTTGTATTTTGTTAAGAACGGAACTGCTGGAAATGGTGTTTTAGGTGCTATCGATTATTTGCGTAATTACAAAAGGTATCCAATAAGTATAGTATCGGAGGAACAGTTTGAAAACTTATGAAACGAATCATTTACTTTCTATTGCTATAATGAGTGGAATTGATTATTTGCTGGCAAATGTACCGTCAGCAAGAATGGGGGATGAAAAAGTTCAGGAATTTGCCGACAGATATCAGCAATTGAAAAAAGAAGTTGCTGATTATCTTATATCAAATTCTATAGGTGCCCCGCCACAAGAACGTATTCAGCACCCTAATTATGGTCAGTATGAATTAGATTTAAAGGTCAAAAAATGATAGGTGTTTTAACTTATGATCATCCGCATCGAAAGACGTATGATCTATTGTGTGCATTAAAGACATTTGGTTATCATGATGTTATTATTTTTGTAAAGCCATGGGAAGAAAAAAAATCTTTTAAACCACTATATGAACACAGACCGAAAAATATTATTGGCGATCCAGATGCTGTTGCCAGAAATTTTAACTATAATGTTGCTGAGCTTAACGATAAAACAGAAGCTTATTGTGATTTATACTTAATCGGTGGTGCTGGTATTTTGGGTGAACCGTGGACAACATGCGGAAAAGTTATTAATGCTCACCCAGGATATCTTCCAAATGTTCGTGGTTTAGATGCTCTCAAATGGGCAATATATGAAGGTCAGCCAATTGGGGTTACCACTCATATTATAAATAAAGAACCCGATGCTGGAGAGTTAATTGAACGTGAGATTGTTCCTGTCTACCCGAATGATACTTTCCATGCCCTCGCTCAGAGAGTTTATGAAAAAGAAATAGAGCTATTGATTGATTCAATAGAATTGTTCCGCCATGGTGTACACCCCTTAAACGATCTTATAGCTGGAGAGAGGTGGGGTGAGTTGCATATGAGAATGCCAAGACAAGCAGAAATTCATTTATTAAATAGATTTCAACGTTTAGTTGAGAAGGCTAGTTATGAAAGCGATTGAAAAGTGGGTTAATGATGTTTGTAGCCCCCGCTGTGAGAGCCGTTGGTTGTGTTTTTTATCAAGACTTATTATAGGTCTTATGGTACTATTTATACCAGCGGGAATCTTTATGCTTGCTGTGCTTATTACTATTTTAATTGAAAGAATGTAATGTTCAAAGTGTTACACACTGCCGACAGTCACTTTTCTTCCAAAAGGTTAGACGAGTGCGTCTACAATGCTAATCATATTTGTGAAATGGCTGAGAAATATCAGCCTAATCTAATCGTTCATTCTGGTGATTTATTCCATAAGAACACCTTAATAAACTCAAGAGAGTATCTGGCGGCTGTTGAATTTATCACTTCGCTATCGTTTCAGGCACCAGTTCTTATTATTCGTGGTAACCATGATCCAGAGGACTCATTCTATCCATTTAAATTCATGTCTGGTGTTACGGTCGTGGATAAGATAGATACCGTAGAATATGACAGGATGGATGAGGCACCAGAATATCCATTTCCAGTTAAGATTTTCTGTCTTCCATATCAGAAGCTCTTATCCACAAAAGGTGAAACTGTTGATGAGGCGAAATTAGAACAGGCTAACTATCTCCGCTCCCAAATCAACGAGTTTACAGCAAGGGAGCATGGAAACGCTCTTTTGCTTTGTGTCGGTCATATATCCATAGCTGGCGTTGAATTGGCTAACAGCGAGAGAATTCTTGGTGGCGAGGTTATGCTTAATAAAGAAGATTTTGTTGGATTTCATGGATCTCTATTAGGTCATATACATAAGAGTGAACAGGATATACTAGAGGGTACGTCAGTGGCGTATAGCGGGTCTCATTACAGAACACGTTTCGATGAAGTTGCTAAACCTGGATTTCGCATTTGGGAATTTGAGCTGAAAAATGATAAGTGGAAGTTAAATAATAACAAGCTTTTACTAACCCCAGCTCGTGACATGATTCAATTTGACCTTGACATAGAGGAAACAAAAGCGTATATTACCTCTGGAAAGTTTCCTTATGAATTTGAAGAGAATGCTGATTATAAAGTTATATTTCGTGTCCCAGAGGGTTTGGCTCATAAACTCAATAAAGATAATCTAATAGAAGAAGATTTAGTAAACTATAGTTTAAAAGTTTCAACTATAGTTGAACCAAAATCGGAAGTTAAAAGTAAGAAGATTGCTAATTTAAAAACTAAAGAAGAGATATTCGAGGAGTGGGCTGAGGTATCTAAAATAAAAATTCATGAGTCACTTAAAGAGAAGTTCGGTGAGATTGTAGAGGAATGTGGTGATTGATGTTTACACATATATGACCAGCAAACATTTTAGTGGATGCAGATTTATTATTGGCACTTCCATGGTTTTTCATGGCCTTAACTATGAAGATAAAATTTCTAAGACAGAGAAAAAACAAAGAATTTTTTATAATGAGGATGAAAATGGGAATAGTGGTGATAAAAAACAAAAATAAGTTTGATTATTCTGTTTATAAAAGGACTTATTATGTTTATACATCATCTTATAGGAAGAGGAAAATTCATTCATTATTTGCTTATGATACGCCAAGTGGCGGATATGATCATTTTTTTTATTTTTCATACAGATGTTGCTCAAAGATATATTAAAAAATACTAAAGAAATAAAGGATATTATGGAGTATAATGAGTCTGATGCTAAATATGCTAAGAATCAACTAAATGATATGTTAACTGAGATTCTTGGTGTGCCTAAAAAATATCAAGGAAAACGTAGTTTTGGTGGCTATTGGTCACTAATAAACAAATGGTTGCATAAAAATAAATATGATTTGGGTTATATTTATTATGTTGTGAGTAATATACAAAAACGGGACGGTAAGCACAATGTAGGTTTTATTGAAGGTGCTTTCAGAAGCGAAGGATGGATAAAATCGTATGATCCAGAGAAACACAGATTGCCGAGTGGTGGTGATCGTGAAAAGTTGCTCGCCGCTGGGCATACGATTAATACACTGCCCGCCCACCTCTTAACAAGGGAAGAACGACGCCAACGGAAACAAAAAGAAGTTACTGTGGTTAATGTTACTGACGAGGACAGGAACAGCCTGTCTGAATTCCTTTCAAGAGCTGGGGGCGTGGTTGGAAAAAACGAATGAACTGGAAATTATTGAATATGGGTTTCTTGGAGCAATCCTAGGAAACCCGAAGAATATGGATCAAATGATAAACGTAACCAAAGAGTGGTTTTCTTCTGCTAACAGAGGACTCATATTTGACAGCATGTTGGGTCTTTACCGTGATGGTAAACCAGTAGACCCTATTAATGTGAAATCTAAAATAATGAGTTCAAACTTTCCTTACAAACAGTATTCTTTTAATGAAGTTGATGTTATTTTAAATATAGCTGATATCAATCCCGCAAATTTTGAATCCTATCAGGCGCACCTAGAAGAAAAATTTCTCCAACGTGAGGTTTCTTTATCACTTAACAATTCCATAGATAAAGTAAAACGTGCTGAATTAGGTACTGTTAAAGGTACTATTGATGAGATAGAATCTGAACTTTTTACCATAGCTCAGCGTAGTGAGTCGCTGAATACCACCTTTTCGTTAGGTGATATTGGCGTTAATTACATGAAGAAATTAAAAGATATAAAAGATAACGGTATGCCACCATTTATAGCTGATACGGGTCTTAGAGATATAGATCGATGTCTTGGCGGGTTTGAGGCTGGTGATTTAATATATCTAGCTGCCAGACCGAGCATGGGGAAGACCGCCCTCGCTCTACAGTTTGCCCGTAATAATATAAAGAAGGACAGGGCTGTGGGCATTATATCTTTAGAAATGGCATCCGAAGGAATATTTTTAAGACAGCTCAGTTCTGTATCTAAGATAAATGGACTTCGTATTAGATCGGGACAGGTTACTCAACCTGAGTTTGATTTCTTAGCTAAAACTTGGAAAGAAATAAATAAACAACCGCTCTTTATTAATGATCAGACACCATTAAATGAGATTAATTTGCGTGGCATAGCAAGAAGAATGGTTGGTAATCATGATATAAAACTTTTAATAATAGATTATTTACAACTTTTAGATTGTAGCTTACGAAAGGAGAACAGACAGCAAGAGATATCAAGTATTTCAAAGGCGTTAAAGGCATTGGCTAAAGAGCTTAAGATACCAGTTCTCGCATTGTCACAGTTATCGAGGGCGGTAGAATCAAGAACTGTTCCCCGACCAGTGATGTCAGATTTGAGGGACTCTGGTACTTTAGAACAGGACGCCGACATTATTTTATTTATTTACAGACCAGAATATTACGGAATAGAGACGTTTGCCGATGGGTCTCCGAGTACTGGTCAAGCAGAAATAATTGTAGGAAAGGCAAGGAACGCCGATACGGGGTCAGCGAAGACCATTTTTCAGAAGGACGTAGGACGTTTTGAGAACTTAGCAAAGGAAGAACTTATCGAAGGAGTTTATGATGAATGAGAATTTGTGGATTGGAATCGGTCGTTTAGGTAGAGATCCAGAATTATCCGTTACTGGAAACGGCGATTCAGTATGTAACTTTTCAATTGCTGTCTCTAGGTATTATCCAAAAGGTGATGGCGAAAAGGGTTTTAACGAGGAAACTACGTGGGTTCCTGTAACTGCGTGGAAAAACCTCGCTGATCGTGTTGCTAATCTGGCTAAAAAAGGCACAGAGGTTAAGGTTGTTGGCAGACTCGCTGAAAAGAAATGGGAAGATAAAGAGACTAAACAGATGCGTTATCGTATGTATGTTTTGGCTCAGAATATTGATTTCGGTGAAGGTCGTGTCTCAAAAGACGGCGAGCAAGAATCTCCGCCACCCGAACAGCCGAAGGAAGAAAAGGACGATCTCCCATTTTAAGAGGAACTAATGGCTGATAGAAAATGGTCTGATTTAGCACAATATGAATATCCAGAGGCGGCTGGTCTAGTCGCCTCAGAGGATATTATCAAAGTCTTACAGGACAGGCTTATAACAAAGATTAACCTTCTTGCGTGGAATGCCCAGTTTTTAGCTGATTTAGAAGTAGAAGTTAGTGCAATTGAATCTAATATTAATGTTTTGCGTACAAAGAAAAATCATCTCGTTAATTATCATCTAACGAAGTCTTTTGATAGAATCCCAAATTATTACAAGAGAAGTAAAGATTTGATGTTCGCTTGGGTAGAAGAGCATATCTGCAAAGCAGACATTGCGAATTATGAAGGAAAAATTGAAAAAGCGACAGCAGAATTACATGATAAACAAAAAGAGCTTTTTACGTACAAGTACAAGTATGAAGTTCTCCAGAAATCTATTGATGTAGGCATTTGCCTAGTTAACTCGATGAGAAAAAATGAAGGACGATCTGCATAATATAATGTTAGAACAAGATAGAAAGCAAAAACAAGCTGAATACGACACACGGCGAACTATTATGATGATTGCATTTTTACGTGTTATTGAAGTTCATGAGCATTCTATACATACTGCACGACACTCTGATAGGGTTGGCACTATATCTCATCTTATGGGAAAGATGCTTGGTTTGCCTGAAAGAGAATTGACGTCTTTATGGCGTTGTGGTCTTTTACATGATATTGGAAAAGTTGGAGTCGCATCTGATATAATATTGTCGGATAGGAAACTGTCGCCAAAAGAGCGTAAGTTTATAAGGGGTCACCCGACATACGGTGCGAACATACTCAAAGTGGCCCCCTTTTTCAAGATAGAGTCCTTAGTCACTGAACAGCATCATGAATGCTGGGATGGCAAAGGATATCCAAATGGCTTGAAGGGTAGAGATATTCATCTTTTTGCAAGGATAATTCACGTTGCAGATGTATTCGATGCCCTTGTCGCCTTTCGTGGTTATAAAGAATTGTGGGACGAGCAATCAGCATCTAATTTTATAGTTAAACAAAGCGGAAGAATGTTTGATCCTGATATAGTTAAGCTGTTTTTACAAGCATTGGAGACGGAGCGTTTTCAAAGTTTGTACAATGATCCCGAAGTCTATGGAGTTTACAAAGAGGTAAATAATGAGAATCGGAATTGATATCGATGGTGTTTTAAGAAACACTTACAATAAGTTGGTTGAAGTTTATTTAAAAACGTTTCCAAACGAGTGGTGTCGCCCAGTTCAAGAGTGGAATAGTTATTTATTAAGTGACAATTTTTCTATAGGCGATGATATCTACGATTTTTTCTTTAATTCTCTCCATACTAAAGAAATTTACCTAACAGCCCCAATATTTAAATACACCAAGGAACTTAATACCATAGCAAAAACAGATACAGTTGAGATTATAACGCATCAGCCAAATTCTAATACAGAAGTTTACGCATTACAATGGATGCATCAGCACAAATTGAATTATGATGGTATACATTTTACTCAGCAAAAATGGGCTGTTGATTGTGATGTTTATGTAGAAGACAGCCCTGAACAAATACATGAATTATTACATTATGGCAAGAATGTTGTCGTTATAGATTATAAATATAATAAGAATGGCCCTGACGGCCCTTTTGATGGTGCCGTAACTAGGGTTCCACATTTCGGTAAATTCGTTGACCGTGTCTTAAATGGAGAATTTTGATGAAAGCACTAATTATAGGGGTGTCTGGGAAGGCGGGGCATGGAAAGGATTCTGTATGTAATTTGATCGGGAAAGAAATTTTAACACATACTATGGGTGGTGTATTTCGTTTTGCCGATAAGTTGAAGGAAATTTGTAGCCATGTATTTGATATTCCAATGCATAATTTAACAGATGAAGAAGGGAAAGATGAACCAATTGCACACTTAGGTGGTATTACTGGTAGATTTGTTTTGCAACAGTTTGGAACAGATGTTGCTAGAAATATATATTCAGATATATGGGTGTATCATTATAGAAAAGAAGTTGAAAAATATTTAGTTACTTATGGCAAAGGTCAAACTAAAATTTTAGTATTAACGCCAGATATGCGTTTTCCTAATGAGTATGATTGTATTCATAACATGTTTAAAGAGATTGCACCAGTTGCTGAAACGAGCTCTAAAAGTATGCTAATCAGGGTTGTTAGACCTAATCATGAAATGAATGGTAATAACAAACATGAATCAGAAACAGCACTTGATCATTATAATGATTGGGATTATGTTCTGATAGCCAAAAATATGGCACAGCTTGAACATGCCACACGACCTCTGATTAGTGAAATTAAGGAATACTTCGAGCTGTAATTTTTTTACAGTATCAAGTGAAAAATTTCACGAGGTTTTATGCCAAGTCATAAGTATGCTGAAATTCCTGTTAGTGATCAAATCGAGTATTATTCGAATGAAGATGGATTATGGGATGGCTACCAGAAAATGCACGATTTTATTCAATGGCGATATGTGAAGTCCGTTGCCCGTAAATTTTTAAATCCCTACCAATATAGAATTTTGATATTAAAAGGCGAAAAAGGCGTCAAGCAGGAAGATATTGCATCGATTATGCGGTGCACTAGACCTAATATTATACATCATTTTAGGTCAAGTATCAAAATTTTAAGAAAAAAGTTTAATTTTTATTTACAATTAGGGGTTAATATAGAGGGTGGATTTAAAGCACATTGTATGTATGAAAGGCAATTAAAGGAAAATACATATGAAGACAGATTTAAAATGTAATAGTAAGAGCTGTAAAGTGGCTCTAAAAAGAGGTGAAGTATATCTCTATAAGGGAAAGATTTATTGTAAACAGTGTTATAACGTTAGAACAATTAATCTTTCCGAAAAAGACAGAAATAAAGGTCGAGTTATTTATACAGCATGAATTTTTTAACAGATAACAATGAGTCAGAAGGGCTTAATCTTAATCCAAGAATAGATAGTTTTGAGATTCCCAAAGAGGAATATCAGAAAATATTAGATGGTATGGTTATGGCGTTCCTTGGAAATAGGAAGGAGTGTGACTCCGAAGCCAAAACCGATGCCTACTGTAGGGCGATATTAAAACAGTGTACAACATGCTTCAAGCCAGACAATACTTTGTGGCACAATCCGCCAGGTCTAAAGACAAAAGACTGGTATGAGAAGCTGGCCCTACGGTTAAAAGTGTTTGGTTATGATTTAGGCACCCAGTCCTTAATCGGCGGAAAGACTAAGATATCACAAAAGATTAAGGATATGGGAAAGAAAAAAGTTTCTCTTGAAGATGAGAATGAGAGAACTTTTTCTAAACGAGAAGAAGCAATATATGAAGAATTTATTGATCGCTTTCGTACAGAATTTGCATCTTCTACTGTTGCTGTTGATGAACTGATGATTAAAAGGTTGGCATTTTTATCTGTGCTCAACCAACGTGATATAGATAATGTTTCTTTAAGTCGTGATCTGACTAAAGAAATTAAAGAGCTTGCTGAGAGCTTGGGCGTTTCTGGTAAACAAAGGAAAGCAGCTCTTAATGCCGCCGAGAGTGGTACTCTGGAACAATTGAGTACAAAGTTTAAAGCTACAATTGAGGAATATCCAGAGTTGGAAACGATGTGGCAGAAAGAAGAGATAAAGCTAATCCTAAATGCTGTTGACAGGGGAACAACAGAAGAATTTTTAGCATTATCGTGGATTAAGACTTTATATGGAGATGTTATTGACGGTGAACAGCTAAGCATCGATCTGATACGGAAAAAGGTGGACGAGTGGGGGATATAAAACTTTCTAGGGAAGAATTATATCTATTCCCAAAAATATATATGTTCTACCGCCAACATCCAGTACTTGCTGTTCGTGATTTGCTTGGCATTACATTGTCCACTCATCAAAGATTGGATTTAAGGCTCAATTGGCATACACAGGCACGGGATATTATAAGAATATTTTCCCGTGGCATGTCAAAAACTTTCGGCGAAGCGGTCTTTGCGATTATTTCCGCCGTTCTTTATCCTAGGTTGAAAGTTCTCTCGCTTGGAGCAGAGGGGTTTCGGCAAGGAAAGATGATTTTAGAAGAAGCGGAAAGCATAATAAAAGGTGAAAAAGATGGACAGAAACAAGAAAATTTTGTTCGCAATATGGTTAACGTTGGTGCGAAAAGACTATCTGGAAGCCTTATTAGAAAAGACCCAGATCTTTGGAGAATAGAATTTTTAAATGGTAGTGCAATTGCCACAGCCCCTTTAGGGAATAAGGGTGATGCGATTCGTGGTTTTCGTGCAAACATTACACAGATAGACGAAAGACGTGGTTTAAAAAAAGAAATCAAAGACCGTGTTATTCGTCCGTTTTCGATCATTGACTATAATGTTGTTACTCAAAAGCAAGAGTATGAGAATAAAAACATAGATTCTGGAACTTTACAGTACGAGGAAGATGATTATACTAAAGAGCTTGAAGAATATATGCGCCTTATTAAAGAAGGTAAAAAGGAGTATTTAGTAGTTAAGTTTATCTATGCCGATGCTTTTGATAATGCTGGAGAAGACGAAGAGTATAAGTATAACTCAAGATACTTTAATAAAAAGCTTAAATTTTGGTCTGTTCCCTATGGTATTAAAGTAAATGATATTGAGGGTGAGCTTGATAAAATAACTACAGATATCGAGAGTTGGAGAAGTGAACACTTGTGTGTTCCTATGAGGGCTACTGGTGATTATTACAGTTTTGAACTGGTTAATTCAGTTGCCAACAAGAGAGTTTTTACAGACCAACAGTTTATGGAGCTTAATGATGAGGACGCTGAAAATGCGACAATGTATTTAAGACCTAAGCTTGGTTGTAAAGACCCTTGTATATTAAGTGTTGATGTCGCCCGTGAACATGATATGACTTCTTTTGTTGTGACGAGACTTGGCCCATTATCCAAAAATCCATGGGATCCAGTGACACAGGAAGGGTATAGTAAGTTTTGTAATGTTATATGGGCTTATGAGCAGAAATTCATGCAAGATACAGATGCGGCAATAAAGATATATGAGATTTTAGATATGTTTGAGGATATCAGAATTGTTGCATTAGATAAACGTGGTGGTGGTTCAAGTGTTCGAGATCAGCTTTATAGAGTAGTAAAAGAAGGTATTGTCGATGACTATGAGATACTTTTTGATCCAGAAGATAACGATGAGGGTGGGATTGCTACTTTATTAAAAGATGATCGTGGCGGAATGTCAAGTCATAATGATCGTTTAAGATTGGTTGCTTATTCCGATGAAGAGAATACTAAAGTGAATAGAAGTTTAAAAACAGCTATGGGCGAAGAAAGATTTTATTTTTGTGCTGGCGATGAAAAAGTTGTTGAGGAATTAAAAATGGTACGAGCTTTTATTAATGTGATTCCAAGACAATTTAGAATGATACAAATTAAACCAACAAAGAATTGGCTTAATTTCTCTACCCCAGATCCAGATAAAGATTTAAAAGATATGTATTCCGCAACTATCTATGGTTGGGGTGAAATCATGAAACTTATTCATGAAGAAGATTTACCAAAACCAACCGAGCCATCCAACCTTGCTCCAACCATAACCATAAACAGATTTAGGAATGGATAAAATGGCAGATAAAAAAGAGTGGACAAAAGAAAAGCGTATAGAACTGTCAGAAGCTATTTTTGATAAAGCAAAGAATATGGGCTTGGCTGTTGAGCTCAACCAACAAAGAGATGGTGGATTATTAAGTATAAGTCCAGATGTTAAAAATAAAGCGGCTTCTCACGTTGAGTGGCAAGTTGATAAGTTTGGAGAAGTTCATATTGCTGGCACCTTGCCAACTAATATGAAGTCTGGATACAACTTTCTTATAGATGCTAAAGATTATGAAACCGATACTATTGAAAGAGCGGATTTAATTAAGCTTAGTCGTAAAGCGGTTAAATACGAAGGTGTCGTTGCCTCTGCCATTGAAGCACTGGTGGAAGTCCCAACATTGGGCGGATGGTATATTGATAATGTTCGTGACGAAGAACTTCGCAAACTTTGCTACTACTGGGCGAAGTGGTTTAATTCCATGGGTGATGAGAATTCTATAGAGTCTAACGAAAATCAGGTTCAGAATGTTGGCGGTATTGAAACCTTTTCTATACGTAGACTATGGCAATTATACCGTGATGGAGATACTGTATTTACGGAAAACTGGGATTTTGTTCCAGTGCCTGAGCTTGCTGGCAAGAGCTTTAATCTTCCAGTTAGTTATATAGATCATGACGTTATAAATTTAACCATACCAGAGGCTTTGCCGAAGATGGGTGTTGAAATTATTTACGGTGAGATTGATGAAGATTTGAGAGCTGTATTAGAGGGCGGATCATTAACAGAGGATCAGAAACTTTTAAAAGAGTCTATTCCGCCTGATGTTTTGCAAGGTCTTAAGAAAGAAGTTGAAGGTAAATATAAATTACCAGCAGAATTTACTACTCATTTCAGTAGAAAAAACGATGACTACGCCGCATGGGGACAACCTTTTACGGTTAAATGTTTTCCCGCTCTGGCATATAAACATAGAATCAGGAATCTTGATATTGCAACTATAGACGGAATGATTCAGAGGGTCTGGATAGTTAAAGTTGGACACGACGATCCTGACCATCCGCTTGCAGTTCCGAAAGATGAAAGAGTTCTTTTAGCAGTTTCTGCGTTAAGAAAACTGCAAACACAGAATTTTCTCGTATGGCCTGGAGCCGATATGTCCACAGAGGAGTTCGGCTCATCTACTAATAATGTTTTATCAATGTCTGATCGTTACCAGAACGCTGATCAGGACATCCTGTTTGCCCTTGGTATTCCGAGACTACTCATCGACGGCGGGGGCAGTGCATCGGCGGCTAAAGATTGGAGCCAGTTCGCTAAGACAATAGCTCAGATGGAAAGATATCAGATAATGATTGGTAGGTGGGCTACTCACAAACTTCGTCAAATAGCTGTTGAGAATAATTTTAAAGATGAATTTCCAGAATTTAAATGGACTTTTCTTAAGATGCAAGATAGGGAAAAGGCTAAGAATATTATAACTAAACTTTATGAAGATGGTTTACTTCCTATTCGGGGTGCTCTTAATATGTCTGGATTGCCAGCAGATGATGTTATTGCTGAAATGCAACATGAGAAAGAGATCAATCTTAAGGATACTTTACCTGAGCCAAATATTCCATTTACGGGTCCAGGGGATCGTGAAGGTACGCCAGATGGAGATGATCAAACAAATCCCGAATCAAAACCATCTGATCCAGATAGTAATCGTGATGGTAAATAATGAAGCTTAAGATAATTATAGATGCTGGTCATGGCGGAAAGGATTCAGGAGCAGTTGGTGCCTTTTCCCAAGAGAAGAATCTTAACTTAGTATATTCTAAGAAGTTATATGATATCTTAAAGGCTGATACTAAATTCGAGCCTATTTTGACCCGCTCCGATGATCGCTATTTAAAGCTGTCCGAGCGGGCGCAGATAGCAATTGATAAGAAAGCTCATGTTTTTCTTAGTATACATTGTAATGCATCTGTTTCCGAGAAGCCACATGATTGCCAGATGTATTACTACAACGCTAAGAAGGACAAGCCATTGGCAACGGCACTTTTTAAGATGGTGGATAGACTAGATGGCATGACTTCTAAATGGAGCAAAGAAATATTTGGCAACTTCTATGTGTTAAGGAAGTTAAAGGATACAAATATCCCAGCGTGTTTAATTGAGATAGCTTTTATTTCAAATGCTGAGGACGAAATAAGATTAAACAATCAGGAATTCCAAGATAATTTTTGCCAAGAAGCGGCAAAGGGTTTAAGGGCTTTTATATTAATGAGTTGAATCTTAACGTTAAGAGGAGAAATTACAAATGTCTAACAAATTGTTTCCAACTGGCAAGTCTGTTACGCTTACAACTGCGGACAAGCTTAATGTTGCGGATGCTAGTGACAAAGATCAGATAAAAACTATAACAATCCAAGATCTTATGGATTTTATGCAAGTTACTACGACATCTACAACTAGCACCAGTACAAGTACTACTAGCTCTAGTTCTAGTACAAGTACGTCTTAATTTTTGAAATTAGCCCGATTTTTTCGGGCTTTTTTCACTTTTTTTTAACTTTTTTTATTGTTTTTGTTTACATTTATGGGTATTAATAGGAGAATGTTTTTATGGAACAGGAATTAGCTTATTTCAAAGAACGGCTTTCCGAAAATTCCGATCTGTCAAGTGAAGAAATTCACAATATTGCAATGAAGATGATTAATAAAAGGTGGAAGAACGTTGATAATGTTTGGAAGCCTAGACCTGGGATTGTCGCAGAGCTTTCTAAAGAAGATTATTTTAATTTAGAAATAAAACGCCCTAGTATGCCCAATAAACCTGATTTTAGCGTACAACAGGAAAGAGCAGTTGCCGACTTTAGAGGTTATGAACATAGTTTCAGTTTAATTGGAAATATGGAAATAATTGATGAAGCGCAAGTGCCTTCTCAGTTAGAATATATCAAAAGCGGTAAATCTGATTTCAAGAATGCTCGTCCCAGTGATTATGTGCTACTGAAAAGCGTTCTTTGTACTTCTTTACCATTCGTTAATGCAAATGGGGACGCATTTGATGCCGATGATTTGGTAGAAGCAGTGAATTCAGGTCAATTAGATCGTTATCAGCCCGCAATCATTGACTGGAGACACGACTTTCAAGTTTATGGCACAACTATTGGTGCTGAAATTGTAGATACAAAAGTAGAAGTTGAAGGTTTTGGAAAGCATAATGTGAAACAGGTTATAGTTTATAGCGTTTTTCACGCATGGCTTTTCCCTGACAGAGCAGAGAAACTTCGAAAATGGGCGAAAAAAGGAATTCTTACTTTTTCTATGGCGTGTGGTGCTGAGACAGTGGATTGGAGAAACAACGGTGCTGTTCGTGTGTTAAAGAAACCGCATTTTGTTGCTAATTCAATTATTCCACCTGATTCTGAACCAGCAGATCAAAACGCACAGTTGATCAAAATTGCCCAGAAGGAAAAAGATATTCCTGTTGTTTATGCTAATTATGCACAGATACCAGAAGGTGTCACTTGTGCTTGGTATGTTAATAATGAAGAATCTGTAATTAATACAGGAGAGGACATGGATTACGCAAAGCAAATTGAAGAGCTTCAGAAACAGGTCGAAGATTTGACTAAAGCAAATGAAGATTTGGTTAAGAAAAATCAGGAACTTGAAAAAACTGAAGCGGCTAAAAAGATTGAAGAGCTTACTAAATCCATTGAAGACCTTAGTAAAAAGGTTGAGGAATTAGAGAAAGCTTCTGAAAATCATGAGGCCGACATGTCTGCTAAACAGACTGATCTGGATACTGCTAACGAAGCTTTAAACAAAGCTAATGAGCAGTTGAAGGAATTGCGTTCCAAGGAAGTGGATCGCATTAATGAAGAGCGTAAAGATGCGATCGCTAAAGTAGTTGGTGACGACGAAGAGAAAGTTGAATTTTGGTTTGACAAGTATCAGGCTTCTGTTACCGATGAAGGCGAAATCGTAGATCCAAAAGATGAATTCGAAGCTGTTATGGCTAATATCCCCACAGTTCCTGAAAAGGAATTGACCGATGAGGAAAAAGCTGCCCTTGAAAAAGAGAAAGCTGAAAAAGCCAAGGAGCCGAAAGAATCTGAAAAGACGAAACGCTCGAAAGAGAATTTGAACGTTGCTACTAAAACTAGCAATGAAGAAGAAAGTTTACTTGATGACGTGATGTCGAAAGAGTAATAATTAATTAACCAAACCTATTATGGAGAGACTTAAATGCTTACATTTTTGAATCCTATAACCGAAGATAAGCAACCCGCCGTTGCTGGTGAAGATCTCGCACAAGGTATTTGGTGTACTGAAGCTGGTTTGGATACTACAACTGGTCTTCCTTCTATGGAAAAAGTTGATAGTGATGCTATCGCTAAGTACAACCGCCACTTACTTTATGTTGTTGCGAAATATCCGATTGATATTGAATATGCCGATACTTCATATGAGACTATTGATGACGGTGATCATTTGATTCGTATTGGAAATAAGTCTGGTCTGTTAATTGAAGATAGTTATCTTTCAACTAATAGCACTACGGCTGACTGGGAAAATGCTTCTTTCGGTGACTTGCTGGTTTTGAATACCAGTGGATTTTTAACAATTACTGGTGCTGGTGATGCTGGCTCTGGTCGTACTACAGTAGCCAAATTCATTCGCTATGTAAATGGTATTGTTTGGTACGAAACTGTTTAAAAAAATAAACTCTAAATTTTTAGGAGTGTGACTTGCATACTGTAACTTTAAAAAACTTAAAGTACGACCAAGAGGCGTTTGACTGGAAGGATATGGCTTTCAGTAACGCCGCTGGGCAAGAGGACAAGGCTCTTGCTTCCAAGTTTAACAGTCGTGCACAATGGGAAGATGCGATGCGTGATAAGACTCAGAATCTTTTCGCTGATATCGATCCGACCAATAACAGCAGAAGCATGGACAAGCTCGATGCTATCGCTGAAAAAGTTTTCGAAAAAGTGAAGAGAGTTGTAACAACTTACAACCCTGTTCCTTTAATGTACGATGTTCGTAGAGGTCAGCTTGGTAAAACTCTAGAAGCTCATGAAATACAGGGTGGAAGGGTTTACAATCGGACATATGGTGGTTTTATGAACATCAGCCAGTTAAAACATGTGACCTACACGATCACATCTCGGCCTGCGGCTGTTCACTTTCAGTTGCCGATCGAGCAATTAAAAACTGGTCGTTATTCAGTGTCTGATCTGGTCTTTGCCGCTTCTCAGGCGATCATCAGATACAAAACAGCACTGGCTTATGACACATACGTATCCGCCTATACCACTGGTTCTACTGGCTACGTTACTAACGCTGGCGGTGTTGCCATCAGTAAAACTGTTATTGATAATGCTATTGATTCTTTGGCTGATTTTGATGTTTCGTCTATTACTGTATTTGGTCGTTATTCAAAATTAACCCCTATTACTGACTTCACTGGCTATGCTGATGTTGCTCTTGAGGAGATGAGAAAATCTGGCGTTATTGGTAAATATCGTGGTGCTAGCGTACTTCGTGTAAAATACGACGTTGATGAAGTTTATGGAACTGAGGCTTTTCAAGACACAAGCTTGTTCTTGCTGTCAAACGAAAAATACTTTAACCGTTATGTTGAAGTTGAACCTCTAACACGTAACCAATGGATTGATCCAGCGGATAAAACGATGCATATGACATTTTCATTCGAAGATGGGGCCGCAATTTGGAAACTTAAATATGGTCATCGCATCTACAGTGTCGGATAATTTTAAGATCGTAAAATCGTAAACACCGTTAATTAATTAGGGGCGATGCTATCGGTGTCGCTCCTTTTTTTATAAAGAAAAAAGAGAGGTTATCATGAGTAGGGAATCTCAATTAAAGGCAGAGAAAAAAGATGTTTTAATTCAAAAGCTTTTAGAGGCGGAAGAAAAATTGGCTGAGAAAAAGTCAGACTTCCCAAAAGAAGCGGAGCCCGATTTCAATCCAAAAAAGGAATCTGCAACAGCAGAGTCCTTGACGGAACTTTTAAGACAGAACAAAGAATTAAAGGCTCAAATTGATAAAATGAAAGAGACTGACAAATTTGTTTTTGTTAAGTGTCAGTCCAAGGGAAAGGTTTGGTTGCCAGCACCTGAATCTAGAAATAACCCAGAGGAAAGTAATAAGGGGAGAATGCTCATTGGTGATAAGGATTTCGCAATAATTCCAGCATACTGGATGGTGGATCTTTTAGCTCACAATCACTCTGGTTTTGCTAATGGGGAAGTTGTAATTGATAATGAACGTGGAAGGGCTATGAACCCATCTATCACGTTTGTTGATTTTGATCTTCCGAAGCCTTATATCGATGCTTCGGTTAAAAACGAAGATATTGAGAATATTGTTAAACGTGCTGACAACACGATTTATGAATTTCTTAAGAAATACGCTAATCAGAGATATATTTTAGGAAGAGTTAAGGGTATTGTGGATTCTTTTGTTGAAAAAGAAGAAAGCAAGAAAGAAGAAGCTAGGAATACTGCCTTTATAAGTTTTCTTCAAGCCGTTTCTATTCATATTGATGAGACTTTAAGCCCAGACAGGGAACAAGAAACCCGAAAAAGAAAAGAGCGGGAAGAAATTATATTTAAAACGGTCTAATAGATATGGCACAAGTAACGTATGATATTGCTATTCAGTTAATGAAAGATTTATGGCGTAAAGATACGACTTACGAACTTGATGATGCTGATGCTAAGAAATATTTTAAAACTGGTCTTTACCATGTTGAGCTTATAGATTATCCACAGAATAATACGTGGACTTTAAATGAATCAGACAACGAGATAACATTCACAACAATACCGAGCGACGACTCTTATATGTTGTATATTTATAGGGGTTTGCTTGACCTTTTTATGGCTCTTTACAGCGGAAAGGTTGAGGATGAAAAACTTGGTGTAGCGTGGCGATCTGGTATGGAAACTATAAGTACAGCTACTGGCGGAAGACTACAAAAAAGTCTTGGCGAAGATTTTCAAAAACGTTATGATACTGCATTGACTGAAGTAAAAACTAATAACCACAGCATTTGGCGTTACGATATCTATGGTGACCTTACTGGATAAGGGGTCAACATGTTTACGCAACTTACTGAAATGTGGGAAGACAGGATAACTGCATTTCTTACTGAGTCTGATGATACTGTAACGATACATTATCAGCCTACCCGATCTGGATCCAATGTCCGCTTTGACAGTTTCCATGGAGAAAGCACCGACCCAGCAGATCCCAGCAGTATAGGTGTAACAGAAACTCCAACCGATACATTCCAAGTCCGTTATGGCAAAACTCATCTCGATCTTTATGGTTCATCTGTAGGGGGAGCAGAGATAGATCAGGGTCTTGAAATAGGTAAGTTTTCACAAAGCGATGTTTTGTATACTTGCTTGTTATCTCAGGTTAAAACTTCTTCTGATGGTGAGCCTATTAAAACTAGATTTCATAACTGTACATATGTACAAGTTGATAAAGATAAGAATTATTATAAAGTTGATGCCATTAAGACAAGGGGGATGGGCGATGCTTTCTTAGTGGATGTTTTTTTAACATTTACTAATAGAAGGGATAGATAATCATGAGGCATAAGGATTGTTTAAACGAACACAGAGCCGCAACAAGAGAATTAATGACAGTCTTTGAGGAAATGTGTAAACGCTATAATATTCATCCTAAAGACTATAATAATTTCAGAGCATTACTAAAATCGAAAATGTTTCGAATTATGAACATTTGGCATTTGTTTTTCGCTACTGTTGTTGATGCTAAGTTTCATAAAAAAGTTAACGAAAACGGTGAGAAAAAAGAAACTCATATTAAGGACGAATAATGGCTAGAATGCAAGATAGTAGAAATATTGTTCTTTCGCTAAAAGACTATCTTGAGCCATTATTGGAAGTAGATGGGTATTCTTTTACGTTTGTAGCAGATTGGGATATTGGAAAGGAAATTGTTCTTCCAGAAAATTATACTGATCCAGATACGCAAGTTTCATTGCCCGCTGGCAAGTTAACTGTCATAAGCAGACCACCGTCAAAGTTTATAGAAATAGGCGGATCAACAAAAGAATCTACTTATTTTGTAAGTCTTTTTGTTCGTGGGGAATCTGAGGGAAGCATATCAGATTTAATTGATTTTTTTCATAATAAGTTAGAAGGGGAACATGGGCAGATTGGAAATATTTTAATACCAATAAAGGATTTTTCTGATACTGGTTATCCAAGTTTGTATGCTCCCTCTATTTATACCATGGAGATAGAAGACGTCAGGTCAAGAAGGGTGATGGAGTTTGAAAGTGCTAATATAGCTGAAAAGTATTCTGGTAATATAAGTATTCTTGGAAGTCTTTTGAAATCTCGTGGAGAATAAAAATGAGAATATTAATTGTTTCTGAAAATGAAGTATTGCTAAGAAATTTTAAGGAGTGGTTTGATCGACAAATTAGGGGTGGATCATTGATTGTTGATCATGCTTTTGATAAAAAAGAAGCTACCGAGTTTTTGAAACATAATACATATGATAAAGTTTTTCATAATGGTATTTATATTATTGATGCTGTTGAAAGATATCAACAAGGTTCCGATATTTGGAATTTTGGCACTATGAGAAATAATTACCAAAATGTAATAAATTTTGATGATAAACGAAGTTTTTCCCGTATAATTAATAAAAAGTATTTACAATCTGGGGTTAATATAGGGGGAGCTTTTGCCATTCTTAGTGTCCTTGTTGGCATTATTACATGGGGAGTGAACCTGCGGGCTGATGTTAATGTTAATGAAAAGGATATCGGTGATATTAAAGAAACCGTATCTGAGATCAGGGTTGATCAAAAAGAAGATTCTAAAAATTTGAATGAATTAAAAACGGCTTTTGAAATTGTATATAAGGATGAAATGGAAAAAGCTAGACGAAAAAATTTAGATAAATAACAGGAGTTAGTAATGATTAATCATTATGATAAGGTATGGTACTGTGATGAATGGGTTATCACTCGTTTACAATCTTCTAATTGGGATCAGGAGATTTCCGATGAAGATATAGAGGAAATAGGTAATCCTGGAATCATTGAGACCATAATTGATCCGATAGTTCCTAACACTGTT
>Ga0209536_100001519_pt1 | contig 38155 bp, 25 predicted proteins | sample DeeMarSeWOR28_12_FD_187461 | JGI IMG/M metagenome (GOLD analysis project Ga0209536, IMG submission 187461) | Marine sediment microbial communities from White Oak River estuary, North Carolina - WOR-2-8_12 (SPAdes) (version 2) | ecosystem: Environmental > Aquatic > Marine > Intertidal zone >... | reverse complement strand
GAGGAGGCGCAGAGAAATCGGATTTGGTATTGTCGCCCTTTTATCACCGGTTCATTTATCTCCTGATAACCTCCGCGTTCGCTGCGGTTTATTCTGACTAAACTCAGGGATTTCTGGTTACGTGAAGGGTCTCAATAATACAGCAAGGCTTCATTTGAAAGTTGCCTCACTATCTATAATTTTGACACTTTTTACATTCAATGGATAGGTTGCAATCTCTTCATCTTCCTGGATTACTTCCAAAGGCAATCCTTCCCGGACGAGGTTCGAATAACTCATCGGCGATGCGGTATTATTTTTCAGATTGTAGCTTAGGGATTCAACCTCGCTATCGTCCGTAATAATCGCTACATACATATTATCCGCTTGAAGATATCTCCTGACAGCTGCGTTTACTTTTTCAACAGTCAAATCTGCCAGTAATCCGTCCAGTTCCGAGATGAAATCGAGTCGGTCGTAAAACCTGGAATCCATCAGGAAACCGAGTTCAGAGGAAGGCGTCTGGGTATATAATTTAATGTAGCTTCTCAGGAATTGTCTTGTTATCTCAAAATCTTTCTGAGTTATTCCGTTCCGAACCAGCCGGTCCAGCTCGCGAATGGCAAGCCGGAGAGCAAAATGAGCGTGGCCTACGCTGATATTCCCCAATTCCGCATACTGAGTGCGTAATTGCTCAGCAATCTGTACCGGGCGGATCCAGATTGAAAAATAGTTGCTATGCCTAGGTGTATGGGGAGGGGGTAATTGGTATCTACCACCATCCGGAAACCATTCAATATATGAATAATCACCGTAGTTCATTGAACGGATATCTCTGATCTTCTGATACAATTGACCGTATGATTTTCGATGTTCACCAAGCCAGGAATTGGCTACCATCAAGGCTGCAAATTCATCAGATGCCCTGGTAATATCGAGGGGGAAACCAGTAAAAATCGCCGATCCAAGAATATTCTCTTTACGTATGATCTCAATCTGAAATCCTTCAGGCATCTTCACTTTCTGAGGTTGGGGCAACGTAACGGTTAAGTTAGGCAACCCGGAGGCATCATTCATCACTATTGAAGCAAAGTCCTCATAAAATTTTCCCGCAACGCCTATTATCAGATTATCCTTAGTGTAATAGGTTTTATAATGTGCCCTGATATCATCCAGCGTAATATTTCGAATTCCCGAAGAAGTTCCGGCGATCATATGCTGATACCTGGTTTCCCTGAACAGCAGGTCTTCGAGTGCCATTTTACTATAATCCTCATCAGAAGAGGCCTTTAAAATCTGGTCTACATAATTCTGTTGGTTGGATTTAATCCGGTTGAAATCATTTTCATAAAAAGCAGGCTGATAGATCATCCCGCTTACGATGTCATAGAATTCATCGATGAAGTCGGCATGTACTTCAAAGGTAAAAACCGTCACTTCCTTGTCCACTTTATGATTATATTCGCCTGCCATAGGGTAAAGCAGATTATCGATTTCACTGATCGTATATTTTTCGGACCCACCTCCGGTCATAAGACTGGCGGTCAATTGCGTTAATCCTTCTTTACCCGGTGGATCCATAACGGAGCCTACGTTAAACATATATTTCAGTACAATGCTATTGGAGGATTCCTTTTTTAACTCCACCAGGTCCTGGGCGAAACCCTGATAAATGAAAGATAAAAATGGAAAAAATAATAGTATTACTTTTTTCATGACACACCTCCTTCTTCTTCCGGGGATATGGTGGATATGATTAATCTCTCCGATACCAGGTATTTTCCGGCAATTTCCCGGAGGTCATGTACTGTAAGTTGATCCACCTGATCGTAATACTTACTTAATGCACGCGGGTCACCCGAAACCCAGATCATATAGGATAAGGATTGGGCAATGCTGGATGAACTATTCAGTGAGGTAGCAAATGAATATTTAATATGGGATTTTGTATCCTCCAGTATCCTGGAATCAACTCCCTCTACGACCAGGTCTTTAATGGCATCCATAATTTCGTCATACACGTATTGAAGATCTTCTGCCTTTTTTAGTGATGCGCCCACGGAAAAGAGATATGGATCTCTTGTGAAAAAATAACTACTTACAAGGTTCCTTGCAACCCCTTCATCAATGACCAGCTTTTTATACAGATCCGATTTCTGACTGAATAAAATCTGGGAAATCACATAAAGAGCTGCATTGTCTTTAACCTCAGAATTAAATCCCGGAGATTTGAAATTGAGTGATATATAGGGAGGGAAATTAACATTTTTAATATGTGCGAACCGGGTTTCCGTTTGTTCCGGTTCAACCGGGATCCGGGGAATATATTTACCTCTTTCCCAATCACCAAAATATTTTTCGGCAAGATTATTCACCTTTTCAACGATTACGTCCCCAACAACCAGGACAGTAGTATACTCGGGTCTGTAAAAACGATCGAAAAACCTGAGAGAATAATCATACTGATTCGGCATATCCACCACATCCTCCCAGAAACCCATCGTCGTATGCTGGTAGGTATGGGCTTTGAAAGCGGCAGCTACCGTCTTTTCATTTAATTGCATAAAAGGACTCGAATAATTTTTAGTATATTCTCCTTTCACAGCCCCGGCTTCCGTTTTGAAGTCGTGTTCCGAATAATTTAAATTTTGGAACCTGTCCGATTCAATTTCAAACATTTTTTCAAGCATCTCTGAATTTCCGGTCATGTGATATACGGTCCGGTCGAGCCAGGTATTGGCATTTGCCGAGGCCCCTATCGATTTCAAGGTTGCATCGTATTTTTCACGTGGATAATCATCCGTGCCACGGAACATCATATGTTCGAAAAAGTGGGCGAAACCTGTTTTGCCCACCTCCACCTCTTCTCTTGAACCGGCCCGTACAATGATATAAAAGGATACGATACCCGGACTTTCATAAGGAACCGTTACTACATTCAGGCCATTCGGGAAGGATTTCTGATGCATTTCGAATGGAAAAATATCCTCCGATCGGAATGTTTGTTTTTCTTCCTTCACACAGGAAAATGTGAAGCCTATTAATAGCAGAAAGAGAGCGATTCTCATCAAAATTGTATTTTGTTTATTGGCGCAAAAGTATACCCTGGAGGTCAAATGAAAAAACCGGACTTATTTTTTCATCTATTTATTTTTCTGAAATGGGAATACGACCGAAAAATTCAAGTTTCGACCCGGTTCGGGCAGATTTAGCCAGCGATACCGGCTTAAATGATTCATATAGCTGTTGTTCAGTAGGTTCTGAACACTGAAAATGCATTTTATTTTTTGATTTTTTAAGGTAATATCCGTCCCCGCGGTTAGATGAAACAGGTAATACCCGGGTGTGGGATTTTCATTCCGGTCGACCCGATATTGAGCATCCGTATATCTTATTCCAATTTGGAAATATGATTTTTTGAGGAAGTTCAATAGGGTTGGAACAGTATATTCGATTTCGGCCAGCATGGAAAAAGGTGGGGTAAAAGGCAATGGGAGCCTTGTATCCAGATTGTAGTTCCATACATATTCCATGGTTACCTCCGTATGCAAATTTTTTAGAAAATGATAATCAACCATCAATTCACCACCTGTATAGACGGCATTGTTTTGAGTATATTCAAATACCTGGCCCCCGCCTGGCAGATCAGAAAATTCAACGGTTGGCCTGAGATAGATGTAATCCTGGTAGAAATTGAAGAAAGGAGTTATACTCACCAGAAATTCATGCTGATGATAGCTCATATTAAGATCAACTTGCCAGCCTCGTTCAGAACCGAGATCCGGATCACCCCGTTCATGCCGGAAAGTACCATGATGAACACCGTTCATGGACAGTTCTGCAGGAGTTGGCATCCGGAAACTGGAGCCTAGATTTAGTTTCAGATTTAAATTATGGTTAGGGTAATAGGACATTCCGGCTGCTCCGGAAACATTGAAAAATTTTTTTTCGATGGCAGGATTCCTTAATACGGTATCCATAGGGCTTTCCGTGGAAAAATCGGGTTCGTAATGTTCGATTATATTCCGGTCACCGTAGTCGAATCGTAGCCCGCCGTTGAATGATATGACTTCTCCCAGGTTTCGTTGTTCATGGATAAAAATACCAATGTTATTGGCCGTGAATGCTGGAAGCAAAAATTCAAATCCGGCAAAATTGTTATCCTGAAATTGGTATTGTATGCCGAAAATACGCTTTGTATTTTCATGGATTACCTGGTTATAGCGCAGATTGGCGGTCAGTGTATATAGATCGAGTCCCAATGCGAGGTTCCCGTCCGGCGTCGGGGCATATCCATGTACATGTGGGAGTCCTTCTTCGTTCCTGTCGTTGTATTGAAAACCAATATTCATCTCCAGCCAGTTATTATTGATCAGTATATTTGAATTACTGATCACCTTCAAATGGCTGATGATCTGGCGGGGATAATCAATATTGCGGTTATCACCGTCATCCTCAAGCTGATATTCTCGTGGAACACCTACGGCACCAGGAAATATCCCGGCTTTCTGATAAAAGTTGCTTACCGTCAAGGTGGTGAATCCCCAATCCTTTTTCAATCCCACCATTCCGGAGAGGTTTCGTTCTTTTCCGGCGGTGTTTTTCAATGAATTGTTATAAATCGGGAGGATATATCCGTTGTAGTTAAAATTATCGGCAGGCACCCGGTAGTCTCCATAATCCTGAGTACTAATCCGAAACTGAAATACCTTTCCCTGTCTATTCCCTCGAATCATACCCGATGTGCCGAATAAATGATTATTGCTTTTATAAAGGGCTATCAATTCGCCGTCGAATGAATTATTTTCGGCGAGATATGGCTGGTTGATTACAATCACCCCCCCCAGGCCGTCTGATCCGTATTGCAGGGAAGCAGGACCTTTGATGATTTCGACCTGTTCCGGATCAAACTGGTCAATTTCCAGTCCGTGATCAGCGCCCCATTGTTGTCCTTCCTGTTTGATACCCCTGTCGGCCACGATCACCCGGTTAAAACTCAATCCACGTATCACCGGTTTCGAAATACCGACCCCCAGGTTAATGCTGTTGATCCCGGGCAATTTCTGCAATGAATTCATCAGCGTACCTCCCGGATTTTTCTGTAAAAAATCGGTGGTTACTGTTTCAACAGTAAGGGATTTCTCTACAGGACCGGTTTTAAACGGATCACTCTCCACTACCACTTCCCTTAATTCCAGCGAGGAAGGCTGCATCCTGAAAATAAGATCCAGTTTATCCCGGTCCAGGTTGATGAATTCAAAAATACTTTCATACCCGATGTATTTTATATGAACGTGGTATCTGGCAGGTTTTAAATTCTCAAACTTAAAAGATCCATCGATGTTTGATACCGTGCCTTTGACAAGTTCATGAATGTATATTTCTGCTCCAGGCAGTGATTCCCCGGTTTCGTTATCAATTACCTTCCCGGATAAACTGTATCTTTCACCCTGTGAGATTCCGTATGCAGGAAGCAAAAGGATAACTATAAATGAAAGCAAAAGGCCGGAAATGCCTTTAAAACTAGGATCATAAATAAAGGTCAATCGAGTATTTTTTTGCAACAATGATGCAAAAATACATTAAATTCTCTAATATTACAGTCGATAATAGTTGAATATTTATATAATCCGGTTGTTATAAAAGTTAATGGGATCATTTAAAAAAGAGGATAATTTTTTAAAGGAATATGATCTGCGATCCACCGGTTGCAGAAGGGATATTCTTCATTTATTTTTTTCAGAGCCCTTTGCCTTATCACAGTCCTATTTCGAAGAGAATCTGGATCATCATTACGACCGGGTAACGATATACCGGACCTTAAAATCCTTCCTGGACGCCGGATTTATCCACAAAGTGCTTGATGATGCCGGAGGGATCAAATATGCATTATGTCCGGAAGAATGTACTCCGGAGCACCATCAGGATCGGCATGTTCATTTCAAGTGTAAGAAATGTGGAAAAACGGTGTGTCTGGAAGAAACAGAAATACCATCAATTGAACTTCCCGAAACCTATCGGTCCGACGAGATAAGCGTGTTGGTGACGGGAATTTGTGATCTGTGCGCGGAAGAATTAATGAAATAATTTATTCCAGAGCCCTTCTTTAAGCGGTTCTATTTCATATCCGGCTTCCTTTACCTTATCGATAATTTCTTTCTCCCCAACGAGGTCCGATCTCACTGCCAACACTTTTCTTTTATCCTGGATATCGACTTTCCATTCGGCAACCTCCAGTTGATTGAGATAGGGTGTAACGGTCTGAATGCATCCGTTACAATTAATATTTGTTTTAAATTTATAAGTCTTCATTTATTTCAATTTTTTCTTTTTTAATCGCAAACTGTTCGTGACTACGGAAACCGAACTAAAGGCCATGGCTGCTCCGGCGATCATCGGATTCAATAGAAATCCATTCAAGGGATATAATATCCCGGCGGCGACAGGAATAGCAAGCACATTGTAAGCAAAGGCCCAGAACAGATTCTGGTTAATTGTTTTTACGGTTTCACGCGAAAGCAGGATGGCATTCCTGATATATTTAATATCGGATTTCATCAGAGTAATGCCCGCGCTTTCCATAGCAATATCCGTTCCGCTTGACATGGCCAGACCAATATCCGCCTCTGCCAACGCCTGGGAATCATTGATGCCATCGCCGGCCATGGCAACGATCCTTCCTTCCTGTTGGAGTTTTTTTACTATGGCGCCTTTTTCATCCGGAAGTACATTTCCCTTGTATTGCCGAATACCCGCCTGTTCGGCGATCGAGGCGGTGGCTTGTTCGTTATCACCAGAAATGAGGATGGTTTCAATATGATGTTCCTCGAGTTCCTGAATCGAAGAGGGAACTCCTTCTCGAAGAGGATCCACCATCGAGAGAACAGCCAGTAGTTTAGAGTCATCTGCAAAATAGACTACCGAGCTTGCGCTTTGCCGTATTTCTTTTTCCACTTTCAACAACTTATCAGGAATGGAAATTTTATTATCCTGCATCAGATGGAGGGTTCCGGCCAGGTATTTGCGTCCATCTACAAATCCTTTGATACCTTTTCCAGGCATATTTTCGATTTCAAGACCTGGAATTTCCTTTTGATCCGTGTTCAGGTATTCAACGACTGCCCTGGCCAAAGGGTGTTCACTCCGATTTTCCAATGCAGCGAATATTTTTAATTCCTTTTTAATATCGGCCTCAGTATTCCAATGGATGGCGGAGACAACAGGTTTTCCCTCCGTGATTGTCCCTGTTTTATCAAGTACGAGGGTATCTATTCTGTGAGCTAGTTCCAGGCTATGTGCGTCCTTAATTAGAATACCCATTTCAGCACCTTTTCCGATACCTACCATCAATGCGGTTGGGGTAGCCAGTCCCAGTGCACAAGGACACGCAATAATTAGTACGGTGATCAGAATCAGGAAAGCATAGGTAAACTGAGGGGCAGGGCCTGCAACATACCAGATCAGCGCCGCAAGGATTGCGATAAACAGCACAGCCGGCACAAAAATGGAGGCTATCTTATCCACCACTTTCTGTATTGGCGGTTTTGATGCCTGCGCTTTTTTAACCAGGTCAATAATTTGTGAGAGAAGGGTATTCCCGGCTTCTTTTTCCACAATCACTTCCAAGGTTCCCTGTTGATTGATTGTCCCGGCGTACACCAGATCATCTTTTTGCTTCGGGGAAGGTACAGGCTCTCCCGTGATTGTACTTTCATCAACATAGGAAGATCCGCTGACTACATATCCATCAAGTGGAATTTTTTCCCCTGGTTTTACCAGAAATATTTCCGCCTTTTTAACATCCTTGATTTGAATATGCCGGATCTTTTCATCCCGGATTACATCCACGAATTTGGGTTGAATCCCCATTAATTTTTTTATTGCACCGGTAGTTTTGAATTTGGCTCTTTCTTCCAGGTACCGGCCAAAGAGAATCAGGGAAATGATAACTGTGGCAGATTCATAGTATACATGAGGTTCAATGCCACGTTCCAGGAGGTAACCGGGATACACGGTGTTGAAAAGGCTGAAAATAAACGCTGTACCAGTGCTTAGTGCGACCAATGTATCCATGTTGGTGGACAGGTGCTTTGCTTTTTTCCAGGCTATGATAAAAAACTCGGATCCCGACCAGCTCAGTACCGGTACGGAAAGTACAAGTAAAACGATATTCCCATAGGGCAGGTATCCCTTAAAGAACATGGATAGAACAAATACAGGGATGGTAAGGGAAACCGATAAGATCAATTTGATTTTCAGTTTACTGAGCCTGGCCGAAAAATCTTTTTGTCTTTCCTCTTCGGTTTCAATGACTACATCATATCCGATTTCATTGGCGGCTTTTTTTATCTGATGCAGATTGATCCTGTCTCTTTCATACTCGATATAAACCGATTCATCCGGGAAGTTTACGGAAACTTCCATTACTCCATCCCTTGTTTTAAGGTAGGATTCAAGGCTGGAAGCACATGCTGCACAAGTCATGCCTTTCACCGCATAATTATCCCTGATCATAACCTGTTCCATAAATTACAATATTACAAATAAATACGTATAAGAATTAATTTGGATGTCCAGAAGGGGAATTCCTAAGTATGTATCCGGAAGGTTTGTTTAAGGAAAAAACTCCATCAACAGCAACGTAATATCATCATCCTTTTTCTCAAAACCGGAATAGTCATTCAGGTCTTTTTCAATTTTTGTCAGGATATTTTCCCCATTTTTCTGGGCTAACTTCAGGAATCTTTTTCTAAGTCGTTCCTCAGAATACATCGCTCCCCGGGTATTCTTCTGTTCAATGATTCCATCGGTGAATAGTAATATCTTATCTCCCTGTTCAAGAGGATAAATGATCTGTTCAAAATGAGCGTGCTTCTTAATTCCCAGTGCCGTGCCTTGCATTTTCATATCGACCAGGTCATTTATCTTTTTTTTATAGAAAACGGGAAAGTAATGGCCTGCTCGTGCGATGGCGATTTCCTTTTTTCTCATATCCAGATAACAATAAATGCAGGAGGCAAAGAGGGAAGAAATATCTTTAAAAAAATGATTATTCAGACTTGCCAGTAACAAAGTAGGATTTTCTGCCGCATCCTTGATCATGATGGAGAACGCACTTTTAAAGGCTCCGGTCGCCAGAGCCGCTGTGATCCCATGTCCCATAACATCCGCAATAACAATTCCGTATTTCTGATGCCCAACTTCTACAAGATTCAGGAAATCACCTCCAATTTCCTGGCATGGATTGTAGATGAAAGATTGTTTCAAACCAAGGATCGGGTATTCCTTATGGTTCAGTGTTTTTGAATTAATGAAAAAATCCTGAAGTTTTTTGGCACTGGACAGATCGCGGCTGATCTCTTCGAGTGTGTGTGATTTTTCCAGAAGATCATGTTTTGAGGTGGTAAAATCGGTTGTAATCTTACGATACCGTGAAAAAGTATCCATCAGGCAGTTTTTATAAAAAATCCGCGCCAAGTCCGGATCATTTTTAAGCAGATTATCCAGCAACTTTTTTCTAAGCCGCAAAATAATTGTCTTCTCATTGGTGACGATACTGGCCGATCTGGGTAAATTATCGATCAGAGCCAGTTCTCCAAAATAGGTATCATTGTACAGGTGATTGATGATCATTTCCTGTTCAAAATTAACTGACTTCAATACCCGAACAGTTCCTTCCGAAATGATGTACATCGAATCGCCCACGGTTCCTTCCTTGATGATATAAGTATCCGCCGGAATTATCTCTTCTTCCAGAAGAGGCAATATTTTTTCCAGGCTTGACCTGGACAAGCCTTTAAAAACCGGGACTTTCCCGAGAACTTTAATTGCCTCCATGGTTAAATAATATCAAATCTGATCAAATAAATAGATATTTAGTAAGAAGGGGAACAATCGATAAGGCCTCATAATAGGTGCCTTTCCAGTATTGCCTCTCCCGGCAGACAAAAAAAAGAGAATAAAGAATACTTTCCTCATTGGAATATGTAAAATCCCAACCTGAGTTAATTTCCCGCTCAACAACCGGATAATTAAGCCTGCCAATCAAATGATTCCTGTATTGATCAGGGCCGGATGATATCCGGTTTCAGATCCGTTAATTCTGTTATTTTAACAACCCTTCCCTCTTCTATGCTCTTTCTGGCAGCAATACCTATCAGGATCGACATGGCCCCATCCCGGCTTCCGGCCGCGTGCCGCAAAGGATCGGACATATCCGGATTCCGGAAAATCTTATCCTGGAGCCGTTGATCTCCCCCTCCATGTCCTCCACCGGTGTGAAGCACTTTGTGAAGATGATAATCCCCAAAGTTGTCCATGACCATTATTTCATCATAATTGGTGCCGGCTTCCTGCTCCTCCTGCGACATTTCCTGAGCGTGTAATTCCGCCTGATTCACTTTCTCTTCACGTCGCCAGGGAATATCTTCCCAGGAATCGATTCGACCATCGAATCCGTTAAATGCCACACGCCATCCTTCGTATGGTGAATAAGTGGTAAGTGAATAACTTACCTGTACCTCGTTGGCATATTTGATCTGTACTGCCATTTTATCATATATATCAATCTCGGGACGCCACAAACAACTATCCCGGATATATCCGTCGTATTGTTCGTTGGCCACGTAAAGGTCCATCAGGAATTTATCATTGGTAATATCCCAGTGGAATTTACATTGTTTCTTGTAAGGACAATCACGGCACTTTCCACCCCTGAATGGATTATTGACTCCGTAATGTTCCAGTTCACCATAGGCAAACACTTCTACCGGTTCTGAATCGATCCACCAGTTAAGCAGATCAAAATGATGCGTTGCTTTATGTACCAGCAGGGTCCCTCCGCGATCACGAAGTCCATGCCACCTTCTGAAATAGGAAGCGCCGTGATACGTATTCAGATACCAGTGAAAATCGACCGATGTTATCTGGCCTACTCTTTTATTTGCAAGTAATTCCTTGATTTGTGTTACCAGGGGAGCATACCGGTAATTAAAACCAACGATCAGCTTACGTCCCGTATCGCGTTCGGCCTGGAGGATTCCAGCCAGTTTTTCTTCATCGGTGGTGAGCGGTTTTTCCGTTATGACATCTGCCCCCATCCGCAGCCCTTTGATTATGAATTCATGGTGCGTGGCATCCACGGTCGTGACAATCAAGATATCCGGATTGACGGAAGTCATCATTTGTTCAAAATCAGTGAAGGCGGGACATTCCACTCCCATGTATTTTTTTACAAATTCAAGTCTGCCCGGATTAATATCGCATAGTCCTACAAATTCAACAAGATCACTGTAGTTATCAACAATTCGTTTGCCCCAGAAGGTAGATCCCCGGATGCCGGTGCCTACCAGGGCCAGCCTTTGTTTCACAGTATTATTTGCCTTTGATTTTGTAGAGATTATGGGACTGGCAAGCAATGTCCCGGCCACGGCTGAACCAGCCTTGCCTAAAAAATCCCGTCTTTTTATGGATTGTTTGTAGCTCATTTTTATTATCCATTTTGATGGTGAATAATATATATTCCTTTCAAGCCATTTTCTTTTTGAATTAAGGGCATAATGGATTTCCCCATTTACAACCTGCCTGCTGAGAATCAAATTCAGCCATGTTCAGAAAATCATATCATACATACCAAGGCATGATGTAAAGACATCACAAAATATAAAATTTTGATCATAATTACGAATTCAAATTAGGTGAACTCTATAAGGGGATTAATATTGAATTTTGTACCTGAATAAATATAAATTAAATTGTTACCCCTGGTATTAAAATCTGAAACAGGACTTTATGATCCCGGATCACGGGTAAAAGAATGTTTCTTATATAACAATGCTTCCCAGTCGAAATCTGATTCATCCACTTCAGAACAAGTCCCCCTTTAGAGAAAATCTCATTGGATCTGCAGGTTAAGTTTTATCTTTGCATGCCATGGACCTTCTTAACCCTAAAAGAAGCGCTGAAATGATACGGAGAAACCGGTTGGCTCTGACAGGTATTTTACTCTTACTTTCCTATTTTTCCACTGGCCAGGAGATAACCCAGTCCATCAGGGGAGAGGTGATCAATATGATCAGTTATTCAGGAATATCCTTAGCCAATGTAGTTTTAAGCAATTCTGAGCAAACGTATGGAATCGTCACCGATGAAGATGGGAACTTTCACTTTAGAAATATTCCGCTAGGGAGATATCAGCTAAAGGTAACTTTTGTTGGATTTTTCCCTTTTATCGAGGATGATATTCTGTTGCAGGGAGGAAAGGAGGTAGCTCTCCGGATTGAATTGAAACCTGCCTACATTCAATTGGAAGACATTGAGATTCTCGACCGGAATACCTCCTCCCCCGTGTTGAGTTCACTGCCATTTAATATGGAAATGTCGGACCGGATCCCGGCCACTTTTTATGATCCGGCCCGGATTGTTACCAGTTTCCCGGGGATTGCCATCCAGAACGATCAATCCAATAACATAAGCATCCGGGGCAATTCACCCAACGAACTTTCCTGGCGAATAGAAGGATTGAATTTTGTAAATCCCAATCATCTAACCAATGCGGGGACCTTTACCGACCGGCCTTCTGTGAGCGGAGGGGGGGTAAGTGTTCTGAGTGCGCAACTCATTCAAAGGAGCCGATTGCTGACGGGCGCTTTCCCGGCCAATTATGGGAATGCACTATCCGGTGTTTTTGATATCCGGTTAAGGGAAGGTAACCGCGAACAATCCGAATTTACCTTACAGGCAGGATTGCTGGGAATTGAGGCATCCGCGGAGGGACCTTTTTCAAAGAGTGGGAATAATACCTTCCTGGTGAACTACCGGTATTCCACGATCGGGTTACTTTCAAGGTCAGGTGTAGACCTTGGTGAGGAATCCATAAACTTCCAGGATCTGTCATTCAAATTAAATTTTGACCTTGGAAACTTCGGGTCCCTGAGTGCTTTTGGTATGGGTGGATTAAGTGACGAACAGTTCGATGCTACCCTTGATTCCACCGTCTGGGAGTCCATTGAAGATCGAATCAGTACCCGGTTTGATTCGGATATGGCAGGTGGAGGTATAACTCATATAGTGTCGCTTGGAGCTGGGTCATCCTGGTCGAATAAAGTATCGTACTCCTATATAAGCAGTATTCGAAAAGGAATTTACGTAAGGGATGATTATGGGCAGGTTCCCTTTGAATACGATCGTTTTGACCAGGGTTTGTTTTCCTATAATTCTGAGATCAAAATAGATGTCCGGAGTTATCTGGTGACCCTGGGTGTTTTTTTCGATCGCCTGAATTTTAATCTCCTCAGTCAGGTAGATGAGGATGGGTCGGGAAATAGCCGGATCCTGATGGATGGGACTGGATCCTACTGGTTGCAGCAGCCTTACGTTCTGATTGAAAAGCCGGTTACGGAGAAGTGGGTATTTCATGCAGGTTTGAATGGATTGTACCATTCATTGCGGGGGAAACTCGATCTTGGGCCTCGCCTAGGCATCTCGTTTTATCCGGATAACAAACGATCGCTGAAACTACATTATGGATTGGTAACAAAATCACAAATTCCCCAGGCCTATTATGTGCTCGATCCTGATTCTGGCGGTTTTCCAAATCAAGACCTGAATTTTACAAGATCCCATCAATGGGTGGCTGGATATGAACAGTATATCAGGGACCATACTTTGCTGAAAGTCGAGGGATATGTCCAATATCATTTCGATGTACCTGTAAGCCCGGATCCCGAGGATCCTTATTCCATAGTAAATGCGGGGGATGCTTTCATCGATAAAATTTTGATCAACCAGGGAACCGCGATGAATCGGGGGTTAGAACTGACGCTGGATCGCAATTTTTACCGGAACTACTATCTTTTATTCAGTGGTACCTGGTATCAGTCTACCTACAAAGCGATCGATGGAATTACAAGGAATTCCCGTTTTAACGGACAGTATGGTTTAAATATCACCTCCGGAAAAGAATTCCTTAAAGATAAAAAATCTCATCAGCGGGTGATTGGTGTCAATATAAGGATGTTATATCATGGTGGACCCTGGCAAACCCCGATCGATGAGGTCTTATCCCGGCAGACCCAGTCAGCGGTCTACCGTAACGACGAAGCGTTCACTCAGAAGCTGATGGATTATTTCCGCGTGGATGTCGGGTTCTATTTAAAGAAGAACAAAAGGAATTATACCCGTTCCATCATCTTTGGGTTTCAAAATGTTACCAACCGTAAAAATATTGCATATCAGTATTTTGATATCGAGTTGAACCGCATTAATACGAAATACCAGTTGGGCATCATACCTTCCCTGGTTTATCGGGTTGAGTTTTAACCCTATAATTATGTAAATTTATCAGTTCCGGATCGATTGAAAAGCATGCATCCTATAAGATCCTGGCAAAACCGAGAAGAGTTAATTTCGTATTCATCTCTAGGATAAAAAAAAAATAATATTCATTTTTGTCTTAAGAATTCATGCATATGAAGCTGATCAGCGATACATTCTTTTTTATTGTACCGTGCTGAACGCAAGCAGCACGTCCAATCCTGAATTAATTTCCTGAACTCACTACTATTTTTCTTATCATGCATGATCATCAACACGTAAACCGGTTTCGACAATTCCTCGTTGACATCAGAATGGCCATAGAGGGGAAGGAAAAGAGTTATACCAGTGGAAGCATCAACAGGGCCATCTTCCTGCTTTCCATTCCCATGGTACTTGAGATGTCGATGGAGTCTCTGTTCGCCGTAGTGGATGTATTCTTTGTTGGCCGCCTGGGTGTGGATGCCATTGCCACCGTGGGATTGACCGAATCAATCATTATGATTCTGTATGCGATCGGAGTTGGATTAAGCATGGCGGTTACGGCTATGGTTTCTAGGCGTATCGGAGAAAATAAAAGATCCGAGGCGGCGAATTCCGCCTACCAGGCTATTCTCGTCTCAGTCGGAATTGCGATATTATCAGGTATTGTGGGATTTGTCTATGCCAAGGACCTGTTAAGGCTCATGGGAGCGTCCGACTCACTGATCAATACCGGGTACGGATATACGAAGATTCTTATTGGCGGCAATGTAACGATCATGTTATTATTCGTAATAAATGCCGTATTTCGGGGAGCCGGGGATGCAGCTATTGCCATGCGGGTATTGTGGTTATCAAACGGGCTTAATCTGGTGCTTGATCCACTTTTTATATTTGGGATCGGGCCGTTCGAGGGTATGGGTGTTCAGGGTGCAGCCATAGCTACAACCCTGGGCAGGGGCATCGGTGTGATTTATCAGCTTTATGTTCTTATCCGGGGAAAGGGAATGATCCGGCTTCTGAGAAAAAACATGGTATATCGGGCCAGGGTAATGAAAAGATTGGTAAAGGTTTCAATGGGAGGGATGGGGCAATACCTGATCGGTACAGCAAGCTGGATCATACTTGTCCGGATCATCTCTCTGTTCGGAAGTGACGCGGTGGCAGGTTATACCATTGCTTTCCGGATTATTATATTCACCATTCTGCCATCATGGGGTATTGCCAACGCGGCGGCTACGCTGGTCGGACAGAACCTTGGGGCCGGTCAAGCCGACCGGGCGGAAAAATCTGTCTGGAAATGTGCTTATTTCAACATGATTTTTCTGGCAATCCTGGCCATCATATTCTTTATTCTTGCGCAGGAGTTTGTCAGGATATTTAATTCGGATCCGGGTGTAATAGCACATGGGGTAACGGCCCTGCGATACATTTGTACCGGATACATCTTTTTTGCCTATGGGATGGTGGTGAGCCAGGCTTTCAATGGAGCGGGTGATACACGTACACCCACGATCATTAATTTTATATGTTACTGGCTGTTGCAGATTCCATTGGCCTATGTACTGGCAGTAAAGTCCACCCTGGAAATCCAGGGTATTTACCTGGCCATCCTGGTATCGGAACTGTTACTGGCTATTCTGGCAGTCTTGATCTTTAGAAAAGGAAAGTGGAAATTGGTAAATATCTAGAGGTTCTTTAATTTAAAATTATTGATTTACCCTCGTATGAAATTAGTAATCAGGATTCTGTTCCTTGTGGCGGCGATTATATTGAATGGCTGCAATTTAAAGGAAATAAAAAGAGATCGTTTTTATAACCGGGGCAATCAGGCTATGGAAAAGAACGAGTATTCCGAGGCTATCCGGTTGTATGAAGATGCCCTGACCATCGATCCTTCTTTTTCAAAAGCCTGGAATAATAAGGGAGTAGCCTTTAAATATCAGCAAAAATACAAGGACGCCATCATTGCCCTGGATCAAGCTATCCTTTATGATCCTGATATGGATCAGGCGTACTATAACCGGGCAGATGCCAATATCCGGATTGGCAGGTACCGTCTGGCCTTGAATGATCTTGCGATATTGGAATCGTGGTATCCCGATACTTCGGTGGTTCATTTTTTAAGGGGAGAATGTTATTACTACCTTAAAAAATATACGGAATCACTTCAGAGTTTCCTTACTGCATTGGCGAAGGATCCCGATAACGAGGAGATCCTGATCAATATGGCAGTTGTATACCTGGATATGGAATCGCCTGCTGAAGTTGAAAAATTATTGGATCAGGCGGAATTATTGAATGCTGAAAATGCAGATATCTATAATGTAAGGTCCATGTTCCATATGAAAAAAAGCCAGCCGGAGCGGGCGCTGCTAAATATCAATAAGGCTCTTTCCCTTAACCCGTTAAATCCATATTTTTTAAATAATAAAGGTTATATTCTTCTGATGACGGACCGCTTACGCGAAGCATTGGAGCTGATCGATCGCAGCCTGGAAGCGGATCCGGAAAATAAGTGGGTATACCGGAATAAAGGCATCTATTATTTAAAGGCGGGGAAATATAAAGAGGCAGAACGATTATTGAAGAAGAGCAGTGAAATGGATCCCGACCTTGCGGAGATCAATTATTATCTGGGCGTATTGTATGTAAAACTTGAAGATCTCGATCAGGCCTGCATCTATTTCAAAAGATCCCGGGAATTGGGTGAGGATCCCGCATGGAAGGCTGTCGAGATCGATTGCCCTTGAATTTATTTCTTGGAATTGCAGTTAATTCCTTTAATTTTGAGCAAAATTCCATTAAACTGCACTAAAAAAATGATCAGAAATGTCTACCGGATGGTTCCTAAAGCGGGTAATATCAACAACCTCCGGATGGTGGGGGAGGAGTTGGGCCCTCCGGGAGACGAGGAAGTACAGGTAAAGGTTCGGTGTATTGGATTAAATTTTGCCGATATCCCAGCTATGTTTGGATTGTACAGCGCAACTCCGGAGGGATCTTTCATCCCCGGTCTGGAATACGCCGGCGATGTAATTGCGGTGGGCAAGAATGTCCAAGATGTCAAGGAGGGTGATCCGGTGATGGGTGTGACCCGTTTTGGTGGATACTGTGATCATCTTAATGTAGGTAAGCACTACGTGGTTCCGCTCCCTTCCGGCTGGGACTTCCAGGAGGGTGCCGCATTTCTGGTGCAGGCATTTACAGCGTATTATGCCCTTATCGTTCTGGCGGATATTCAGGAAGGCCAAACCGTATTGATCCATTCGGCGGCCGGGGGAGTCGGAATTCAGGCAAACCGGATCGCTAAGCGGTTCAACGCCTATACTATAGGAACCATCGGATCAGACAGCAAGGCAGATCTCCTGCGATCGGAAGGATACGACGACTGGATTGTCCGGTCGGATCATTTCAGGGAAGATCTAAGAAAAGCATTGGGAGAAAGAGATCTTAATATCGTACTGGAATGTATTGGCGGACGAGTATTTAAAGATGGATTCCGGTTGCTGGCCCCGGAAGGAAGGATGATCGTTTACGGGGCGGCTCAGTTTATTACACCTGGCCGGAAACCGAATTACCTCGACCTGTTATGGAAATACCTGAAACGACCCCGGGTGGATCCCATGCGTATGATTGAATGGAACAAGTCGGTGATGTCCTTTAACCTGATCCATTTATATAATAAGAAAGAGCGAATAGAACAATACCTCGGACATATCAGGGAACTTAATATCGGTAAACCATTGATTGGGCACATTTTTTCTTTTCAGGAATTAAAACGGGCGGTTCAATTTTTTCAATCGGGGAAAACCTCCGGGAAAGTAGTAATTGCCGTTTCGTGATTTTTTATTTAACAATTAATTTTCCACCCGGGAAGATCCCTGTTCTCCGAAAAATCAATAAGAATGTTATATGAAGAATTGTGACAACTTAAATCCATTTAGAAAATCTGTTAATAAAATATGGATGTTTTTTTTATTCATCCTTCCCGGAATGATGTTTTTTGGTTGTAGGGATGGCAGGGAGATTCCATCCGAAAAAATCATCGGGGTTAAGATCTATGATCATCCCGGGGAGCTGGAGGATTTATTCAACCAGCTGGAATCTACCGGGATCAATACCCTGTTTACTAGTCCCGAACTGGCGCTGAGAAAAGGCTTTATGAACATGGCAGACAATCATGGGATGCCGGTTTTTCTAATTGTCCCCACTTTTTACAATCCGGAAGTGCTGGCTGAGGATTCCTCTCTGTTTGCCGTAACAGCGACAGGTAATAAAGCGGTAGATGACTGGGTTGAATTTATTTGTCCGAACCGGAAAGACTACAGAATGCGTCACCTGGAATATCTGAAATCACTTGTTGTGGAGTTATCCCCTGCCGGTCTCAGTATCGATTTCATCCGTTACTTTGTTTTCTGGGAGAAAGTGTATCCGGGTCAGACCATTCTCGATTTACCACAGACCTGCTTTGATGATACCTGCCTTTCAGTTTTCGTTGAAGAATATCAGATTCTGATTCCTGAAAATATGACAGATTTAAAGGGAAAAGCAGATTACATTATAGAACATCATGGGTTGGATTGGGCTGAATTTAAAGTTAAAACCATTACGTCCTATGTTCAGGAGATTACCCGTGCCCTTAACAATATCGATCCAGACCTGAAGTTCAACCTCCATCTGGTACCCTGGCGAAGGCTGGATTTCGACGGGGCCATCCGGAAGGTAGCCGGTCAGGAGGTGAAGCTTCTTGCTCCCTGGGTGGATTACTTATCTCCGATGTGTTATTCCCACATGGTTAAACAATCTCCAACGTGGATTCATGAATTGGTTGTGGATACAGATCAATCATCAAAGGGCCAGGTCCTCCCCAGCATTCAGGTTGGCCGGGCTTACCGGGAAGAACCGTTTTTACCCGGGGATTTTCGGAATGCGTTACAGTCGGCCTTGAAAGCGCCCTCCCTGGGTGTGATTTTCTGGTCTTGGGAAGCATTGGTAAAGGATCCGGAGAAACGGCGCGTGGTGATAGACGAATTGGTACTGGAATAGATATTTTTTCCTAATTGACTGCCGCATTAATTCCATGGTGATTTTCTAAAAGATCAACGAAAAGATCCGGGAACGGATGCGGGGAAGTTATAGCTCCGGAGTAAACCTTTTACCGGACCTGCATACACGGCAGGCCGGTTTAGTTCGGTGTACCGGGACCCGTCAATTTGCAATTTTTCAACTCCCTGCCATTCAAATTATTGCTTATTTTCTTCAATAAATTTCTCAATCAGCTTTTTTGCACTTACGATGGTTTTGATGGTCCAATCGAGCAGCAGGTCCCGTTTTTCCTGACTGGACAGGTGCCAGGGGACATTAGACTGATGTAACCTCCGCCTCAGGTTCTCGAGGAGCAGGGCAGCGGCTACCGAGATATTGAAACTTTCCGTAAAGCCATACATGGGAATTTTTATAAAACCATCCGCTGCTTTCAACAAGGTTGAGGAGAGACCTTCCTTTTCTCCACCCAGGAAAAAGGCCGATTTGATCCGGATATCGAAATCATTAACAAATATATCTTCGCTGTGTGGCGTAGTCGCTATGATTTTGTATCCCTTGGATCTTAGATGTTCAATGCAGGCCAGGGTATTGTTTACATGGCGGTCATATACATGAATATTCACCCATTTTTCAGCTCCTTTGGATATGCCCGGGGATATTTTGTATTCATTGTAATTTTCAACGATATGAACGTCCTGGATACCGAAACAATCTGCCGTACGGATCACAGCGCTTGCATTTCTTTCCTGGTAAACATCTTCCACTGCAATGGTGAAGTGGCGGGTCCGGTACGCCAGGACCGCTTCAAAACGCCGGCCCCTTTTTTCGGTCATATGCCTTTGCAGGAATTCCAGCAAGGCCTTTTTGTCCCGGATCTCTGATAATAGCTTTTTAATTTCAGACATGTTCCATCTCTGATTTTGCGCACTCCTGTAAAATCTGCCAGGCCTGTTCGACATGCCTTTTTTCCACGTAGGTTTGCCCGGCAATGAGCCGTATCGTGAATTTACCCCGGACTTTAGTATGGGTCAGGAATATTTTTCCATTATTATTCACCCTGCGGAGGATCCGTTCATTGAGTTCATTCAACTTATTTTCCTCCCGGTCTCCCGGGTTGAAGCGGAAACATACCATGTTGAGATGGATGGGAGCCATGATTTCCACATAAGCTGAAGATTTCATTTTTAATTCGAGCTCATGGATATGCTGGATCTGGGAACGGAACCGTTCACGGATCCCTTCCAATCCGAAATTCCGTAATACGAACCATAATTTTAAGGCCCGGAAACGTCGGCCGAGAGGGATGCCCCAGTCCCGGTAATTAGTAACCTGATGATCCATCGCCGTTTTTAGGTATTCAGGCAAAATGGAAAAGGTTCTTAAAAGGACCTCTTTTTCTTTTACATAATAAGTGGAAAGGTCGAAATTGGTAAAAAGCCATTTATGGGGATTGAAAACATAACTATCGGCGTATTCAAGCCCAGCTATCATCCACCTCCATTCCGGCAGGAGGGCCACTGAGCCTGCGAAAGCCGCATCTACGTGCAGCCAGATCTTATGGCGGCGACTGATCTCGGATATTTTTTCAAGGGGGTCGATGGCCATGGTACCTGTGGTGCCCAGGGTGGCGACAATCGCCAGAGGTATGAAGCCATCGTAGATGTCTTTCCGTATGGTTTGGTCCAGTTTTTCCGGTATCATGGCAAGGTTTTCATCTACCGGTATTTTCACCAGGTTTTCCTGGCCGAAACCGGCGATCCTTACTGCTTTATCGATGGAGGAATGGGTTTCCGTTGAGCCGTAGACCCTGAATTTATACTTTTGCTCGAAACCATGCCGATTGATAACAAAACCGGACGCCTTTTCCCGTGCTGACAGGAGAGCACATAAGGTAGCCGTGGAGGCCGTATCCTGGATTACACCGATGAATTGTTCAGGAAGACCCATCGCCTGTTTCAACCATTCCATCATCCGTTCTTCCAGTTCCGCAGCAGCTGGGGAGGTTTCCCACATCATACACTGTGCACCCAGGGTGGCAGTAAGCATTTCACCGAGCACCGAAGGATAACTCGAATTGGCCGGGAAATAGGCCATCCAGCCCGGGCTTTGCCAGTGAGTCATCCCGGGCAAGATAAGGTTTTTAAAATCATCGAAGATAGCGTCCATGGACTCTCCTTTTTCCGGTGCGGATAACGGTAACTGATCACGAATATCCCCGGGCTTTGCTCTCGATTTCACCGGGTAGGATTCGATATTTTCATAAAAATCGGCCATCCAATCTACCATCTGATGGGCGTGCTTCCGGAATTCTTCAACGGTAATCATACGCAAAATAAAATTTTGAGAATAGGATGGGATAAATATACGATCTAATCCGGCTGGAGAAGAATCAGGAGCCGAAAAACTGCAGCATCTATGAATGGCCGTGTTGATCCGGATTTTATTAGGAGGATCTGAATGATCCTAAATATTTATATATCGTAATCCGCCTTTCGTGCATCAATAGTAAAAATATACCCACTTTAAATCCTGATTAATCCTTTGTACTTGCCCTCCGAACCGACCATTCATATGGGAGGAAGGATCAATTCGAACTTCAATTTAAGGAATGAATTATCTATATTTAAATAATTATTTACCACGTAATCTTTACAAACCATGACCAGCTATTGTTTTACGTATATATTACGACCAATCCAAAAAAATCAGTTCTTTATACGGGAAGAACGGATGATCTTCAATACAGGTTAATTGAACCCTATCTGAATCGAGGCAAACCAGATACTTTCGAAGGCAGATAATTCTGTTATGAGGTAGGGGCTTATGAAGAACTGAATATAATGTATATAAGCACAGGATATGTACCCTGGTCATTTTGAATCATAAAAACATAGGCCCGGTCATTGCTGACCAGGCCTAATCTATCAAACAAATACCCAACAACCTTAGGGTGCAGGTATAAGTACTTTGTCAATTACATGAATCACACCGTTGGTTGCCAGTACATCTAACGGACTGGCCAGATTGGCATCGCTGCCGGATCCATCGGTAATCGTTCCTGCCGTGGCATCGATCGTGATATCTCCATTCAACGTGGATACCGCTCCGGACTCGAGGTCTGAAGAGAATACACGGGGAGTCGCAATCACATGATGTTGCAATACGGCAGTAAGTGTGGCAAGTGGGATATCATCTACAGAATTCCAGCTTGCTTCGCTGTCAAGTAATTCCTGGAAAGCAGCATCCGTGGGAGCAAATACTGTAAATGCACCCGCTCCACTTAACGCGGCCAGAAGATCGGTGGCCTCACCGGAAGTTCTGGCAAGGGCTGCAACCAGCTGAGTAAATTCATCCGGGTCGAAGCTCTGGGCGATTTCCACAATATTACTGGAGGCTGGAATGAGCGTACGGTCTATGACATGTACGACACCATTCGAACCGGCAATATCCGTAGCCACAACCTGGGTATTCCCATTTATGAATACTCCAGCATCACCGCCTTTATTCGTAAGGTAGAAATCTCCTCCAAGAGTCATTATAACCTCGGCACCTACCGTAGTGGTTGGCAAATCACCGGCTTCAACTGTCCCATCGATTACATGGTACTTAAGAACCGCACTCAGAGTAGCTCCATCGGGAAGCGTGGTAATACCGGCTGCTGTAAAAGCATCGTTAGTGGGTGCAAATAATGTCAATCCCTGATTACTCGGACCATTGCTTAATAAAACGGATAAGATATCCTCATCTGCAGCGAGCACAGCTGAAATCAGAACAGTGAAATCTTTGTTAAAGTAAGCTGGAGCAACAATAGTTCCTACTATAGGAGCTACGGAAGGAGGCACCATCACATCTTCCATAATATGTACTATCCCGTTGCTGGCTTCCACATCAGGAGTTAGGACCTTAGCATCACTTATAAAAACTCCGTCGTTGTTTATGGTAATCGAAATCTCCTCTCCAGATAAAGCATCAGCAGTCTGGCCATCCGAAAGATCAGTTGAAAGTAACGCTGCTGTTGATATGACATGATACTCAAGGATAACTCTTAGTACAGATTCAGGAACATCGTCTAAACTGGTTTGCCCAATGGCTGTCAGTAAGGCAGCAAAAGCATCGTTATTTGGAGCAAATACTGTGTATGTGCCATCAGTGCTCAGTGCTGTAACTAAATCAGGAAATTTGGTCAATGCCTCGACTAACGTACTTAATGACGGGGTTGCCTGTGCGATCTCAACTATATTGTCTTTGGGTAGTTCAATTGATGCAGGAATTAAAACTTCATCGATTAGATGTACCACCCCATTGGTAGCTTCTACGTCAGCTCCGATAACAGAAGCGAGATCGTTAATGGTAATGGATGAACCGTTAACCTCAATGTCGAGCGAGGATCCGGTCAGCAAGGTAGGGACAGAACCTGTTGTGACATCCGTTGACATCACCTTTCCACTTACCACATGATATTGAAGGATCTGGGCGAGTATATCGGGATTGGCCAATAAATCATCCAGTACGCCTTCATCTAACTTATCAAATGCTGCATTCGTCGGTGCAAATACAGTATAAGGTCCAGGCCCTTTCAGTGTGCTGGAGAGACCGGCAGTTTCAATCGCCGTCACCAACGTACTCAAAACGGGAGTGGCTCTTGCGAGTTCCACAATATCCTTGTCAGGACCGGGTGCAGGATTTTCGTCGTCTTTTTTACACCCCGAGAAAGTAAATGCTAACGTAGCCAGAACTACGAAGATTAAACTGAGTGTCTTGAAATTCTTCATTACATTTTTCATCATAGAATAATTTAAATTTAAAACGTTGGACATTTGCTAATAGAAATTTCTAATTATGTGCACGTAAGCTTCATTAGCTCGCATGCATAGGAATAGAACAAGAGCACCGATAAATTGTTTAAAAAAAAATAAAAAAAATTAAACAAAAATAATTTTGAAAGGGAGAATCGAGAATATATATTCTGTAAGAAGTATGGCTGACAAAGGTTAAAAAAGGGGATTTTATTAACAAAAAAGTTTATACGCCGTTATTTTTGCCTTTGGATTGGATGTAATAAAAAGAAATCATATTGTATAAAATATTTTTATTGGTAGTAACCATTTTTCTGATAAGTAAAGATGTCATTAATGATCCATGCGATCTTAAGCCTTTTATTTAATCTTTCCGGGCTCCCAATTCCTGCATATAATTTCGTTGTACAGGGTAGAAGGATCTATTCAAAATGAGATTATAGAATTTTTCTTTCCCAGGATTCGATTTATAAATGAAGTAAAAAGGGATGGATTAGGCTACGTATAGCATCTTCGTACCTGTCCACCGAACCCTTGGTTCCCGGACTTGATCCGGAAACATACGGGGGTAGATGGAGGACTAAGGGTGAGTATGGTTTTTGGTTTAGGTAGTAACCATTAAATTAGCATTTCTCTTTCTGATACCAGGATCAGAACAGAGAATAAATTAAACCGGTAATAATAAATTGATCTTCTCCTTTCCCGAAAGGATTAGCGTCCTTTCAGGGAAACGATACGGCCACCCCGGCCCCTGGTATCAAAGGCTCGTAACTTTATAGTTCCACTAAGCTCGACGGCCTCCCGATATATTTCTGATTTATCATCCGGATCCGATCCATCGGTGGTGTAACGGATGGCCATTCCCGGAAAAGAAAGGTTCGCCTCAAGTTTTCCCCCGGTGATCCTCGCGCCGGGTACAGGAATACGGTAATTGAAACCTCCGAAAATATGGTCCAGCCTCGGGAATTCCTTTTGCCCGAGTGTATTGGCAAAAATATTCCATTCCAGATCGATTCGTTCACTTCGCTGGTAGTAATCTCGGATCGAACCCCAGTCCGCTTGTCCCTGCCAGGCCCGTTGGGATAATCCAATAAGTTTGGGAAGGTAATAATATTCCAACATATCCTGTCCTTTGACGGTTTCACTCCAAAGTTCACCCTGGATACCAAGGATATTCTTTCTCGCATCCGGTCGCAATCGTTCCATATTCCTGAAATCACGTTCCTCATCGAAAGGAATGCCCATAGGACTTACGGCAGTTGATTTAAAAAGGTCGAACGGGATAAAATCAAAACTATTACGGGTATTCACAAAGCCACCCCAGTACAATCCCGGTTCCTCGGGATGTTTGTTATACGCCATATCAAAATAAAAATTGTTTACATTGCATAATATCACCGGATATCCTGCATTAGCCAGACGATATCCGAGATCCTCATTGCCCCAGATGCTGTTCCATACATAAGGAACTACATTTTCTCCGATAAATTCCTCATTTGCTGCCCAGGATCTATCGTCCCGGAATCTCATAACAACCTCTTCCCATCCACCGATCTTGAGGTCGTTGGATTGCATTCGTTCCACCAGCTTTCGAAAAAAATAAGGTTGGAGTCCTTTCGCACCATTTATTTCGGTATGCAAAGATAAAAATTCACCGCAAATGGGAGAACCTTCCCAGACACCTCCGGGTACTTCATCACCTCCCGTATGGATCATGGAGAGTGGTACATCGGCTTCTTGATACATTTCAATCACATCGTCAACGACGGTTTCATAAAACCGATAAACGGATTCTTTACATACGCAAACCACATTATCATCGTAAAACTGTGCTGAGAGGTAGGTTGAAGTATCGTTTGGATCGGATAAGAGGAATTCTTCAGCCGCTTCACGGTTGCCTGTTTCCATCAAGCGACGGTATCGGGCTTTCATGGCATAGATCGCAGCCCGGGCATGTCCCGGCATGTTTATCTCCGGGATCACTTCGATATGCCTGTCGTATGCATATTTGATAATTTCCTTAAAATCATCCCGGCTCAGGTATCCATTCCCATGAGAGGTTTCAGGATCTGGGAATGGGCCGGATCCGTATGCAGGAGCAAGATGTTCCTTTTCATCCAGGGTGTGGCCCCGGAATGCACCCACCGAAGTTAGTTCGGGTAATTCCTCGATCTCGATCCGCCATCCTTCATCATCTGTTAGGTGGAGATGCAGTTTGTTCATTTTATAAAAGGATAGTATATCAATCAGCTTCCGTATTGTGGATTTATTCTGGAAATTGCGAGCAAGGTCCAGATGCATTCCCCGGTATTCGAATGCAGGGGAATCATGTATTGATAATGCTCTCATATCAATTGAACCGGCGGGTTTATACAAGGAAGGGATAGGTAGCAGTGAAAGAAAACTTTGAATGCCATAAAACACACCAGCGGGATCACTTCCTAAAATACTGATACTTTCCGGATCGATGACAAGTTGATAAGCTTCCTTCTCGATTCCGCCAACACTGATTGCACTTGTTTTCAACAGGACAATGTTGGGACCCGCAATTTCACTCTCCGTCACAATGGGTCTGGTTCCCAGAACCTTTGTTAACATTCCGGCGAGAAACTCAGCCTCCTTTTCCAGATCCTTCTTATAATGGATCATCAAACCACTATCAATCCGCACTATTTCCTTACGTTCCACGATGGAGACAGGAGTAGGAACCACCTGATGCAGTTTATCTGCTGAAAGCAAGGTTAGATTTTTATTTTGTTCAAATCTCCATTCCGGTGTGGGGATCGGAGTTTCATCGCCGCGGAAACGGTTGATCTGTTCCGGTTTTTCGAAAGGCTTAATAATATAATTCTGGATAGGTACGTTAACAATTTCTTCTCGTTGTTCGTCCGTATATACAAAGTAGATGCCCGACGGGGCATCCGTTTCTTTAATGACCCAATCTTCAAAATCGGCTGAAATCGTAACCGTTTCCCCCGGATTCAGTTGAAACCCTTCAGCGGGGGAGAGCCTGTAAAAATCCCCGTTGATATTTTCGATTAGTACGGGACCGGTCACACTTCCCCCAATCAATCGACGGGGGGTCTGATTGAAATAGAGTGCCCAACCCGAATCGCGAAAGGTATAACTGCTGTTGTTTTCCAGGCTGAATTCTGCCCGGAATCCGGGGCGATCGCCAATAAAATTACTGATGTTTTCCCAGCTTATTTTAAGCTCCTCACCGGTTGGAACCTGCATCTTCTCGTCTGAAATGCTTCCGCAGCTCCACAAAAAAAGACTGATCGAAACAAAACCAATGGAAATTAGAAATCTTCGCATGATGATCAGATTGTATTTTATGGATTGCAATTAACTAAATATTTTACTAACTCGCGGCCAGCCATAATTTTTTTTAGAGGATTGTTTATATTTTAATTTTATATTTTTACTCGTCAATCATTAAATCTATGAGCGCACAAGTCATATCCAACCAGATCTCATCTCAGCGGCTCCTTTCCCTGGATGCCTTACGCGGATTTACCATTGCCGGGATGGTAATTGTTAATGATCCGGGATCCTGGGATAGTGTTTATGCACCGCTGGAACATGCTCAGTGGCATGGGCTGACCGCGACGGATCTTATTTTTCCATTCTTTCTTTACATTGTAGGCGTGTCCATTGCTTTTGCTTATACCAAAAGGTTAAAAGCGAATGTTCCTAAAAAAGAAATATATAAAAAAATACTCTGGCGTTCGTTAAAGATATTTGCCGTGGGTGTTTTTCTATGGCTCTGGCCTGATTTTAATTTTGCTACCATCCGTTGGGCGGGCGTATTACAACGGATCGCCATTGTTTTTCTGGTAGGTGCCCTGATTTTTCTCAATGCTGACTGGAAGAAACAGGTCTGGATAGGATCCATTATCCTGGTAGCCTATTGGATCTTATTGGCCTTTATTCCGGTCCCAGTCGACGACGTGATCCAGGGTGCACTTAACACCGGTATGGTGGAAAGAGCCGGTGGGGAGGTGGCTGTACAGGAACTGAGACAAATTTCGGATGGATTAATTGCTGCAAACTTTGAACCTGGTGTCAATATGCAGGCGTGGTTGGACCGTGCCCTGTTACCCGGCAGATTCTGGGAACGTACCTGGGATCCGGAGGGAATTCTAAGTACTTTCCCGGCCATTGTAACGGGCATTATCGGCATGCTGATGGGACGTCTGATCCTGAGTGAAAAGGAGACTTTTAATAAGCTGGCTCTCTTGTTTTTTATCGGATTCTGTATGCTTACTGCCGGGGAATTGTGGAGTTATATTTTCCCGCTCAATAAAAATTTATGGTCGAGTTCATTTGTACTCTATACGGGCGGATTGGCAACGATGGGATTGACGGCCTGTATGCTTATCATTGATGTATGGGGATATAAAAACTGGACCAGGCTTGGAAGGATTTACGGAGCGAATGCCATAACTTCATATGTCCTCGCGGGTATGCTTACCCTTGTCTTTTATCACGATATCTGGTGGGGTGTGTCGTTAAGTGAGTCGTTCATGGAAGGCACAACCGGAATTGGAGTGAGCGCAAAACTGGCATCTTTCCTTTATGCGGTGATCTATATGCTGATCATCTATATACCGGCTTATATCCTTTACAGGAAGAAGATATTTATCAAACTATAATTGTCTGATATTCAGATCCTCTTATATCGAAGGCATAATTTGGCAGATAATCAAGATTCAGGGGAGAAAAGAGACTAAAGGTCTCTGCCTGATGGAGAAAGAAAGGGTGAATTCCGGGTTAAAAGTCTGAAGATGACCACTGATTTCAATCAACCACCTGATCATTCCTGTTGTATCCAACGGATGGAATTCATCCTACTCCTTCCTTAATTCTGACTTTCCCCAATTATGGAAGGTTCAATCGATTTAACAGGTCAATATAATCCGATTCATCTTTTAACAGGTCAAAAACCAGCGGGATTGCTCCAATATATGGAATGCCTGAGTCATGCACCTCGTATCCGATTTCCACCCATTCCAGCGTTTTTTCCTTGTTCCCTGAGGCAGCATATAGCCAGTACATATTATCAGGTGGTATAAATTTCATATTCACCAGATCATTCCAGGTTTCTGCGGCTGTATAAAGTGCTTGACGATAACCTGATTTCTGATAGGTACTGTCAAAGGCCTGGACGACCGGGGCTTCGCTGACCAATTCCAGCAGTCGTCTTTGTTTTTGATAGGCCATCTGAAAATTAGCCTGATGATGATAAGCTTGAAATAAAACGATCTGAATTAAAGGATTATTTGGTGCCATATTTTCTAATTCTTGAAGGGTTACAATCGCTTTGTCAAACTCTCTTGTCATGAGTGATACGACTCCGTATAATACCTTAAATAGGGGGTTGTATGGATCTAATTCTATGGCTTTTTCAATATGGAAAAGACCTTCATCAGGCCTTTTCAGAATCCCTAGTAAATGCGAATAATATGCGTGTGCACCAGCCAGATTGGGATTGATCTCGAGACTTCGTTTAAATGCAATCTCTGCAGCATCCCACTCCCAATCGGTCCATACATTTACGATTCCAAGATAGTAGTATGATTCCGCCAGCGTACTGTCTAATTGAAGCGATCTTTCGATTGCAGCTTTAATAATTGAATGGGCTTCTTCCGAAGATACATAACCCATCTGCTGACGAGCGGCCCAAACACTTGCAATTCCTCCATAGCCAGGTGCGAAGGTAGAATCTTTCTTTATCGAGAGTTCGTAATAGTTTAAAGCCGTTTGAAGTCCTTCCTGCGAAAGATTATCCCAGTATGATTTACCCTTTAAATAAGCTTCGTATGCCTCCGGGTTAACTTGCTTTCTATTTTCCAGGCGATTTCTTTCAGAGGGGGAGATTTCTACCTTAACAGCATCGACAATTTCACTGGAGGCTTCCCGATAAATATCGTAAATACTTGAAATAGTTCGATTAAATGAACTATTCCAAAGTTGTTTTTCTTCCGGGAAAGCTCGGATTAGCTTTACCTGAATTTTCACAGCACTATCAACTTCAAATACGGATCCTTCGATCAAAGCATCAACTCCTAATTCCTGAGCAATTTCCGGGATTGAAAGCTGGGTTCCACGATATTTTAAGGTGGAAGTTTTAGAAATTACCCTGAGCGCACCGATTTGCCCTAATTCTCCGATCAGGGCATCGTGCATACCATCGACAAATAGTTGGTGTTCCGAATTACCCGTTAAATTATCAAAAGGCAATACAGCCATAGAATCTATCAGGGCTTCGGTTGATCCGGAAAACATTTTTATTATAAAGAATGCACTTAAAAGCAGTGCTATAAAGGAAATCAAAAGTGTAGCCTTTGGGATTGCTTTCTTTTTACCGGATAGCTCTTTCCTTCTTTTTTGAGAAGGGACAGGGATTCCTTCTCCCTGCAATGCAAACGTTCTGACAGGATCTTTGACGTTCTTGAACCGGATTTCCCCCAGATAGATGACTTCAATATCTTTTATTGAACGAATAACGTTGTTTACCGATTCAGAAATATAGATTCCGCCGGGATCAGCTATATGCTGAAGTCGGGAGGCAATATTCACTCCATCTCCAAAAATATCTTCATTTTCAATAGTTACATCACCCAGGTGAATTCCTATACGCACATTTGCATTGAGATTTTCACCTGATTCTTTTTGAATCGCCAGGGCACATCTTACGGCATCCAACACACTGGTAAATTGGGCTAATATGCCATCCCCCATCTCCTTTAACAGTTTCCCTCCGTATTTTTCTATTGACGAACGATGAATTTTTCTATTGATGCGCAGGACTTTTAATGCATTTTCTTCATCATTTCCCATCATTGCGGTATATCCCTCAATATCGGTAAACATGATGGCTGCTAATTGTCTTGATTGATCCTGCATAATTTTTCAAGATAAAAAATTTTTTTTTAATACATCCAATATTATTGATTTTAGCCACCTTTTTATAAAACGATGTTTCCAGAATTTCCCGGTATTTCTATGTTCAGTAGCAAACATTTAGGTTTACCATCGTAGATTCAGCTATTAAATAGGATACGTATCCTCATAGGTGAAAGACGGGCAGGTAGCGTTTTTAAATCCCCTTGGCCAATGATTTCTGGAGTTGGATAGGCCGGGCTATGGGATATATGGATGATTTCCAGGTCGACTAACAAATTCCCACAATTCGAGGACTGTGCCTTTTAGCAATTAATGATTAAATAGGGGTAATACGGACCTAAAAGCATACAGGCTTACTAGCTGGCAGATTTTAACCAGCCCACTCACTTACGCTCCGATCGGTATTCAATTATGGTTCGTCGGCTTTATTCACTCATTGGAAACCGTCCCGGTCAGTTTATCATCGATCGGTTCCCACAATTCGATTTTATTGCCTTCGGGGTCAAGGATCCATCCAAATTTACCATACTCATATTCCTCGATTTCTCCCACTATTTCCACACCATCTTTTTTCAATACTTCCAGCAGTTTTTCCAGGTTGTCCACGCGATAGTTGAACATAAAGGGTTTTTGACTGGGAAGAAAATAGCTGGTATCCTTTGAAAACGGGCCCCAGGCAGTGTAAGATTTTTTATCGGGATCTTCAAAGCTACGCCACCGGAACATACCTCCGTATTTATCGGACTTTATTCCCAGATGCTTATCGTACCATTTTTTCAGATTTTCAGGATCTGCGCTTTTAAAAAAAATACCACCTATACCGGTTACTCGTTTCATTTAGTCAAATTTTAATTATCTATATAATGCTGATCCCAGGAATAATCCGGATGGTGATTTCTCAAGTCGATCCCATAATCTGCATATCCTTTTAAAGCCATCAGGACCGATACCCAGCCCGCATATTGTTCACACCAGTCAGCAGCAGGGATTTTGTCGTTTGATAATTGCAGAATGCAACCTTTTCCCTGTTGGGGAAAAATCTCGAATTTCACGTAACTGCCAAAATATTCGATCTCAAAAATTTTCCCGGGGGTATCGGAAATGATTCTTGCCATTTGTTTCTGACCGTTTGGAAATAACAGGAATATACCGCCATCGGATTCAATGGATTTTTCAACCCAGAATTTTTCCCTTTCCCGGTCGGATGTCAGACATTCATATATTTTATCCGGATTGGATTGAAGCCTTATTCTAAGCAACAACGGGGTCCCTGGATCCATATTTCCTTGTAAATTAATTTTGATCAATTGGAAATATAATCAATTAATGATCAATTTCAATGCGGGATCCGTCATTATAGTTAACCTGGGGGAAATCAAAATGCGGGGTAATCGGTTTTTTACGTTTATGCGATTTTTGCATCAGGCGGATGATATCGTCCAGCATTTGTATTGCTTCCACGATATGGGGGCCCTTATTAAGCATAACGCATTCTGCACGCTGAGCCATGGCTGCGTCGGTGATCTCAGCGCGAGAGGGTCTTCCTTTTTTTGCAAGCGTTTCAAGGACCTGTGTGGCCCATATATCCGGGATGTAAGCCGCCGTACATAATCTGAGTATTTCTTCCTGCACCTCGGCCAGTTTCTTCCAGCCGACTTCCACGGCAAGATCCCCCCGCGCGATCATCACACCAATGGGATGAAATTGCATGGCCCTTATCAGGATGGCAGGAAGGTTCCTGAAACCTTGTTTGGTCTCAATTTTTAATATAATACCCAGGTGTTCGCCCTTTGCCTCCAAAAGAGCTTCTTTGATATCATCAATATCGTTCGGATGATTTACAAAAGACACGTTCACGACATCCGCATGTCCGGCGATGAATTCGAGGTCCATCCTATCCTTTTCCGTCAGTCCTTTCAGATTCAGATTACTTTCCGGGAGGTTGATCCCCTTGTCGGCCCTCAGGCGGCTCCCATTTTCATCGGCATAGGTAATACGCACAACCAGCTTATCCGGATAAGTCTCCTCAATCCGGCCTTCAATTTTACCGTCATCCAACAATACAGGTTCCCCAACTTTTGTATCCGTAAAAATTTCAGGCAGTGCACAGGAGATGTGTGCATCTTTCTTTACACGGCCGTCTTCATGAATTTCCGCCGGTGCCCCGGCAATCATTTTTTTATGAAGGATCAGCCGGTCGCCTGTACGTAGTAGAATTTTTTCTTCCAGAGGTAATAATTCCCCTACGGCTGAGGTGGCGACTTTCTGCTTTTTATCGTTTAACAAATGGAGTTTCGTACCCGTACGGATATAGGTTGTATCGTTGGTGATGGCCCATTTGCCACGGAAGGTTTCATCAATTATCTTAAATCGACGTTTTTTCCCACGGGCATCCTGCAGTTGAATTACCGATCCTTTTTCCAGTTGCCCATACCAGTCTTTATCAACCGGCACATGAAGAGTCGTCTCCTCTTCCGGCGGCATATCTGAAGGAGCGATCCAGAATTTTACAGGATTCACAACAATCCCATAATCATTTTTTTCTGGTCGGATTTTTAATACTTTCGGACCGGATCGCATGGGACCGGTACGGAATTTAGGACCACTCAGGTCCATGCAGATCCTGCAATCCTTCCCTGTTTCTTCTTTCGCACGATGTATATGATCAATCATCATTTTCCAGTGGTGTGGATCGTCATGGGCACAATTGATGCGGAAACAATTAATATCGGCCTGCAGCAGGTTATTCACCAGTTTATAATCGAAGGCCGCTTCGCTGGGTAACGTGACCATGATCCGTGTCATTCGACCGGCGATCTCTGGTCCCAGGAGCGCCGTTGAATTCAGTTTCTGTACCTGGAAACCTTCTTTAAATTTTTTATCCGGTACTGGTTCGAATGTATAATCAGTATCTATTAACTTTTTAAGATTATGAATTACCGATATAAGACTGCTGCGCACGTGACCCTCGGCCTTGGCCAGCCGGGAAAGACCCAACGTACCGAGAAAATCCTGAATATCTTCCAGGTCCAGGTGCCGCAGCGCCAGGTAAACGAGCAGATTCTCTGCAGAGAGTTGATGGGCAGGATGAATCCGGTTGATATCATCCCGATAGGTATCGTGTAACGAATTTTCAATTTCGAAAACCTGGGATATCTTCCGGATGGTCTTTTCTATTTTTTCGTTGGTGAGGGGCATTGTTTTTTTACCATTAAAATATGAAATAAATGTTAAATAATGATGAATAGTGAATTATGATTAGTTGGTTTTTTCATAGCAAAAAAATTCCAAGAAAGAGAAAAATGTACAAGGGGACGATAAATAAGGTTAAAATATCCAGGCCTAATTGCCCTTCGAGTTTATTTTCATTAAGCAAAATAAAGCATTCCTCAGCACTTCAGAGGGTGCTCCCAGCCATCCCATTTAAAATATTGCCATGAATCTGATAAACTATTAATATCAGGCTTGATACCCCGGTAAGTCCATAAATCGTATTTTGAGGGCATGTAATTTTGTGAGTCACGATATTACATATCATATTTTGAAAGAATTGTAACTGAATCCGGAAATTGATAGTCCTCGGTGGGAATGATCTATGCACCCTACGATACGGGATCATCTGAAAGGAGAATCTTTTTCCTTGGCCATATGATTATATACAATTTGATCCATTATTCCCGGAATCCATTTATTCAAAAACACAACCAGTTTACCCTGGGTGGTCAATACGATATCCCTTTTCTTTTTCCGAATCCCTTTCATGATCACAGAGGCGACTTTCTCGGGTGTCATCATTTGATTCTCATCCCGGGGAGATTCGCCCTGTGGTTCCCCTCTTTCATTTAAGGCTGCACGTCGGATATTGGTACCTGTAAATCCGGGACTGACTACCAGGACATGCACTCCTCTTTTCATTACCTCGGTGCGAAGGGCTTCAAAAAAACCTTCCATGGCATACTTGGAAGCCGTGTAGGCGGTTCGGGCAGGAGTTCCCCGGTGCCCGTTAATGGAAGACACGCCTACAATGGTACCTTTAGATTGAAGTATATAAGGAAGAGCATATTTAGTCAGATAGACCGTTCCGTAAAAATTGATGTCCATCACCTTCCGGAAGACCTCCATGTCGAGATCCTCCAGAAGAGCACGCATTGAGATGCCGGCATTATTTATCAATATATCGATCCTACCATATTTTTTAATGGTGTTGGCCACAAGTTTTTCATTTTCTTTCTCCTGGCTCACATCCATTATATATCCGGAATGCTCTATGTGCAAGGCAGACAATGTCGATTTCACTTCATCCATTCGTTTTTCATCCCTTCCTGTGAATACAATTTTTGCCCCGGCTCTCCCGAAAACTTCCGCACAACCTCGTCCGATACCGGATGTGGCTCCTGTAATGATAACTACTTTATCCTGCATGACTTCCCATTGTTTAGGCATATTAAAAATAAATAAATTATTATAATTTGCAGTCCTGAAATAAATCAATAGATGAATCAGATCCCAAAACATATCTCCGAGATCATCAATTTATACGGAGAGGACCGGGAATTATATTTTAATTCCGTAGCGCCTCCCTTGATACAAAGTTCGAATTTTGCTTTTAATACCGTAGAAGAGTTGCGTGAAAGTTTAAAAAAAGAGGACGAAATCGCTTTTTATACACGGGGAGTGAATCCCACTACGGATATTTTACGAAAAAAAATGGCGGCGCTGGAACACACAGAAGATTCATTGATATTTGCCAGTGGAAGTGCGGCCATTGCGGCGGCTGTGATGGTCAACCTTCGTCAGGGGGATCACGTGGTCTGTGTACAGAAACCCTACAGCTGGACTAAAAAATTGCTGGAAGATCTCCTGTCCCGCTTTGGGATCAAGGCCACCTTTGTAGACGGCACTCGTCATGTAAATTATGAACGTTCTATTTTGCCGAATACACGCATGTTTTTCCTCGAAAGTCCGAACTCCTGGACTTTTGAATTACAGGACATACAAGCTGTCGTTAATATTGCCAGGGCAAATGGTATTATTACCCTTATTGATAACAGTTATGCATCCCCAGTCAATCAGACACCTGCCGATTATGGTGTGGATATCGTCCTGCATTCAGCAAGTAAATACATCAGTGGTCATAGCGATACCGTGGCCGGTATTTTGTGTGCTTCCGGAAGGATGACCAACCGGATCTTCGAATCGGAATTCATGACTCTTGGAGGGATCATTTCCCCATTTAACAGCTGGTTATTGTTAAGGGGCCTTCGGACCTTGCCTATACGAATGGATCGAATAGCCGAAACGACTCTTCGCGTAGTACGGTTTCTTGATCAACATCCGGAGGTTGAAAAGATCAATTACCCTTTCCTGGAATCTCATCCGCAATACGATCTGGCCTGCAGGCAGATGAAAAAGGGAGGCGGTCAATTCAGCGTTGAACTAAAATCGAAAGATCCTAAAAAAATAGAAAAATTCTGCAATTCACTTCGGGCATTTCTGCTTGCTTGTTCGTGGGGGGGGCATGAATCGCTTGTGTTTCCGGCGATCGTATTGGTTGATTCACAAAATTACCATAAAGGCGGATTGCCAATTAATATGATCCGGTTTTATATCGGTCTCGAAGAGGCGGATTATCTTATTGCCGATCTCGCAAATGCGTTAAACGGGATCGGATGCTGAAAGGGGGGCTCATCCATATTAATAAAACACATGCAGATACCCCTTATAATCTTTTTCAGAATATTTAATATGATAATAATAAATCCCGTTTTTAACATTGCTTGCATACCACCTGAACTCCTTTTCTTTCGTATAAAATACTTCTTTCCCATAACGGTTATAAATTGAGACACTCTGGAACATATTGTCGCAATTGTCTTCGGGAAGATTTAATACCGTAAAATACTCATTGAATCCATCGGCATTCGGAGTAAATACATTAGGAATAAATAAATCCTCATAATTTACTTCCCGGTTCCTCACATTGATAACAAAATCAAGGGTATCGGATTGTGGAATCAGGCATTTATTATCCCGGATTATCAGCTGGTAATTGTAGCTTGTCGGATCCTTACCGGAAAGCAGATGGCTGCAATCGGTATTCCATGAAAAAGAGGTAACGATTTCAGAGATTCCCTGCACGGGGATGAACTGGGCTCCGGTCTTTTCCAGCGAATTAAACGGATCGAATAAATAAATGAAGATGGAATCGGCATCGATATCGGTTCCAAGAATATCTATGGAAAGAGAATCGCCTGCAATGACATCAATGTAGGTGGAAGAAAAATTCAATAATTCGAGTCTGGGTTGGTTATTCTGAGGCATCAAGGCTTTGAAATCAAGACTTAGCGTGTCGGAATTTTTAATTTTACATTTATCAATATCTTCCACGATAAAATGTATTAAAAATTCATTTTCATCCTTGAGGTCCAGGGTTTCACAACCCAGGATCCATCCGAAAGGCTCCGATACAGGCCCGCTCGAAAGGTATTCGAAAGGTGTAAATCCTTTGGCTACCAGATCAAATCCGACAGGCACCGTATAAACCAGGATGCTATCCCCATCGGGATCCGATGCATTCACATTGAAAAAAATACTATCCAGAATCTGTAAGTCAACATGACCGGAACTCAAATCAGAGGAAATTGCCGGGGGGGAGTTGGGAGGAAGATCAACATGAATATCCAATTCGATGGTATCCGGATTAAAGATCCGGCAATAGTCTTTATCGTCCAGTAAGAGGAGGATTTTAAAATCCTGTTGTTCATTGAAATCATATTTCCTGCAATTTGAATCCCAACTGAAATTCAGGTCCATCTTTTCAGGTACAGGAAAGGAAGGATTGAATATCATATTATAATCAGCAGCGTTAAATCCCTGGCTGATCACATAAAAGGAAAGGGAATCCCCATCCGCATCGGATCCTTTAAGGTTAAAATCAACAATTCCACCTTCCAGGATTTCATACTTGAGAACATTCGCAAGCGTATCGAATTTAGCCGGATCGTTAGCAGGGGATTCAACATAAACGACCAGTCTTACCGTATCCAGTAAGGGCAGGGGGCAGGCATCATCCCCGGCAATGATATCCACGATGTGAGGTTGATTTACCAGAAAAGGACAATCGG
>Ga0209536_100001518_pt1 | contig 38160 bp, 33 predicted proteins | sample DeeMarSeWOR28_12_FD_187461 | JGI IMG/M metagenome (GOLD analysis project Ga0209536, IMG submission 187461) | Marine sediment microbial communities from White Oak River estuary, North Carolina - WOR-2-8_12 (SPAdes) (version 2) | ecosystem: Environmental > Aquatic > Marine > Intertidal zone >... | reverse complement strand
AGGAGGGGATCATCCTTTTTCACCTCATATCCGGAAGAAGAAAAAAAGGATACATAAATTTTGTAATTGCCCGGATCTCTTTTGAGTATTTCCATAACGGGACGGCCCTGCTCGAATTCACCAAGGGAAGCACAATGAAACCAGATAACCCGATCTCCCGGATTTTTTATTTTATGGAGAACCGAAAACGTGTTCTTTCTCCCGGATATCATGTGCGATGCCTTCCTGTTGAATAATGCAGTGGTATATATCAGAAAATTATAGGCTCTGATTATAAGGTTATATATAAGCACCCCCATCCCATGTGTTTTTACAAAAGTAAACTTACTTTTTTTAAGCCAAAGGTATTTATAAGGGTAGCATTAATTTATACTCAGAGATTGAACCGTTATTCACATTAATTATTGCTGCTAAAAGTCAATTTTTACAGGTAGTACTGAAAATGATTGTGTTATGAAACGTAAATTTCACCTTATTTTATTCATTCTTTTTATTTCTGTTTGTCCGGTAACATCCCTCATGTCACAATCCGGAGATATTCTCGATATCTTATACAGTGGTCCGGAGGATGCCTCCAGATACGCGGATAAATATTTTGAACCCATCTTTAAAGGCCTCGGATATGGTTTCAACAATGGCTGGTATAATACAGCTAAAACACATCAAAGCCTGGGTTTTGATATAACCATCTCGGCGAACCTGGCATTTGTCCCGGAAAAGGATAATTATTTTACCTTCCGGAATGAGGACTTTTTAGTGACCGAACTGGAAACCGGGACGGAGGCCCAGACTCCTACCTTATTCGGTCCGGACGAAATCGGGCCGATTATGGAAGTAAGGGACGATGTGACGGGACTCACCATTGCCAGGTTTGCAGGTCCCCGGGGGGCTGGAATTGAGAATGAGATCGGATTCCAGGCCATACCTTCCCCAATTATCCAGGTTGGAATAGGCGTAATAAAAAATACTGATATTAAGGTCAGATATATCCCCGATGTCGCACGGAAAGATGCCGATTATTCCGTTTGGGGTATCGGTGTTATGCATGATATCGGGCAATGGATACCGGTAATAAAGAAAGCACCAATCGATCTTTCCCTGTTTGCAGCTTATTCAAGACTCAATACTACGATCCGTTTCGATCCGTTGGAAGAATTTCCCGGAGAAAATCAACGATTCAGTTCATCGATTTCAGGATATACCATCGAAGCCTTGGTTTCTAAAAAGATTTCGGTGATTACGCTGCTTGCCGGATTTGGTTATAATAGTGCCAAAACAAATTTTGATTTGCTCGGGACTTATAATGTGACCTACGGAAATCCAGCCTTGCCTGAAGATTATAGTGTTGAGTTTGAAGATCCGATCAGGCTGGATACGCGTGAAGGCAGCGCCCGGCTTACCGGAGGCGTCAGATTTCAGTTTGCGGTAGTGACCTTACATACCCTCTATACTTTTAATGGATATAACCTGCTGAATGTGGGATTTGGTTTCAGTTTCAGATAAAAAAAGCGCTCCGGGGCGCCACGAATTACTATACGAGCTGTGCTTCCAGTTTTTTAGCCAGAATACTTTTAGGAACGGCCCCAATCTGCTTATCAACTATTTCCCCATTCTTAAAGAATAAAAGCGTGGGGATGCTTCTGATCCCGTATTTTGCCGATACAACCGGGTTGTTGTCCACATCTACTTTTGCAATTACGGCCTTCCCGTCATACTCACTTGCCAATTCTTCTACGACAGGGCCAATAAGCTTACAAGGACCACACCATTCGGCCCAGAAATCGACTAAAACCGGTTTTTCCGAATCAAGTACTTCATTGTAATTGGTGTCTGTAATTTCAATGGGTTTACTCATTTTATTTTCTTTAATTCTTTTATAAATAAAAGGCAAATATACGATGAATTGTTTAAGCCGAATACTTCTTTATTCCCTGAAATTTTGAATTGTATCCGAAAAGACAATTAATGCGTTAATATTCTGTATTCTATTTCTGGAATGGCTTCGATCTCAGCAATCATCCTGTCGTCTATGCCCAGCCGGATCTTTCTTGAGAAAAGATCCACTTTAATGTTTTCCTTTTCATCAAGAATATTGACCATCACTGAGCCCCTGCCCTGGTATTCATCAGCCAGGTGTTCCAGTTTTTTTATAAGATCTTTCGATACCTGATTAATATTCATTCTGATTTCAATCCCATCGTAATATTTTTCCTTTACCTCACTGAGCAGGTTGATCTCATTGATCTTGAACTCAAGTGAGTTGTCCTTCCATTGCTGTGATACTACATTTCCCCGGAGGTATAAAAACCAATCCAGTTCAAAATATGGTTTGAACTTCAGGTAATCTTCGGAAAAAAGGTAGAAGGTTTGGGAGCTCTCATAATCTTCAAGGGTCAGCACGCCATAAGGTTTGCTGTTTTTTGTAAAACGGTGGGAGTAAGCGGACACAATCCCTCCCAGACGTAATTCTCTTCCTTTCAATGACTCGAGGTCATTCAGCTGCGACAGGTTTATATTGCAAAAATGATTAAGTTCAAATTTATATTGATCAAGTGGATGCCCGGAGATATAAAATCCAACAGTATCTTTTTCGATTCTCAGTTTCTCAATGTTACTGAAAGGTTCACAATTCTCCACCTTCGGCATGGGTAATTCCGCATTCGTAGCATCTCCAAAAAGGGATTGCTGGGCAGCCTTCTTTTCAGATTGAATCTTATTCCCATAACGAATTACCCGCTCGATCAAACTGGAATTGGATTCGTCAACATATATATATTGTCTTCTGTGATAATTGCCAAATCCATCGAAGGCTCCCGACATCGCCAGACTTTCAAAGGTCTTTTTATTTACTGACCGTAAATTTACCCTGCTTGCGAAATCGATGATATCCCGATAGATACCGTTTTCCTCTCTTTCTTTGATGATTGCCTGGACAGCAGAATCGCCGGTTCCTTTGATAGCACCGAGACCAAATACTATTTCACCCTTTTTATTGACCGTAAATAGAATATTACTCTGGTTCACATCGGGTCCCAGTACTTTCAAACCCATGTGCCGGCATTCATCCATAAAAAAAGTGATTTTCTCAATATTATTCTGATTATGGGAAAGCACGGATGCCATATATTCTGCCGGATAATGAGCTTTGAGGTAGGCCGTCTGATAAGCCACAACGGAATAGGCTGCCGAATGGGAACGGTTAAAACCATATTCTGCAAATCTCTCCATTATCGCGAATATTTCCGTTGCTTTCTGTTTGGATATTCCGTGTAATTTATCTGCCCCCTGGATGAATTCCTTTTGCATACTGCGCATTACATCCATTTTTTTCTTCCCCATCGCTCTTCGCAGAATATCCGCTTTACCGAGAGAAAAACCTGCTATCACCTGGGCAGTCCGCATGATCTGCTCCTGGTATACCATGATCCCGTAGGTATTTTTCAGAATGGGCTCCAACAAAGGGTGTGAATACTCAACGTTTTCCCTGCCATGTTTCCTGCTAATAAAATTGGGAATAAAATCCATGGGGCCAGGGCGAAAAAGAGCATTCATGGCAATCAGGTCTTCCAGGTCGGTTGGCTTTAACTCCTGCAGATATTTCCGCATCCCGATCGATTCAAACTGAAAGGTACCGACGGTATCTCCGCGTTGATACAGTTCAAAGGTTTTTTCATCCTCAAAGGATATCTTATCAATATCGATCTCTATTTCTTTGGACTTTTTTATGATCTCGATTGCATCTTTGATGATGGACAGGGTTTTTAAACCTAAAAAATCCATTTTCAACATCCCCGCCTCCTCAATTACCTTTCCATCGAACTGGGTCACCATCAGATCGGAGTCCTTCGAAGTAGAAACAGGTATGTAATTTGTAATATCATCGGGAGCAATAATAATCCCGGCTGCATGAATACCTGAATTTCGTACGGATCCTTCCAGTTTTTCTGCTAACTGCAATACTTTCCCCCGGTCATCCTGCCCTTTCCGGATCTCCTGCAAAGCAGGTACTTCTTTGAATGCCCCGGAAAGGGAGATACCCGGTCGTTCAGGAACCAGCTTAGCCAGGGCATCGGCTTCGGATAGCGGCAGATCAAGCACCCGCGCAACATCCCGGATTGCCATCTTGGCAGCCATGGTCCCGTAGGTAATAATCTGGGCTACCTGATTGTAACCGTACTTATTAACTACATAATCAATCACCTTCTGCCGTCCTTCATCATCAAAATCCGTATCAATATCCGGCATTGATATCCGTTCCGGATTAAGGAACCTTTCAAAAAGAAGATTATATTTAATGGGATCAATATTGGTAATGCCGATGCAATATGCCACCAGAGAACCAGCAACCGAACCTCGTCCAGGCCCGATCATGACACCGAGGTTCCTTCCCGCATTGATCATATCCTGAGTGATCAGAAAGTAACCTGCAAAACCCATGGTCTTGATAATATTTAATTCTCGATGGATTCGCTCGTTCACCTCAGAGGTTATTGTCGAATACCTCTTCTTTGCCCCACTTAACGTGAGATGATTGAGATAATCATCTGCATCCGTAAATCCTTCCGGGATTGGAAAGTTGGGTAATAGAATATCCCGCTTAAGGTCTGGGTAAAAACATTTATCGGCTATTTCACCGGTATAATCCAAGGCTTGAGGAACATCGGTAAAAAGGTGTTCCATTTCCTTTTGCGTTTTGAAATAAAATTCATTATTCGGGAATCCAAATCTGTATCCCTTTCCATCCCCTACGGGAGTCGATTTCAGATCTCCGGTATTCACGCAAAGAAGGATATCATGTGCATCGGCATCATCCCGGTTTACATAATGGGAATCGTTGGTAGCGATGGTTTTTACTTTGTATTTTTTAGCCCATTTTAATAAAACCTGATTCACATCCTCCTGGCTCTTCCCGGAATTATCTACATTTTCCAGTTTATGGCGCTGCAGTTCAATATAATAATCTTCCCCAAACATCTCCAGCCACCATTTGAATTCCTTTTCGGCCTCATCCTCCGGTTTGAATAATATGTATTGAGGCACAATCGCTCCTATACAGCAGGTAGTGGCAATTAATCCCTCGTGGTATTTTTCAATAAGTTCCTTGTCAATTCTGGGCCACTTGCTGTAAAAGCCCTCCAGATATCCAAGGGAAGTTAATTTCACAAGATTCCTGTAGCCCAATTCATCTTTAGCAAGCAGAAGCTGATGGTACCTGTTGTCCTTTTTTTCTTTACTGAAAGACTTTTTATGGCGATCCTCCACCACATAAAATTCACACCCCAGGATGGGTTTTACATTGTACCGGCTGGCCTCGGCAACAAATTTAAAGGCACCGAACATGTTTCCATGATCTGTTAAGGCAACCGCTTTCATTCCGTCTGCATGTGCCTTCTGGATCATATCTTTGATAGGCGCTGCTCCATCCAGTAAGGAAAATTGTGTATGACAATGTAAATGATTAAATGATGGCATCTTCTCTCCTTTTAATTTTTTATGTATTGGGTATAAATACTATTTTTTTACTGTTGAAATATGTTTCCCGGAAATAGGTGCCGATATCATAAACTTCAACCGGCCTTTTTAATTCGTGTAACTCGGATGAAATATCCCCTCCCTTTAGGCAGATGATTCCGTTCGGGCGGTCATTCGCGTTCTTTTCTTTAATTTTTCCCTTTGTCCAGTTGTAAAACCGGGCTATACGGGTAACGGCTCTCGATACAATATAGTCGAAATCTTCGATTATGTTTTCTATCCTTTCCTGTCTTATGTCAACATTCCTTAGTCCGAGATGCACAGACACTTCCCTGACTACCTGGATCTTCTTACCGACCGAATCAACCAGAAAAAACTGACACTGCGGAAATAATATTGATAAGGGAATCCCGGGAAATCCTCCCCCTGTACCGGCATCCATTACATGCGTCCCAGGTATAAAATTTATAAATTTAGCAATTGACAGGGAGTGGAGGACATGTCTTTCATGCAAAAATGAGAAGTCTTTTCTTGAAATTACATTAATCCTTTCATTCCAGAATGAATAGATATCCTGCAGCTCAACAAATTGCTTTTTCTGAATTTCTGTAATTCCTGGAAAATATTTCAAGATGAGATCAATGTGACCATCCATTGATTAAATATGACTTTCCTTTCCTTTCACGATATCGTACATGAGTTCCCTGGCCCGGTGTAATTGCGCCTTTACTGTACCCAACGGCGCATCCAGTTCCTGTGCTATTTCTTCGTATGACAGCTCCTCAAAATACCGTAATTTAACCAGCCGCTGATATTTGGGAGGTAATTTGGTGACAAAATCGCGAATCAGACCAATCTTCTGTTGCTTAATGGCTTCTTCCTGTGGATTAAGCTTATCGTCCTGTACATCGATGCTGATGGTTTCTCCATCATCGTCCTTATAAGAGCTGTCAATGCTGAGCGTATCCAGTTTTTTCTTCCTGATAAAATCAATGGCATTATTGGTAGCGATCCGGAATAACCACGTGCTGAATGTATAGTCCTTTTTAAACCGGTGAAGATTCTTAAAGGCTTTTGCAAATGCTTCAATGGTCAGATCCTCCGCATCATCAACATTACGTACCATCTTCAGGATCATATGATAAACCGGTTTTTTATAGCGTTTCATTAATTCAGCATAAGCTGTTTGATCCTTTTCTTTTGTAGCCTTGTCAATCAGCTTAAAATCCTCTAGTGCCTTGGTTGAAAAATCCTTATCTAACTCCATTTAATATTTTTTGAAAAGATAGCAGAAAGACTGAATATTGCCAGGAATGAAATATACATAAAATCCATGAGCCAGACCCAACCGTATTCATAATTTAGGTCAAATTTTTTCGATATCTCCCTGAACGACCACAATGATAACAACAACACGGACAAGATGATAGGGGCGACCCATAAAACATGATAAGATAGTATTAATAAAGACAAACCACCTAACCAGAATATTAGTTTAGCCAAGGTGTAAATCCCTAATATTGTTTTATGTTTTATCCTGTATTTTTTACCAACTGATAAATGTCTTAATTTCTGGATTAAGAATGCACGGAAATTTTTCTTAGGCTCGGAGAAGATAACCCCATCGGGATGGATGACTGGAGAGGTGTTCTTTCGGGTTGCGTATCTGTTCACAAACAGATCGTCATCTCCTCCCACCACGTTAAGCATCTTGCTGAAACCTTTTTTATCCAGAAAAAACGATTTCCTGTAGCCCAGGTTCCGGCCAATTCCCATATACGGGACACCGGATAATGCCAGGGTCAAATAAAGAATGGCTGTCTGCAGGGTTTCGTGACGGATAAAAAGGTTCAATAAGCCTGGATAAGTCTTGTAATAGGAAAATCCCAGCACAAAATCGACCTTCCCGGTAAATTGATTCATCATGGTTTTCATCCAATATATCGACCGGGGCTCACAATCCGCATCGGTCAACAGTAAATTATCATGGCTGGCGGCACGGATACCCAGACTGATGGCGTATTTTTTTTCATTGATATGACGGGGAGTCCACTCAATCCTCACCAATTTGATATTTTTCCATTTTTTTTCAAGCTGAAGTAAATAATCATAGGTTCCATCCTCCGAACGGTCATCAACCACTATTATCTCGAACTCGGTATACGCCTGAACGTTCAGGTTGTCCAATAATTTTTTCAGATTTTCAATTTCATTATGAGAACAGACGATTACGGACAATGGCTTGTCTTCAATATCAAGAAAGTGCTCCTTCATTTTGAAAAGCCTGATTTTTACAATGGATAAAATATTGAAGAAAAACTGGATCGCAGCACCGATCAAAAAAACATTAAATATTACCTCCATAGCTCTGTAAGGGTCGGTAAGGTTCAGATCTTCCGGCCAAAGATAATCTTATATTTTCTAATTTACTGAAGCAGAAGATTTATTTTTGTGGCAACCATATCAGGCATCCATGCAGTTTGAAATCATAACATCGGATACCCATTCACGGGCTAGAACAGGGGAAATCAGGACGGATCGTGGCATAATAAAAACGCCGATTTTCATGCCTGTGGGAACCCAGGGGACGGTGAAGGCGATTCATCAGCGGGAATTGACCGATGATGTGGAAGCCGAAATAATTCTAGGTAATTCGTATCATCTCTATCTGAGACCGGGTCTTGAAATACTGGGAATGGCAGGTGGGTTACATCCCTTCATGCATTGGGATAGACCAATCCTTACCGACAGTGGGGGTTACCAGGTATATTCGCTTTCCGATAATCGAAAAATCACTGAAGAAGGTGTTTCCTTCAGCTCTCATATAGACGGTTCCAGGCACTTTTTCTCTCCGGAGGGGATCATCGACATACAGCGCAAGATTGGGGCGGATATCATCATGGCATTCGACGAATGTACACCCTATCCCTGTGAACACGGGTATGCGAAAAAGTCAATGGATCTGACCCATCGTTGGTTGAAAAGATGTTGCGACCAATTTGATCAATCCTTCCCGATGTACGGCCATCAGCAAACCTTATTTCCCATTGTTCAGGGCAGTATTTACCCGGATCTCCGAAAGGAGTCGGCTGAAAGGATCGCTGAATCGGATAGAGAGGGAAATGCCATCGGTGGTTTATCGGTTGGAGAACCGGTGGAAACCCTATACGAAATAACGGACCAGATATCCTGCATTTTACCGATAGAAAAACCAAGGTATTTAATGGGTGTGGGAACCCCTGCCAACATCCTGGAGTGTATTGCCCTGGGCATTGACATGTTCGATTGCGTATTGCCCACACGGAATGCCCGGAACGGTATGCTTTTTACCACGGAAGGGATCCTGAATATCCGTAATGAAAAATGGAAACATGATTTTTCACCCCTGGATCCTAATCTGGATGTCTATGTGAGTCAGTATTATACAAAAGCGTATTTAAGGCACCTGGTTCTCAGTAAAGAAATATTAGGAGCCCAGATCGCAAGCCTGCAAAATCTTTCATTATATCTTTGGGTGATAAAACAGGCCCGCAAACATATAACAAAAGGTACCTTTCTTTCGTGGAAAAATAAGATGACAGGTATTTTATCCAATAGATTATAAAGGATGAAGTTCAGGATAGTAGATAAATTTATTGTAAAAAAATTTTTAAGTTCCTATGTTTTCGTGGTAGGGATCCTGCTTCTGGTTATCGGAGTCATTCAGATCACCGAAAAAAATCACAAAATTATCGAGAACAATCTTTCGTTCATGGATATGCTCTGGTATATGCTGGATTTTTTTCCCTACGTCGGGAATATGATCACACCCATCACCACCTTTATTGCGGTTGTGTTCATTACGGCCAAAATGGCGGGGCATTCAGAAATAATTGCCTTGCTGAGCAGTGGAGTTAGTTTCAGCAGGTTGATGCGCTCCTATTTATACGGGGCACTCGTAATTGCATTTGTTAATTTTATATTCACAGGATGGATCATACCCGATTCAAACAAGGACCGGATAGCATTTGAAATTCAATATTTCGAAAATCCCTATCATTTTTCAGACCGGGATATACACATCAAGGTAGCTCCCGATTCCTACTTCTACCTGGAACAGTACAACAATCAGTCAAAAGTCGGATATAAATTTACACTTGAAACCATTCAGGATTACACATTGCTGGCCAAGTTATCCGCCCAGCGTATTGAATGGAACGAGGATTCCGGATCCTGGGAGTTACGCCGCTGGGAGCTACGCAAATTTGATGGACTTGAAGAAAAATATAGTGCCGGTAATGAAATGGATACAGTCATCAACCTATCTCCAAAAGATTTCGACAACGACTGGCGTTTGTTCGAGACGCTCACACTGAATGAGCTCAACGAGCATATTAACCTCCTGAAATCACGAGGATCCGAAGATGTAATTATTTATCAGGTTGAAAAACATATGCGATACGCTTCCCCCTTTACCGTCATCTTACTTACCTTCATCGGCCTGTTTGTTTCCGCCAGGAAAGCAAGGGGAGGTACCGGCTTTCAGATTGCCCTCGGTTTTCTAATATCATTTATTTATATTCTGTTCTTCTGGTTTTCCAAAACGCTTGCCGAAGCAGGAGGAATGCATCCGGCAATTGCCATCTGGATTCCCAACATCATTTTTTCGGCAGTTGGATTTCTCCTGTATAAAACAGTACCCAGATGACAGCCACATCCAAAGACTATTTTCTGTTGCACTTCATCATTATCCTTTGGGGATTTACGGCCATTCTGGGATTACTGATCAGGACACCGCCAGTTGAACTCGTATTTTTCAGAACCATGCTCGCAACCGCTGGGCTTGGTCTGATCATCTGGCTGTCAAAGATACGGATCGTAACCACGTATACGAATACGCTACGATTACTTGGAACAGGGATACTTATTTCCGCGCACTGGATTTTATTTTTTGGATCGGCACGAATCTCCACCGCATCGGTATGCCTGGCTGGAATGGCCACAACCTCATTCTGGACAAGCATTCTGGAACCCGTTTCGAAAGGTCAGAAAATCCGGATCCTGGAGGTGTTTTTCGGATTCCTGGTAATCATAGGATTGTACCTAATCTTCCATTTTGAATTTGATCACTCATTGGGTCTGCTTCTCGCCCTGGCTTCTGCTTTTCTTGCCGCACTGTTTACCGTAATCAATTCCCATATGACTCATTCCCAGAACCAATATGTGATATCTTTTTATGAGATGATGGGTGCTTTTTTTGCCACTGCCTTGTTTCTCCCTGTCTATGCATACACCTATGCGGAACAGGGGATCCTGCAGTTGACCCCTACCGGTATGGATTGGATCTACCTCAGCATCCTGGCGTTTGTATGCACAGTATATCCCTTTTCTATTTCTATTGAACTGATGAAACGGATATCCGCTTTCCTGGTAAATCTCAGTGTTAATATGGAGCCGGTTTATGGGATCATCCTCGCGGTACTAATCTTCGGTGAAAAGGAAAAAATGAATACCGGATTTTACTTAGGGACCTTGATAATCCTGCTATCCGTAATCCTTTATCCCATGCTTCGGAGGATAATCAACAGGAGCAAACGGAAGTATTTTTGGATCCGACTATAAATTATCCTCCCAGATAAAATAGGAAGGAGGAAACCGTGGTTCTATTTCGGGCTTATCTCTGAAAATCCCATAAAATGCTGACCCTGAACCGGTCATGGAAGCGTAAACCGCGCCATTTTTATAGAGGATTTCCTTTATTTTTCGAAATGCAGGTATCTTTTCAAAAATCCCGATCTCAAAGTCATTTTGCAGTAACTCAGCCCAATTTTCAATGGGATGATCGTTTATTATTTCTTCAACCGACATCCCTGGAATCCGAGGTTTGATATGATCATACGCTTCCTTTGTTGAAATCATCCTATCCGGCATGACAAGATATAAATAATATCCTTCCAATGTGTATTGAGATGATTTCAACGCATCCCCCCTTCCCGCAGCAATCATCGGTCGATTGTAAATAAAGAAAGGACAATCACTCCCCAGTGATAATGCATAATCAGCCAGAACGGAATCATCCAGGTATAGTTCGAAAAGCGTATTCAGCATTTTGAGTGCGTAGGCTCCGTCAGATGAACCGCCTCCTAATCCGGCTCCCATCGGTATTGATTTATGAAGATGGATCTTAACCTCGGATAGATCAAAATCTTTTTTCATCAATTGATATGCTTTTACTACGAGATTATCCTCCGTATTCCCGGGAATCGATAATCCGCTGTTAGAAAAGGAGAACTTCCCGGATTCCATGATTTCCAGGATATCGGTTAATTTAATCGGATAAAAGCAGGATGAAATATTATGATAGCCATCTTTTCTTTTCTCAATCACATTCAACCCGAGATTGATCTTGGCATTTGGAAAAGAGATCACAGAATTAATTCTTATTTACCCGTTAATCGTTTTACGAGATCTTCCGTAATACCTGAGGAAGAAAATCCGCCGTCATGCATGAGGTTCTGCATGGTAACCTTGCGTGTGAGATCTGAAAACATCATGACGCAATAATTGGCACAATCTTCGGCAGTGGCATTTCCCAGAGGAGACATTTTTTCTGCAAAATCCATAAAAACATCAAATCCTCCGATTCCGGTACCGGCAGTCGTAACGGTGGGTGATTGTGAAATTGTATTTACGCGAACCTTTTTCTTTTTTGCCATCCGGTATCCGTAGCTCCTTGCGATGGATTCCAGGAGTGCTTTGGCCTGAGCCATATCGGAATAATCAGGAAACGTCCGTTGAGCGGCAATGTAGGATAAGGCAATTATGGAGCCCCAGTCGTTCATGATATCCATTTTTTCTGCTGCCTGCATTACTTTGTGAAAAGACAAGCCGGATACATCCAATGTCTTTTGAAACCATTCATAATTCAGGTCACCATAGGATCTTCCTTTTCTTACATTGGGGCTCATTCCGATGGAATGAAGGATAAAGTCCACTCCTCCCCCAAAATGATCGCGCGCAGCTATGTAAAGATTCTCAATATCTTCAATGGAAGTGGCATCCGCACCTATAACCGGCGCCTCTCCTACCTTTTTGGATAAATCCTGAATGGTCCCCATTCTCAGGGCAATGGGTGCATTGGTGAGAATCAACTGGGCACCCTCCTCGTAAGCTTTGATCGCTGTTTTCCAGGCAATGGATTTATCATCAAGTGCCCCGAATATGATCCCTTTTTTTCCTTTGAGAAGGTTATAGGCCATAATAAAATAATTTTTAGGGTGCAAAGGTAGGAAAATAACCCGAAATATTCATCAACAATCCAGTTTCCAGGAAAAACAATCGTTTTAATGCCAATCGAAATTCAACAGGATTTGTTTTCTGGTAAAATCATTTTACCATAAGCCTGAATTCCTGAAATAAATACGATTATTATAAATGTCGTATTTGGCATGCTCGTTTAAATAAAAATGTGCCCGTCCAGATAGGTAACTGCATTTCCTCCAATGATCACGCGGTCTCCTGGGTATTCACAATGAAGTATACCACCCCGGGTTGAACATTGACGAGCGGTCAGGTACCTTTTATCTAATATTTCAGCCCAGAAAGGAACCAGCGAACTATGCGCAGACCCCGTCACCGGATCCTCATCGATTCCCACCGAAGGTGCAAAAAAACGGGAGACAAAGTCATAGTCCATCCCACGGGACGTGATTATTACCCCTACTTCATCCAGCGATTTAACAAGCTCAAAATCCGGTTGGATGGACTTCACCTCCTCTTCTTGGTTATATAATAGCAACAGGTAATTCCCCCGATAGGCTGAGAGAGGTTGATTGCCAAATATTCTTCCGAACAAAGGATCGTTGTCGATCTTTACGGGAACGTAAGCCGGAAAATCCATTTTTAAAAAACCATTTTCCTCTTTTGATACAGACAAGATCCCGCTCCGCGAATGAAATCTGATAATATCTGCCGGGTAATTCAAGTGGTGAAAAAGTACATGGGCCGTCGCCAGGGTAGCATGACCACACAGATCCACTTCACTTAATGGCGTAAACCAGCGGATGCGGAATCCATCTTCATAAGGAATAAAAAATGCCGTTTCCGATAGATTATTTTCCATGGCGATCGACTGCATCATTTCATCGGCAAGCCACGTTTCAAGCGGGCATACCGCGGCGGGATTTCCTTTAAAAACCCGACCCGTAAAAGCATCGACCTGGAAGATGGGTATTTTCATTCTGGTACATTTTCGGATGAACCATAAAGATATTTTAAAAAATCCAAAAGTTTAATGAAGATCCCTGTTTGGAAACGACGTCACATTTTTCATTTCGCCGATATCAGGTTCTGCCCATGAGGTTGGATATCCGGCGTACAGCACCCTGCTTCCGGAACGTAGCGGAATATATGTCTGATTAGCCTTCCTGATAATATTCTCATCTCATCATTTTTCAAACTTGTGCGCAAGCGGTGATTGGATGAGTAATCCCTGAATCCGGACAGTAGTCACTCTCATGCCATCACCAGCTTACCCGGTACGAGGGTGCTGTTTGGATGAGGGTCTACACTTAAGCAGCTAGCGTTTGCTTGTGCGGATAAGGAAGGCCTGACAATTATTAATTAATCAGGCTCCTTTTATTAATATATCTTCATAACAAACCTTGTACCGCTTCCCGGAATTACACGAAAGCAAGTACCGGAACTGCAATGATATTTTCTACAAAATTCTTTCCTATCAGCCAATAATTAAATCCCGAATTGGCCACTGTCCACCCAGTCCATGCTTAGCAGTGACCAGAAATCAAGTGCCAGGCCGTTCAGCAAGTACTCATAGGGTAGCCAGCCGTAACCATCTTCACCCCAGCCAACTCCCCATGAGTTCCTTATCAACAAGGCACCGGTGGTGGTTTTATTGCACCGGGTATTCTTGATTTTTTTCTTATTATCGTATCCGGCTGCTACGATAGCATGTCCCCACTCAGCTCTTTCTCCGGGGCATGGAAAGGGGATCTCACCTGGATTTACATATGCATTGAAGCTAGGAAATCCAAAAAATCCGAACATGGAAGGAATTCTTAAGGCCAGAAAGAATTTCACCCGGTTCAGAACGGCTTTTTTTTCAATCTGTTGCCCCAGAGGATCGTGGCAGAAGAAACGAATGGCCTGATAATTATCTCCCAGGGCATAGACGAAGGAAGTGGGTTCATCGTCGAATTCCGGTCCGGTGGAATAAGGCCAGTATTTTTCCGGCGGGACCCCGCAATACACCAGTGCACCCATCGTATTTCTCAGCCAGGCACCGGTATCTCCGGTTACACCCATCAGGTTTCGGGTGGTTTTATAAACAAACAACCGGGATCCTTCAAGGTGTTTCTGATGTACCTTTCGTTCAAAATATTCAACCACACCTACCGCGGCATGTGCTGTACAAGATCCTAAATCAAGTTGATTTTCTACCGGCGAAAAGCCATCACGCAGATCGACTGATTCAGGCATAGTAACAGGGGTTTTTGGCTTAACACCCATTCTCTGGGTCATCGCCGCGATCTCAGGATTATCTTCTGTAAAATCCCGAAGGTCGGGAAGGGGAGGCAACCAACCGGTTCCCGGCATTTCAGCTGTTCCCGGAATTTTGGGCTTTTGATATAAGTTATACATCCTATTATTGATTTGGTTAAAAAAAGGATCTTGCGATCCACTTTTGATATTTACAGGTTAATAAATGGATTTTATGCACCACTGATAAAGATCTGTGTATCCTGACAGGACGGGACTTATGATCCCGAAAGAAACTTTCCTGAATCAGTAAAAGATCCATCAGAGTAATCTGGATTGATTGATACAATTAATGGAAATAAATGGGCCTGGTAACCCTGGAACGGGTATAATAATTTTGGTTTATACTTCTAAATTTAGACACTGCCAAATTGCGAAGTTGGTATATAAGAAGATCCGAACTTCATCCGGTCACAAATCAGGTTATCATGCCAGAAAGCGGTCAGACCTGAAAATATATCTGCTATCAGCCTTTAAAAACCGTATGGCTTGAAATATAATCCGGATCAATGTTAATTCCCAATCCGGATCCACCGGGTACGTTGATTATACCATCGATGCTGGAGAAAGGTTCTGTCTTGCTATCTATGGGGATGATAGTCCCGTTTGCATCCCTGGTTTCAAACATTTTAAACTCATGAAATTTATCAGCATTTGGGCAGGCCGATGTAAAATGAAGCATGTACAGCCAGCCCAATCCTCCACCGGACATATGTGCGGCAATCGTTTTTCCCTTGGCCTCCGCCATGCGTGCCACTTTCATGGAACGGATCATTCCTCCGAAATAAAAAAGATCGGGTTGCAGAATTTGAAAAGCATCGTGGCCTATCAGCCACCGGAAAGCATGCATTCCAAATTCTTCCTCGCCACCGGCCATGGTGATATTCAGAGCCTCTGCAACCTGTTTCTGTTCTTCATACCAATCCCAGGGTACCGGTTCTTCATAGAAATAATAATTATATTCTTCAAGTACCTTCCCGATCCTTACCGCCTCATTTACGGAATAGGAACCATTCCCATCGATCATCAGCACCATCTTTTCCCCGAACATCTCACGGGCCATCCGGATGAGCTTTTCGGTTCTTCCCGGGGCATTGTCTATGTCGGAGCCCAGGTTATCCCCCCGGCCTGCCCTGAGTTTTATGGCCTTCGCTTTCGTTTCCAACCAATCCTGTTTTACCAGCTCCAGTGATTCTTCCGGCTCCATCTCCCGTAATTCCGTATATCGAGTACCCAGATAAATGGCGATCTCAGGGTGGTGGATCTCTCCAATCAATTGCCCCACAGGCTTTTCGGCGATGTTCCCCAGCATATCCAGGATGGCAAATTCAAGGGTAGCAATCTGAACGCATAAAGGTACGCCCTGACTTTTGATATTACCCTCTACCGCATTAAAAATTAAATCATCAAGATCCCGGGCATCTTTACCGATGAATCGATGATGGAGACTGTTCATGAACATCGGGTATCCCTGCCTGGATAGGAACGGGTGTCCGATCGAAACACCTTCCACCCCGTCTTTTGAGCGGACACGGCATATGAAATTTTCCCTGTTCCTGAGTAATTCGAGTGAATCAATGATAACTGGCGAAGGGAATAAATCCCTTTTTAAAACGGGTTGGTTCAGCCTATTATCCAGTGCAGAATAATCAGGATAAGTTTGTACGACATCCTTTGAACCACAGGATGATAAAGGCAATAGGGGGGCGGCACCTCCGGCAAATAAAGAGGTTGTTATAAATTTTCTTCTGTTGGTCTTCATAATGGTTTATCTTTAAATATTTTCTTTTCTTTGGACAGGGTGCGGTCAAGAAATGTACCTCCGCTCTAAAATCAACGTTTCCAACTGGAATTAAAGGTAGTAAACGGATGGAAAAGTTACAATCCGATGTAGATCAGGTGTGCTTTCTTCTACTCATGCCATGACACCAAGTCATGGCATGAATATTTATCTTATCACCAAGGAAGCTGGTGAGAAAGTGACGGATGAAGCCGGCCGTCCGGAAGGTATTCGGTGCCTCATCAACTAAACCTGAACTTTTTATTCATTTTTCACCCCGTTTTTACCCATTTGATCCCTTTGATCCCCGCCTGATGAAGCCGCTCCGTCAGCTGGCCGGTATGATGCTGTAAATGTCTTATGTTGTATAAATGCACTTCCATTCGGCTTATCGACAACCAGTAAAATCCACTATTTTCACCCGGTGTGGTTTCCTTTACAGCAATTTCACATTGAGCCATTATGGATTCTGCATAAGCCAGCATCTCCTCTTTCGTATATATTTTTTCGAAGATAATGGGTTTATTGTCATGAATAATTGCACCTAAATTTTCATAATCATCCCTATGTCCTGACCAGGGTGTGAACGTGTCGGGATTTTTTGAAAGATAAAGTGCAGTATAATACAATGCATGATACACCAATCGCCAATAAGCGCTTTCATATGTGTCGTTGTTCCAGACGTATTCCGGGCATTTTTTTATAGTATCCATCAGCATCTTTAATGAAGCGCTATACTGGGAGATGATTTCATTTTTCATATCGATTATTTTTTCAGCAATTTATTAAATTATAGTTTACTCCATCCTATCTATCCTTCTTATTCTGATTTTCTAATAGATCAATCGGCTTTCAAGCAATATCAATATCCGGAAATCATCATCCTGCCTGGCGGGGTCACCGGGTGTGTGATTTCCTCGAGAAAATCAAAAATATAACTTTTATTACTATTCCTGTACTCTTATTATCATGATTACTACGCCAGTTCTCCACATCCTTTCTGTCCGGGTTGTGTGAAACTGAAGGATAAAAAATAAGGATTCCTGGCTGAATGACATGTTGGGAGATTACTATTTTGAAGGATAAATAATTCACCGTTCAAATCAACTTCACCATAAAGGTCACTCAGCAAGGAATCCATATATGGATAGGGAAATATCAGTTTTTCCACTTAAATCTCTATTTCCCCTTTTTCTTCATTCCACAACCCCTATCAATTGGCATAAATGTAATAGGACGTATCTGAAAGAATACAGAAATCAAAGGGCACACATAACCCTGAATGTTATGCTTGATCCAAATCTCGTTCTAACTTCTAATGCAGAAAGTCAGGCTGTTTTAACGTCTGTATCAAGATCAATTGTACCTTCCCGACTGAACAACCTCCTATTTTTTCCGGTTTAAACATTAAAACTGCACAAAGAATTATATTTTTACTTTAGTTAACTGCTGCCTATGGATAAAAATAAAACGGGGGTATTAATCGTAAATCTGGGAACACCCGACAGCCCGAAGATCTCTGACGTAAGAAAATACCTGAGGGAGTTTCTGATGGACGGCAGGGTCATCGATATACCCTTCCTACCCAGATGGATGCTGGTAAATCTGATAATAGCCCCTTTCCGTGCGCCCAAATCAGCTAAGGTATACGGGGAATTATGGACTGAAAACGGATCTCCCCTGATGTTCTACGGGCAACACACTGAAAAAAAATTACAAGAGCTCCTGGGCGACGATTATGTGGTCAAACTCGGGATGAGGTATCAGAATCCGGGTATCCGGGAAGCTCTTGATCAGTTGTCACAAAATCCATTAAAAAAACTCATTGTCCTGCCTTTATTCCCCCAGTATGCTTCCGCCACGACAGGGTCCGTTCATCAAAAAGTTATGGATATCGTTTCCGGATGGAATATTATCCCGGAGGTCAGGTTTTTAGATGCTTATTTTACTCATCCCTTATTCATCAAGGCATTTGTAGAAAGGGCAAAAGAAACCCTGAAGGATAAGGAGTATGATTATATGCTGTTTTCATATCATGGATTGCCGGAACGACAGATCTATAAAGGTTCCTTCGAAAATTATTGTCAGCTCGGAGAATGCTGTAATACGTACCATGCAAAAAATCGATATTGTTATCGTGCGCAATGCTACGAGACTTCGAGGATACTTGCGAATGAACTCAACATCCCTATTGATAAATATAAAGTCGTATTTCAGTCAAGACTGGGTAAAGATCCATGGATCCAACCATATGCCGAAGAGGTGATCCGTTCACTGCCGGCCGGGGGCCATAAAAAGGTGGCCGTCATGGTACCCTCCTTTGTTGCCGATTGCCTGGAAACGAACATCGAGGTCGGGAAGGAATTTAAGGAATTCTTTCTGGATGCAGGGGGGGGAGAATGGATTTTTATCGAAAGTCTGAACGATTCCGATACCTGGCTGGAATGCCTTTATTCCTTAGTCGAGGAAACCTAATTTAAAAGCCGGCTAAGAGTTTGTACGACATATTCTACTTCCTCCGCGGTATTGAATTTACTGAAAGAGAACCTGATGGCGGTGGTTTTTTCCTTTGTACTGATCTCATTTATCACATGGGATCCTTTTAATGCACCGCTGGCACAGGCTGATCCGCCTGAAACGGATATTTGATCCAGATCCAGTTTAAACAGCACCATATCGTTCTTATCGGAAGCAGGTAGATCTGCATTAATAACCGTATAAAGACTTTCATTCAGATCGCCCGAGGTCCCGTTAAAAACGATCCCGGGAATATGATTTTGAAGTTCACGGATCATTTTTTCTTTTAATCCCCGGATATGTGTTTCATTCTTTTCCAGGTCAGAATAGGCAATTTCGAAGGCCTTTGCCATACCCACAATTCCTGCGACATTTTCTGTACCCGGTCGTACATCCCTCTCCTGACCTCCTCCAAAGATCAACGGATGGATACCGGCCCCCGACCGGAGGTATAAGAATCCGATCCCTTTGGGGCCGTGAAATTTGTGGGCGGATCCAAGGATCGCATGTACAGGGCTGTTTTTCAAATCGAACGCATACTTCCCAATGGATTGAACAGTATCCGAATGAAAAAACGATTGGTATTCCCGACAAAGATCCCCTACTCTTTGCAAATCGAGGAGGTTACCCACTTCATTATTGGCATGCATCAGCGAAACAAGACTGTTGGGTTGGTCCGAAAGCATTTGTTCCAGTTGGCTGTAATCAATATTACCTTTTGCATCCAGATCCAGATAGCTGAGCCGGATAGTATTTGTATGTTGCATAGCTTGCAGGGAATGTAAGACCGCATGATGTTCGATGCGGGTAGAAATCACATGCGTAATCTGATAGGTATGGATCAAACCGTGTATTGATAAATTATCCCCCTCCGTACCTCCCGACGTAAAAAAGATAGTGGATGGAGAGGTATTCAGGATTTCTGCTATCTTTTTCCTGGCACCCTCCACAGCCGATCTGGCTGCCCTTCCATGTGCATGTGTGGAGGATGGATTGCCAAAATGTTCCTGATAGTAAGGTATCATCGCATCCAGCACGGCCGGATCTAATGGTGTCGTAGCTGCGTTATCCAGGTATACCCTCATTCAATTTCCTTGTTGGAAATGATTTCTTTAATGTCGGAAATGATTTTCTGAGCCAGTAATTCGGATTTGGAGTGCATATCTGATTCTGCGATAATCCGGATGATTGGTTCGGTATTTGACTTACGTAAATGGACCCATTCGTCTTCGAATTCAATCCGGATCCCATCGAGCTTATTGATTGGATTTTTATTGTATTTCAAGCCGATCTTTTCGAGTACCAGATCCACATCCAGGTCGGGAGTTAATTCCACTTTATTTTTTGAAGTGAAATAGTTGGGATAGGTTGATCTCAAAAACGAAGCTGATTTTTTAAATTGAGCCAGATAACTCAGGAACAAAGCAATCCCCACCAGGGCATCCCTTCCATAATGAAGTTCGGGATAAATGACGCCCCCATTTCCTTCCCCTCCGATTATTGCATTGTATTCCTTCATCACATGGACCACATTTACTTCGCCTACTGCTGAAGGGTAGTAGGAACATCCATGTTTCAACGTAATATCCTTCAATGCTTTTGAGGATGACAGGTTGGAAACCGTATTTCCCGGGGAATGATTAAGTACATAATCGGATACGGCCACAAGGGTGTATTCCTCTCCATAAGGTATTCCGTCCTCCGCGATAATGGCCAGTCGATCGACATCCGGATCCACTACCAATCCCAGATCAAAATTACCACTTTTTATTTCTGAACAAATCACTGTGAGATTTTCAGATACCGGCTCCGGATTATGCGGAAATTGTCCATCCGGATCGGTATAGAATTCCGTAACCTTTTCAACCCCAAGTGCTTTGAGTAACATGGGTACCGCTATTCCACCCGTTGAATTTACGCAATCAATGGCGATGCTGAAATCCCGGTCCTCTATGGCTTTTATATCAACCAGAGGCAGAGCCATTATTTTATTGATATGTCTTTCAATATAATTATCAATGGTCAGGTATCGTCCGATCTTAATCTGGGATTCATACTGGAAGGCCTGTTTTTCAGCAATGTCAAGGATCTTTTGACCATCCTCCTCCGAAATAAACTCTCCCAGCTTATTCAATAGTTTAAGGGCATTCCAATTCTGAGGATTGTGGCTGGCAGTAAAAATGATGCCGCCATCCGCCTGTTCTTCAACAACGGCAATTTCTACCGTCGGAGTAGTTGATAAGCCAAGGTCGATAACATCAATACTTAATGCTCTCAGCGCATGGCTGGTGAGCTCAGAGATCCAGACCCCGGAAGGTCTTGCATCCCTGCCAATAACCACTTTGGGTAATTTATTACTTTTTTTAAGCCATACACCGAAAGCCGAAGCAAAATTGATTACATCCACAGGGGTAAGTCCTTCTCCCGGGAATCCACCGATGGTACCTCGTATTCCTGAGATGGATTTTATTAAAGCCACATTAATCGGGTGTTAGTTGGTTTTCGTTATTTTTCTATTTGAACTTCGAAAGTACTCTGGTTACTTCGGAAGCAGGACTTTGACAATTATCGCCAGGTTCTACCTTTTTACCACAAAGACCACAGGAATCTCCTTCCTTATTTAAATAAGGACTCTGGGAAGCACATGTGCCTTTAAATCTACCGCCTTTAATAAAAATCAGCCGAACAGACATCAGTAAAAAGAAAAAACCCAATAACACAATGCCCAGCAAAACAGTTGTCATCTTATTCCTTTATTTTTGTACAAATTTAATCGTTATAATAGATAACACGCAATACCTTTTGAATGTTTTCTTTAGAAAATGACCTGAAATGCCTGAAAATTCAACATCATGAAAAGACCTGTTTCAAAGCCCGATCCGGACAGAAAGAAGAAACTTCAAGCATTCGGACGGCTGCTTGCGATAATGGATGAACTGCGGGAAAATTGTCCCTGGGATAAAATTCAAACCTTCGAATCATTAAGGCATCTCACGATCGAAGAGGTTTATGAACTTTCCGATTCAATTTTGGAAAATGACATTCAGGGAATAAAAAACGAGCTGGGGGATATCGTTCTGCACATGGTATTTTATGCCCGGATTGCCTCGGAAGAAAATCATTTTCATATTGGTGATGTCCTCCAACATATAGGTGATAAATTAATTCATCGACATCCCCACATCTATGGAAATGTGGAAGCAAACAGCGAGGAAGTGGTCAAACAGAACTGGGAAAAAATCAAACTAAAGGAAAAAGGAAATAAATCGGTACTGGGCGGAGTGCCTAATTCACTTCCAGCCCTCGTGAAAGCCATGAGAATTCAGGAAAAAGCAAGGGGAGTCGGCTTCGATTGGGAAAAAAAAGAGCAGGTGTGGGAGAAAGTGAGGGAAGAGATGGAAGAATTCCACAGGGAATTCAACCTGTTCCAGGAAGGTAAGATCAACAAAGATACGGCAGCCAATGAATTCGGTGATCTGCTGTTTTCATTGGTCAATTATGCCCGGTTTATCGACATTAATCCCGAAGAAGCCCTGGAAAGGACCAATAAAAAATTCATCAAAAGATTTCAATATCTGGAAGAAGCAACCAGGAACGAAGGAAAAAAGATTTCCGATATGTCCTTGGAGGAAATGGATGTTTATTGGGAGAAAGCCAAAAAATTATAAAAGAAATAATTTTCCGTGGAAAAGATCTGAATTTGAAGCCATCGTTCGGATTTTATCAGTCTGAATCTTAATAATTTTTATTCAACTTTCAATATGCTTAAAATATATCATAATCCAAGATGTAGAAAAAGTCGTGAAGCCTTAGCCATTCTGCTGGATAAGGGTCACGATCCCGAAATCATTCAATATCTTAAGGATCCACCCAGTATTCCTGAACTGAAAGACTTGCTGGTTAAAATGGATATGAAACCGGAGGAGATCATCCGTACCGGTGAGAAAATTTACAGGGAAAACTATAAAGGAAGGAAGTTGACAGATGAAGAATGGTTTAACATACTGGTGGAAAATCCCATATTGATCGAAAGGCCTATCGTCGTATCGGGAGAAAAAGCCGTACTTGGCAGACCTCCTGAAAAAATACTGGAAATTATTTAAATCCCCTTTCCTGACTCATTTGTAATTAAATGTAAACTTCCGGAGATGTTCGGAAACCACGGATCAATCCATTGTGTTCCGGTCCTTTATCTTCCCGTCCTCCATCAGGACACGTATCATTCGTGGATCTTTCCTTGGATCTACTTTAATTGGATTGTCTGTCCAGACGGGTGTATAAATAGTAAACTTTTTCTGCCTGATTGCTGTGGAATAGAACCAATAGGGGAAGCACGAGGATAATGGATGATACAAGTAGGCACCGAAAACTATCTCTCCTTCACAAACAACGGCAAATGGCAAACACCATTTACCGTACTTATTGTTGATGGTGGCGACCCTGTCAATCGCGGATTCCGCTATTTCAAATGTAAAATAAAGGGTATCATAATTAAGGATCTCATTATAATCGATGAACCGCTCGCCAAAAAACCGGATGGAATCGACCGGCAACCGTTTGAACATCAATTCATCCGAAATGCCTTCAATTACATAAAAACCCAATCGATCCTCCGGAATATCACTGGTAATTTCCGGTTCTTCAGGATCGGGCAATTCATCGCATCCAATAAATAGCAAGGCACACAATACCCATATCGTATATCTGATTAGAGCCATCTATATATGATACAAAAAAATCCGGATATTAGATCCTTAATTTCCAGGTTTTTATCAAACTTTTTAAGGATTCAGGAAGGAGTTAAATTTAAAATTACGGACAAATAAAAGTGAATCATCAGGTAGCCATACATTCCGGCATTTAAGGATTCCAAACTTTAATATTTCTCAGTCCGATAATTATTGGTGTCCCCATTTTTTTATCAAACCATATTTTTTGCCATTTTTGTTGGCTAATCCATAAGGGCATGAAAGTACTGAAATTTGGGGGTTCGTCTGTCGGCTCCCCGGGTAACATCAAACTGGTTTCTCAAGTAATAGGAGATCATATTACAAGAGGTGATCAGCCGGTGGTGGTTACCTCAGCTATGATGGGGATAACCAACGACCTTGTGAAGGTAGGTAAGATGGCAGCAGAGGATAATGAGAATTACAAGGATCTTTCCGATGAAATTATCAGCCGCCATATTGAAGCAATAAAATCGCTTATCCATATTAAATCCCAGAGCAGCATCATCGCTCAACTAAAGTTTCTTACCAATAATCTTGAGGACCTGCTTCATGGAGTATACCTGTTGAAAGAGCTTTCCCCCCGAACCCTGGACCTTGTATTGAGTTTTGGCGAACGGTTCGCCAGTATGATCATTGCTTCCTATATGAATCAGCTGGGCATTCCAACCGAGTGGCTCGACATGCGCCAGCTTATAAAAACAAATGACAGTTTCGGCAATGCCAAGGTCATTGAAGGTGCATCATTCGATAATATCAAGAGATATTTTGAAATTCACGATAAACTACAGATCGCGACCGGTTTTATCGGTTCTACCCTAAAGGGTGAAACAACTACCTTGGGGCGTGGAGGATCTGATTATACGGCCGCCCTGATCGGAGCCGCACTCGATGTTGAGGAAATTGAAATATGGACCGATGTGAACGGGGTGATGACCACCGATCCGAAAAAAGTTAAAAATGCATTTTCACAACCTTCATTGACTTATATAGAAGCAATGGAAATGTCGCACTTTGGCGCAAAAGTAATTTATCCTCCGACTTTACAGCCGGCGTTCACTAAAAAGATCCCTTTACGGATAAAGAATACTTTTAATACGGGATTTGAAGGCACACTGATCAGCGAATCGACCACTAATCGTGATTATCTGATTAAAGGAATTTCGTCGATTGAAAATGTATCCCTGATCAATTTCACAGGAAGTGGCATGGTAGGGGTTCCGGGTGTTTCATCAAGGCTTTTCGGAACCCTTGCCAGAAAAGGGATCAATGTGATCCTGATAACCCAGGCATCTTCGGAACACTCCATATGTTTTTCAATTGAACCCGAGCAGGCGGAACTTGCTAAAACGGCCATAGAAGAAGAGTTTGTGTTTGAAATTCAAGGTGATAAAATCGATGAGGTTACCATCCAGACGGGTCTTTCCATCGTGGCCATCATTGGAGAAAATATGCGGAACACTCCTGGCATCTCAGGCAAAATGTTTGATGCGTTGGGTAAAAACGGAATAAATGTTATCGCCATTGCCCAGGGCTCCTCTGAATTAAACCTTTCCGTCGTTATTTCCCATTTTGACCTCACAAAAGCTCTAAATACACTCCATGAAGCATTTTTTCTATCCGATGTTAAAACATGTCATCTATTTCTGGTGGGCACCGGGCTGATAGGAAGTACCTTGCTGGAACAGATAAAAAAACAACAGAACTATCTGCTGAAAGAACATCTGATCCAATTTCGGCTGGTAGGGATCGCCAACAGTCGAAAAACATATTTTAACCGGGAGGGAATAGAACTTGAAGCCTGGAGAGAGTATCTGGATCATTCGGGGGAGACTACCGATATTCAGCATTATGTGGATATGATGAAACACCTTAACCTGTCGAACAGCATTTTTGTGGATTGCACCGCCAGTCAGGAGGTAGTGGATGTATATCAACAAATCATAAACAACAGTATATCAATAACCACACCCAATAAACTTGCCAGTTCCGGTCCCCTGGAAAAGTATAATACTTTATACCGGCTTTCACGTAAAAAAAATGTAAAATTCCTCTATGAAACCAATGTAGGTGCAGGATTACCGGTAATCACAACCTTAAATGATCTGAAAATAAGTGGTGACTGGATCCTTAAAATCGAAGGGGTGTTGTCCGGAACCCTGTCCTATATCTTCAACACTTTTGATGGATCAAAAAAATTCAGTGAAGTGGTAAAAGAGGCCAGGGATAAAGGATTTACCGAACCGGATCCCCGTGATGATCTTAATGGCCTGGATGTGGTTAGGAAAATTCTGATCTTATCGAGGGAAGTAGGATATGAAATGGAAATCAATGAGATTCAGAATGAAGCCCTTCTGCCTGCATCCTGTTTCAACGTGGATTCGGTTGATGAATTCCTGAGAGAACTGGAAAAACAGGATGTTATTATGGATCGTAAATTAAAAAATGCCAGGAAAAAAAATGAAAAACTGCGTTTTATTGCAACCATGGAAGACGGAAAAGCCCGGGTTGGCCTTCAATCAGTCGGTCCGGATCATCCCTTATATCCACTTTCAGGCAGCGATAACATGCTGTCTTTTACCACCTCAAGATACAGGGAGCGACCTCTTGTGATCAAAGGTCCGGGAGCAGGAGCCGAAGTCACAGCAGCCGGTGTTTTTGCAGAGATCATCAGCATAGCGAATTTTTTACCATAGTAAAGAATGAAAAAAATCAAGGTATTTGCACCGGCCACCGTAGCAAACGTTTCCTGTGGATTCGATATACTTGGCTTTGCCCTGCATGAACCCGGGGATGAGATCATGCTGGAAGAAAACAATACCGGACTATTAAAAATCAGATCAATTACGGGCGACGATGGTAATTTACCTGTAGAGGTTGAGAAAAATACGGCTTCGGCCGTGATAAAAAATATCCTTGAATATCTTAACATTCATATGGGCATCGATATATTTCTTCACAAAAAGATGCCTCTGGGAAGCGGACTTGGATCCAGTGCTGCCAGTGCGGTCGCCGGAGCCTATGCGATCAATTCACTGTTGGGGAATCCCTTGTCCAAAGATCAATTATTGAAATTTACCATGCAGGGAGAAGGAGTGGCATGCGGATCCGAACATGCAGATAACGTAGCTCCCGCTTTATTCGGAGGATTCATTCTGATCAGAAGTTATGATCCGCTGGATGTAATTCAATTGCCAACACCCTCCAGACTTTATGCCTCGGTGATCCATCCCCAAATCGAAATCAAAACCAAGGATGCACGGGAAATACTGAAAAAGGAGATCCAGCTAAAAAACGCGATCAAACAATGGGGTAATGTGGGAGGTCTGATCGCCGGCTTGTATAAAAGTGATTATGAACTGATTGGCCGATCCATGGAAGATCATATCATAGAACCTATCCGGTCCATTTTAATCCCCGGATATGACCAGGTTAAAAAGGTTGCGGTGGACTCAGGGGTACTTGGATGTGGAATATCGGGTTCCGGGCCCAGTATCTTTGCCCTTAGCAAGGGTGAAAAAATTGCCGGAGAGGCAGGTGAAAAAATGCAGCTTGAATTTAAAAAGATCGGAGTTGATAGCGATCTTTATATATCGAAAATAAACAATGAGGGACCCCGGACGATTAACTGATATGAAATTTTATAGTACCAACCAACGATCACCACAGGTTTCTTTCCGGGATGCCGTGATTCAGGGCATGCCGGCAGATAATGGTTTGTACATGCCTGTATCCATTCCCGAGGTCAATTCAAATTTTATCAGGAAGCTCCCGAAAATGAAAATACAGGAAATTGCTTACATCCTGAGCAAAATCTGGCTGAATGAAGACTTTCCCGATAACCTATTGAAAGAAATCGCCTATGATGCTTTCGATTTTGAGGCACCTCTTCACCAGGTTGATGAGAATATCTATTCCCTCGAGTTATTTCATGGACCAACCTTGGCTTTTAAGGATTTTGGCGCAAGGTTCATGGCAAGAACCCTTTCCCATCTGCAGCAGAATGAGGATCAGGAAACCGTAATTCTGGTAGCCACATCAGGCGATACCGGCAGTGCCGTTGCCAATGGATTTTTAAACGTACCAGGCATTTATGTGGTTTTGTTGTATCCCGGAGGAATGGTAAGTGATTTGCAGGAAAAACAGATTACTACCCTGGGTAAAAATATTACAGCACTGGAGATCAAAGGCACTTTCGACGATTGCCAGATGCTTGTCAAACAGGCCTTCATGGATGAGGACCTGAACGATATAATGCGTCTCACTTCAGCCAATTCAATTAATATTGCCCGATTACTTCCCCAATCGTTTTATTATTTTTATGCTTATGGCCAGGTGGCAGAATTAAATAAGCCCGTTATCTTCTCCGTACCCAGCGGCAATTTTGGTAACCTGTGTGGCGGATTACTCGCAAAAAAAATGGGACTGCCGGTGAAAAAATTCATCGCGCCTACGAATGCCAATAATATTTTCCCGAATTACATCAAAACGGGAAAATTCGAACCGAAATCATCCCAAAAAACAATATCGAATGCCATGGACGTGGGAAATCCCAGTAATTTCCCCAGAATCCAGGAGATTTATAATAATAATTACAGCCAGATAACAAAGGATATTGAATCGCAAGCTTATTCCGATTTCATTACAAAAAAAACAATCCGGAATGTATTTGAAAAAACCAACTATCTTTTGTGTCCCCATTCAGCCATCGCTTATTTAGGTATTCATGATTCCCTCCTCGATAATGAGGGAGATATTACCGGGATTTTCCTTTCCACTGCGCATCCGGCAAAATTTTATAATGTGATCAATGATTTTCTCGAAATAGAAATTCCTTTTCCATCTGAATTAAAATCCGTTATGAATCTAAAGAAGGAATCGATCAAAATGGAAAGTGACTATACTGAATTGAAAGAGTTTTTGATCAGTGCTGACTGGCGAAAAAATTAATCCTGAAGATCTATTTTATTTTTAAGGTTATATTCAAAATTAAAAAAAGCGATCTTGATAATCCGATGAAACGACCAAAGTCGAATCAATGATCCGTGATCCGGAAGAAATGCCGGCTTGCGGAAAGGATACGCATATCTTGTCATTAGGCTTTCCCTGTTGTACCTGCTTTACTTAATTAGGTACGGAGAAGAATACCCAGGTGGAAACTGTGTTGGGCTTTTCATTAAGGGTGTTCTTTTTCATTCAAACTCCAGTCGTACTTTAAAAAATCAATTCGTGCGTCCGTTGAAATATCCACTTCAGTATAGTCATCAATGAAGTCAACCAGGGTACCTTGCTGGGTAAAATCCTTTTTATACCATGAAAAAATGCGTGATATCTGCAAATGATCTTTTTTTATGATGTTCTTTTCACGATCGTTGATGAATCGGAAGGCCTGATCCTGTAGCTGACCATCCAATTTTTCAGCAGTATAGGCCTCCGTTCGTAAGGGAGGACATGATATGGCAGCACAAACAAGTGCGAAATGAATCCTGGGCTCCTCAAATTCCTTTCTGATGATCCCATGTTCGATATCATTCAATGACATCTTTTCGCCGCCTAAGATGATATGTTTCTGATCAAATACGGAATTTATAAAAGGAATCTGTAACCATGGGCCAATATCATTAATACTTGATACAGGAAAGTGATCAAGAATCAGATCAACCGTATACGCATTGTAGGCATTGATCCAGAAGGCGAGCCGGACATCCCGAGCGGTTTTAACCGGATCCGGTCGATGTTGAGATAAATATTCCAGGTATATTTTAAGTTGGTCCCTTTCTTCCATCATTGCCTGATAAACCACTTTCCCATTATTCGTTACATGTTTTTTTAATAAATTATCCCAGATGGAATGATCATACTTTGACTGCGAATATCCGCAATAGGATATAACTGAACTAATCCAGATTAAAGTAAACCGGACGAAGTAATATTTTATTTTCATGATGCAAAGGATATTCAACTTTCTCAGAATTACAGTCGCTGAAAAGACATTGTATTTAATGCCAAACAGGATCACCATGTCTCAGAAAGCTTAAATAGGAAGATAACTGGTTTATTATTTCCTGATTTATTTTTTAACCTTGTCAACTAAAGACAGCCGGATGATATTAGAATTTATTAAGGTAAACTATGAAATTCTCTTTTATATAATTGGATTTTGGATTGTTTCCGTTGCCTCCAATCAGATTTCCAAACTATTTAAAAAAATACAAAACACTGCCGATTCTCTTTACCGGATTTTCGGTCTATCAATTTGCCTACCTTATACGGAACATTTCCGTACGAACAATTCATCATGAGATCCTCCTTGAACCACTTTTGATATGCATTATTGCCTCATTTCTAATCACAAACTAAACGAGGTACCGTGCTGAGTTTATTCGGATCATATCCGATGTAGGTCCGATGGTCTATGCAGCGTTTTTCACTCTCACAGGAATTTCGATGCGGATTGACGTATTGCAGGATGCCTGGTCGGTTCCATTGAGAGTCTCGAAAATGTAGCCTTGCGCTTTGAATCTTAGCCAAAGCGTATGTTCCTCATTTTTTTATAATGGTTCCTGCCATGAAATCTCCACAAATGATTCCATGGATCTATAATTACGACCACCTCCCTGCGGAATAAGGGCTCACTCCCATAAAACTCCATGGAAAAAAGGAATTTGAGTCTCCGGGAGTGAAATTTCTCTTAGGTTTATGGAATTTTGAAATGAATACGCCCATCGAACGATCCTTCCGGATGAGCAACCCGGGATGGATCAACATTACCCGTTTTCCACGGATTCAAAATATTTTCTCCGTCATCCCTGGAATATTTTTCATCAATACACTTTTAGAAATATTTCAATACAATGCGACAAGAATACCCCGGTAACATGGCATTTTTTATATATTTGCGGCTATGACTGATAATATTACCAAACCTGAAGAGAATGTACAATTAAAAAAAATCATTGCGCATTCCAAGGAGTATGGATTTGTGTATCCTTCCAGTGAAATATACGATGGCCTTCAGGCTGTATATGATTATGGTCCATACGGCACTGAACTAAAGAACAATATCAAGGACCTCTGGTGGCAGTCCATGATCAAACTTCATCCACAAATTGTTGGACTGGATGCGGCTATTTTTATGCATCCTCTAACGTGGAAAGCATCAGGCCATATCGACAGCTTTAACGATCCCATGATAGATAACAAAGATTCTAAAAAGCGATACAGGGCCGATGTACTCATAGAAGACCGGGCTGCTGAATATGAAAAGGACGGTAAGATGGATCAGGCAAATTCGTTGTTGAAAGAAATGGGCCGACTGCTGGAGCATGAAGATCTTAAGGGCGTCTATGATCTGATCGTAAGGGAAAATATTGTTTGTCCGGTTTCCGGGACAGCCAACTGGACCGAAGTACGACAGTTCAACCTGATGTTTTCAACCCGGATAGGATCTGTATCGGAGGATACGAATACCGTTTATCTCCGCCCGGAAACTGCCCAGGGTATTTTTGTAAATTTCCTGAACGTACAAAAGACGGCCAGGATGAAAATCCCTTTCGGAATTGCTCAAACCGGGAAAGCATTCAGAAATGAAATTGTTGCCCGGCAGTTCATATTCAGGATGAGGGAATTTGAACAGATGGAGATGCAGTTTTTCATCCGCCCGGGAGAGGAAATGAAATGGTACGAACATTGGAAGGTTAAACGGTTTAACTGGCATAAGGCCATGGGAATACCTGAAACCAAACTAAGGTTTCACGATCATGACAAACTCGCTCATTATGCAAACGCAGCGGTTGATATTGAATTCGAGTTCCCCTTTGGATTCAAAGAAGTGGAAGGTATCCATAGCCGGACTGATTTCGACCTGGGAAATCATCAGGAACTGTCAAAGAAAAAATTGCAATATTTCGATATTGAACTCAATAAAAGTTATGTTCCATTCGTAATTGAGACATCTGCCGGACTGGATCGATTATTCCTGATGATCCTGGCCAATGCGTACCGCGAAGAGGAAGTGGGAGAAGGCGAAAACAGGAAAATAAGGGCCTTCCTGAAAATACACCCGGCCCTGGCTCCTGTAAAAGCAGCCATCTTCCCACTGGTTAAAAAAGACGGCCTTCCTGAATTGGCCCGGAAAATAGTTGATGATCTTAAATTGGATTTTAATATTATTTATGAGGATTCCCAATCCATCGGTAAACGGTATACCCGACAGGACCTGATCGGTACACCCTATTGCATTGCGGTGGACCATCAATCCCTTGAGGACGGGACCGTCACGATCCGGGACAGGGATACCATGGATCAGGTAAGAGTCAGGATTGAAGATCTGAAAAGTGAAATTGATAGCCGGGTGACAATTAAAAATATATTAAAAAGTCTGGTGGATTAATTAATTAAATCCAAATGACAGCCATTAAAATGGAATATCAGGCAAATGTAATTGTCGCCGGCTGGATAAGCCTAACGGGAATATTTTTTCCAAAAACAGCTCAGGAAACTGTATTCAGTAATGGAACCGTATATTCTGAAGCGATAAGATTAGGGGGTACGTTATGGGGAGCTGTATTCATATTATCAATTTTTGGATTTTTTTATCTCCAGCGAATGAGTTTGGTTTTGCTTTTTCAGTTGATTTACAACTCTACCTGGCTATTATTCGTCGCAATACCTGCCATTACCAATGAAATTCCTTTTCCTAAATACATGGCTATTTTTTTTATAGTTTGGGTATTTATTCTTCCATTTGTAATACCATGAAATGAATTATTTTCATAAGAACTAATAAGAACCAATGGCAAAGATAGTGGCAATCGTAGGCAGACCCAATGTCGGAAAATCGACCCTGTTTAACCGGCTTGTGGAGAAAAAACAGGCGATTATGGACGATACCAGTGGGGTTACCCGGGACCGTCATTATGGTGTAGCCGAATGGAATGGAAGGACGTTTACGGTAATTGATACAGGAGGGTATGTGTCCGGTTCCGAGGATGTTTTTGAAAAAGCAATCAGAAGCCAGGTGGAAATGGCAATTAAAGAAGCCAATTTTATTTTTTTTATGGTGGATACCAAAACAGGATTGCTCGATCTGGATAAGGAATTTGCCGGCATCCTGCGAACCACGGACAAACCTGTCTTTATCATTGCCAACAAATCCGACAACCATAAGCTGAGAATGGAAGCAAACGAGTTCTACGAACTCGGATTTGAAAAACTGTACCCGGTATCTTCAATAAACGGATCCGGAACCGGAGAATTACTGGACGATCTGGTGAGTGCCTTTGAACCGGAAACCGCGAGCCAGGACCAGGGAAGGATCCCGAGGATCAGCATTCTGGGTCGGCCAAACGTGGGAAAATCATCCCTTCTAAATGCCTTGCTTGGTGAAGAAAGATCCATAGTAACTGAGATTGCAGGAACCACTCGCGATTCAATTAATACGAGATATAATCTTTATGATAAGGATTTTATCCTCATCGATACGGCCGGAATCAGGAAAAAGACAAAGGTTAAAAACAACATTGAATTTTATAGTGTCATGCGATCGATAAAGGCCCTTCAGGATAGCGATGTTTGCCTTATCATGATCGAGGCTACTACCGGGCTTGAAAACCAGGATATAAACCTCATTTCATTAGCAAGCCGCTATAAAAAAGGGATCGTCCTGCTGGTAAATAAATGGGACATGATCGAGAAAAATACGTCTACCGCCCGGCATTTTAAAAAAGAAATCGAAACCAAGCTGGGACCTTTAAATTTTGTCCCTGTTCTTTTCATTTCGGTAAAGAACAAACAGAGAATCTATAAGGTAGTGGAAATATCACATGAAGTTTTTAATAACCGTAAACGTAAAATATCCACCTCGGCGTTGAACAGAAAAATCCTTCCTCTGATAGAAAAAAATCCCCCCCCTGCAGTTAAAGGGAAATATATTAAAATCAAATACATCACTCAATTACCTACGGAAACTCCCACTTTCGCCTTTTTCTGTAATCATCCGCGATACATCAAGGTCCCCTACGAAAGGTTTTTAATGAATAATTTGCGGACACATTTCAACTTTGCCGGAGTGCCCATAAAAATCGTGTTCAGGAACAAATGATGACAAAGACTGAATGAAAGAGAAATTTGTTGCAATTATCAGTAAATATGTCCCCCCAGAATCATTGAATTATTGTGTGGACATATGGATTAATCATCGGTTCAGTTTCAGAGTCACAAAAGAAAGACGTTCTAAACTAGGTGACTACCGGTTCCACAAACAAAAGAAATACCATGTTATTACGGTCAACGGCAATCTGAATCCTTACGGGTTTCTCATCACCTATGTACATGAAGCAGCTCATTTGATTCATTATGAGTTAAAAGGAAATAACCATCCTCCTCATGGAATTTTCTGGAAAAAGATTTTCAGGGAGCTCATGCATCCATTGATGACTTCTGAGATATTTCCGCCGGATCTCCTTGATTTACTCAAGAAACATATGAAAAATCCAAGGGCATCAAGCTTTAGCGATCCTTTCCTGGCAAAAATGCTCAGAAAATACGATCCGGCACAGCTTAAGCCGGAGTACCTTCTTGAGGAATTAAAAGTGGGGGAAAACTTTACCCTTCATGGTAAAACGTACGAAAAAATGCAGAAAAGAAGAACCAGATCGCTTTGCCGTGATCTTCGTTCTGGTAAAAAATACCTTATTTCCGAAATGGCAATGGTGAAAAGAATCTAGCCCGAAAATTCATTATTTCGCCGATGTGCCTTCCCGGTTTTTCGGGAAGAAGGCTAACCCAGTAAGATATTAATACGACATTAATAATTTTACATATTAAATTTGAACCACTGAAAAGCATTCGCTATGGTAATACGGGTCAGCTTAAGGCAATCCTCCGGCGGATCAGCTGTTCTACTTTTTCGAATAGCTGTAAAGGATGAAAGGTTCTCCAGTGCTCAATCTGTAAGGTCCCACCGGAAATCAGATAGGCATCGATATTATATATTCCCCATTCACGGAGAATGAATTCTCTGAAATTGATCGCGGCTATCCAGCCGTCTTCCATATCTTCGTACCACTCTTCGTAATAGCAGTCATCGGAACCATGAAAATTAAAAACATGGTCTCCTACCAGGATGTATTTATTAATCCCAAACCTGTTAAAATGATCTATAATATTTCTCTTGAGATGCATGATGTCATTATTGATGGCATCGTTCCATTCCCCTATAAACTCAATGATACAAAGTCCGTGTTCATAATTCACGTATAGTATTTTAATGTACAATGTTTCGGATCCGATAAAATCCCAGGCCGGATCTATGTAATAATTATATATTGCATCCGTGTATAAATCATAATTGTATTCTTTCCCATAAAATGGTGAATATTCGTCTTCGCTGGAATCATAATATTTTAACCAACGATAATAAGGTTCAATCTCATGCAAAATAGTGATCAGTTTAATTTTCCGATGACATCAAATTTTTTAAATACAAATTCAGAATGTGGGGCATTTATAAATTCCCTCGTTAAATCCTGTCCGGCCCAATGCTCATAATGTTGGCCTCCGCTCCATAACCGAGAAGGGCTCAGGTCGTAGATGAAACCCTGGTAGGCACACCATATTTCATCACGATCTCTACCATTTCTCAATGCCAACTGACTGTTGGTATATGTTTTAAGCTCTTCCAAATTTGTTTAACCCAGATACAATGATAATACATTTTTTAATTATGCAATGTTTAAGGATAGATTACCGGATAGTGAGCTGATTTATCCCTTGATCACAGCTAAAGGTTCCAATTTAACCACTTTATTTGCAATACCCACCTGATGCACAGCTTCCACCACCAGATTTACATCTTTGTAAGCAGCAGGGGCCTCTTCAGCAATCCCCGACAGGGATCCTGCCTGTACGTAGATCCCGCGAGAGCGAAGTTCATCCTGCAACTCCCTCCCATGAATTTTTCTTTTTGCTGCCCGTCTCGACATGCTTCTGCCTGCTCCATGACAGGTGGTTCCAAAAGATTTTAACATACTGGTTTCAGTTCCGGTCAATACATAGGAAGCGGTTCCCATGCTGCCGGGTATCAAAACGGGTTGCCCGATGGATCGGTACGAAGGTGGAAGTTCCCTATTTTGAGGCCCGAATGCCCGGGTGGCACCTTTGCGGTGAACAATCAATTTTTTAGTTGTTCCGTCGACTACATGTGTCTCAACCTTTGCAATATTATGGGCTACGTCATAAACCAGATCAAGCCGGGATGCCAACCCGAAAATAGTTTTCCATGCTTTTCTTATCTCCCAGGTGATGACCTCCCGGTTACACCAGGCAAAATTGGCACTTGCTGCCATCGATGTGAAATAATCCTGTCCTATAGGTGAATTAAAGGGTAAGCAGGCCAACTCCCTGTCGGGGAGTGTGATATCATAACGGCTCATCTCCGATATCATTAACTTAATATAATCCGTGGCATTCTGATGACCCAAACCTCTTGAGCCTGTATGGATCAGGACTACCACCTGGTCATCAGTAAGCCCGAGTACGTGAGCGGCATTCGAATCAAAAATCTCCGTTACCCTGCCGACCTCCACAAAGTGATTCCCGGAACCAATTGTCCCCAATTGATCCTGTCCCCTTTGTTTAGCTCTCGGAGATACGGAATTAACCTGTGCTTCCATTAATATACCGTTCGATTCGATAAAATCCAGGTCTTCTTCAATGCCGTATCCGTTTTCAACCGCCCAGGTAGCCCCTTTTTGAAGCACATGGTCCATGTCCTTAACAGACAATTTTAACGTACCTCCCCTCCCCATTCCGGAAGGAACCTCACTGTATAGCTCCTTTGATAGATTCTGGATATTCGAACGGATCTCAGCATAAGTTAAATGCGACTTCAACAACCGGACACCACAATTTATATCATATCCTATTCCTCCAGGAGAAATTACCCCATCGGGATACTTGGTTGCAGCCACACCTCCAATCGGGAAACCATATCCTTCATGCGCATCCGGCATTAATAATGCGGCCATTTCTATTCCTGGTAAGGTAGTTACGTTGATTAACTGGTCAAGGGATCGATCGGTCAGAAGCGCATCTATAATTGGCTCACTGGCATAAATAATGGCAGGAACACGCATATCACTCCTGGTCCCCAATGGAATTTCCCATTGCCAGTCATTTATTTTTACGAGTATCTCTTTTGCCAGCATTTACCTAAATATCAAGAATTATGACTGTTTGTAAAATACCTGCAGCGGAATGCCTGATCTCCGCCTCGTGATAGGTGACGGCTTTAACATCCTTGCTGAAATTTAAAATCCTATATCCACCCAATTCCACCTCTACCCTCCGATCCCCATAAATAGTGAGTCTTTTAATATTATCGTATACGCATTTATTAATGTGCGACAGGCTGAGTATCTCATTTAACATGTCAATAAAAAGAGTAGTCAAATCCATCGATTGAACTTTTATCGTTTGATTTAATACATATTTTTTATTTTTGACGGGTGGACTGATAATTTTGGAGAGGCCAAGAATACCTGCTTTAAACAATTCATGCCTGGAATTTGATTTGATTAATAGTCGAATATCGGCCGTATGCGATAATATCCTGATTGATTTCATCTTATCAATTTAAGAACGTCTGATATATTTTTATACGAGATTGCACAATAAATTAACATGTATTTGGCAATGAAATGAACTCAATCGGAGATGAACGACAACTTTACTTTCCTTGCATCATTCTGCAAGATAATCTTCTTCATCTCGTAAAAGGTGCTCCACAATCCATATTCCACAATCGGATCAATGATCCAGCGAGGTAAAACGGGTTTGGTTTTTGTAAATATATAATAGTCGACCTGAATAAATCCGTTATCAAGTGGTGTAAAATCCCATGACCCATCAAAATGGGCAATCCGTTGTACTCCTTTTTCCTGAGGTTTATAATCCGGTTTCCCATCCAGAATAACATGGATCTTTTTCGTTTCCTGATCCTGCTGAAGGGTGTTGTAAATGATGGCGAAATCAGCCAGGTTCTGGGATTCTTTATGCAGCAGGATGGTCTTCGCCCCTGAATCCACGATCAGGTCAATATGTTCATTTTCAAGGACAGTTTCCCTG
>Ga0209536_100001516_pt1 | contig 38188 bp, 41 predicted proteins | sample DeeMarSeWOR28_12_FD_187461 | JGI IMG/M metagenome (GOLD analysis project Ga0209536, IMG submission 187461) | Marine sediment microbial communities from White Oak River estuary, North Carolina - WOR-2-8_12 (SPAdes) (version 2) | ecosystem: Environmental > Aquatic > Marine > Intertidal zone >... | reverse complement strand
GAGCGATCCCCTGGCAGATATGCTGACCAGGATAAGAAATGCTGGAATGGTTCGATATGAAACAGTGGATGTTCCCATGTCCAACCTGAAAGTTGGTGTGGCCAAGGTATTGCGTGAAGAAGGCTATATCAAGGATTATCAAATTATTGAGGATAACAAACAGGGTACCCTGAGAATTGCGCTGAAATACGGCCCTCATGATGAAAGGGTTATCAGCGGATTGCGCAGGGTGAGCAAACCCGGTTTGCGGAAATATGTGAAGGCCGATGATATCCCGAAGGTCATGAGCGGCCTTGGAATATCCATTCTCTCGACTTCCAAGGGTATCATAACCGACCGTGAGGCGCGTCGGTTGAGTATCGGGGGCGAGATTCTTTGTGAAGCCTGGTAAAAAAGGCAATCATAGGCGGTAATAGGAGGATTGCATGTCCAGAATAGGAAATAAACCGATCTCGCTGCCAAGCGGGGTCAAGGTCGATATAAAGGAATCCAGGGTAGTGGTCACAGGCCCCAAGGGAAAATTGGAGCGTGAAATCAGGCCCGAGATTTCTATAAAAGAGGAAGACGGCAACCTCGTGCTTGCGACCCAGGATGAGAGCAAGAAGAGCATGGCCATGAAGGGGCTGACCCGTTCGCTGGTCAGCAATATGGTGGTGGGCGTGGAAACCGGATTTCAGAAAAAACTGATCGTTGAAGGGGTTGGATACAGGGTGGCTGTTGAAGGGTCATCCCTCACTCTTAATGTAGGATACTCCAATCCGGTTAACTTCAAACTGCCTGCCGGTGTCTCGGCAACCATGGTCGACAAGACGAGCACCGTCATGCTGGAGTCTATTGACAAGGAGCTTTTAGGCTTGACGGCTGCAAAGGTCCGTGAGATCCGCAAACCGGAACCCTATAAGGGGAAAGGCATTCGGTACGAAGGCGAACATATCGTCCGCAAGGTCGGCAAATCGGCCTCCAAAGGCTAAGAACTATTTAAAGCGAAGTTGCTGACAGGGCAATTTTACGTCACAACTGAGATAGCAGGTACGGAGAAATGGCAAAGACAGATACTACAGTCGTAGCGCGGCAGAAACGTATTAAGCGCATCAGAAAGAAGATAAAAGGCACTCCCGAAAGGCCGCGTATGCGTGTTTATAAGAGTGCCAAGCATTTTTATGCCCAGGTCATTGATGATACCAAGGGCCATACCCTTGTTTCCATGTCCTCCATTGATAAGGCCATAGCAGGCGATGAAACCAAGGGGAAATGCGCCCTGGCCAAGAAGGTCGGTAAACTTCTGGCCGAAAAGGCGAAATCTGCCGGTATTGAAAATGTGGTGCTTGACCGCGGCGGCTATATCTATCATGGCCGGGTCAAGGCATTTTCCGAAGGTGCCAGGGAAGGTGGTTTGATTTTTTAGGGAGTACCGGCTGTATCCGTACGGATACTGAACAGTCTGGTTGCCATAAATTTATTTGAATTGGGAGATACGTTTTGGCGGAATATACAAAGTCAAAAGACGAAAGTGCATCGGAGTTAATTGAAAAGATCGTCTACATCAACAGGGTGGCAAAGGTTGTCAAGGGCGGCCGACGTTTCAGCTTCAGCGCCATCGTGGTAATCGGTGACGGCAAGGGCAAGGTCGGTTACGGCCTCGGCAAAGCCAACCAGGTACCCGAGGCGATACGCAAAGGTGTTGAAAGGGCACGCAAGGATATGCGGCAGGTATCCCTGACATCAACCTCCATTCCCCATGAGATCGTCGGTAAATACGGGGCTGGTTCTGTTTTGTTGAAACCGGCATCTGAAGGTACCGGCGTAATTGCCGGTGGCGGCGTCAGGGCGGTTCTTGAAGCTGCAGGCGTGCAGAATGTTCTCACCAAGTGCCTTGGCTCCCATAATCCCCATAATCTGGTGAAGGCAACCCTGGACGGGCTGCGCAAGCTGAGAAGTGCTGAACGTATTGCAGCGCTGAGGGGTATAAGTGCTGAAGAGCTCAGGGCGTAATCGGCGAGTGTTGTTTCTGCACGGAGTTTCTGCGAACCTGCAGGGGTGCCTTGACGACCAAGGCAGACAGAAAAAATTAATTATCGTGCCGGCCGGGGCTGAAATAGATTTCGGATCGATACGGTAGATAACAAAAATCTCGGATGGATAGTGAAATGGCTGGAACACTGAAGGTTACATTAACCAGAAGCGAAATCGGAAGCACCAAGAAGATTCGGGCTACATTGGTCGGATTGGGGCTTACTAGACGGGAAAAGACCATAGTCCGCAAGGACACACCCGAGATCAGAGGAATGCTGCGTAAGGTAGAGCATCTGGTCACGGTTGAGGAGGTATGAACATAATGTTGACCCTAGGTAATTTATCTCCCAAAAAGGGAGCGAACCGGGAAAGAAAAAGAGTTGGCCGCGGACCGGGTTCCGGACATGGCAAAACAGCAGCCCGAGGCCATAAAGGCTCGAAATCCAGATCAGGATACGGTGTGCGTCCAGGATTTGAAGGCGGCCAGATGCCCCTGCAGAGGAGACTGCCCAAGAGGGGATTCACCAATATCTTCCGCAAGGAATACACCCTTGTGCAGGTCAGGGACCTTGAGGTTTTTGAAGCCGGTTCCCGTGTTGACCGTGAAGCTTTGGTGCAGGCCGGTTTGATTGAGAAGAAAGCGACCTTGGTAAAAGTGCTGGCCAACGGTGAATTGAGCAAGTCATTGACGGTAGCTGTCGATAAGGTCAGCGGCGGGGCCAAAAAGAAGATAGAGGCAGCCGGCGGCACGGTTGAAGGTTAAAGGGGATGCTCGGCGGAATTAGAAATACGGCGGCATTGCCGGAACTGCGTCGCAGGCTGATATTTACCTTCCTGATGCTGGCTGTATACCGTATCGGTGTGCAGATTCCCACTCCGGGCATCAATGGTGAGGCCCTTGCAGCTTTTTTTGAAAAGAATGCCGGGACGCTTTTCGGCATGTTCAACATGTTTTCCGGAGGGGCTCTGGAGAATTTCTCCATTTTTGCCCTGGGAATCATGCCATATATCAGCGCCTCCATTATTTTTCAGCTTTTGACAGTGGTAATTCCACAACTGGAGGCATTGTCAAAGGAAGGCGAATCGGGGCGCCGGAAGATTACACAGTATACCCGCTACGGTACCGTGGGGTTAAGCTTGATCCAGAGCCTTTTTATATCTGTGGGCCTTGAAGGTATGAGCGGTCCCGGCGGTGAAGCCATTGTAATTGTTCCGGGCTGGCAGTTTAAAATCATGACCATCATCACCCTGACATCGGGAACCGCCTTTATCATGTGGCTTGGAGAACAGATGACAGAGCGTGGAATCGGTAATGGCATCTCGCTTATCATCTTTGCCGGCATCGTTGCCCGTATGCCTGCAGCCGTCGGCAATACCATCCAGATGGTTTCAGCAGGCGAGATGAATGTTTTATTTCTCGTTTTTCTGCTGCTTCTCATGGTGCTTGTTGTCGGGGTCATTATATTTTTTGAAACTGCCCAGAGGCGCATCCCGATCCAGTACGCCAAGAGAGTTGTGGGCCGCAGGGTCTACGGCGGGCAGAGTTCCCATCTGCCTCTGAAAATAAATGTTGCCGGTGTTATCCCGCCAATCTTCGCTTCGTCGATAATGATGTTCCCGGCCACCATCGGCGGCCTTATCCAGATTGACTGGATCCAGCGGATTTCCGCATCGCTGAGCCCCGGAACCATTTATTATTACATTCTCTTCGTAGCCTTTGTTGTCTTTTTCTGCTTCTTTTATACGGCCGTGACTTTCAACCCCGTAGATGTAGCTGAAAACCTGAAAAAGCATGGAGGGTTCATCCCCGGCATCAGGCCTGGGAAGAAAACGGCGGACTTCATAGACAAGGCCTTAACCCGTTTGACTGTAATCGGGGCCATATATGTCAGCGTGATCTGCGTCATGCCGACAGTGCTGATCAGTAAATTCAACGTGCCCTTTTATTTTGGCGGTACCGCTCTGCTGATCGTAGTGGGTGTTGCGATTGACACTATCTCACAGATCGAGTCCCACATGGTAATGCGGAACTATGACGGCTTTATGAAAAAGGGCAGGATAAAGGGACGGCGCTAAGCCCGTAATTTTGTGAGTGGTCCCGATTATTTCCCGGCTTAACTTTACTGGAGGATAATTTTTCATACTGTCAGGCCGCGCCAGAGTTTTGTGAGATTTTTTGGGTACTTGGATGAGCAACGCACCGGCAACTGCAAAACAGATTACCCTGAAAACGGTATCCGAGATCGAGATCATGCGGAGGGCAAACCGCATAGTTGGCGGGGCCCTCAATATGCTCCGTGATAAAGCTGCTGCAGGAGTGACAACATGGGAGTTGGACATATGGGCCGAGGAGTTTGCCCGGAAGCATGGTGCAATTCCGGCATTCAAGGGCTACCATGGCTTTCCCGGCAGTCTCTGTGTGTCGCTCAATGAACAGGTGGTGCACGGCATACCCTCCAAGAAAGTGGTCCTCGCTGAGGGAGATATAGTCAGTATAGACTTTGGCGTGCGTTATAAGGGATTTTGTGGTGATGCTGCCATAACCCTGGCCATTGGCGAAATAGACGCTGCAAAGGCCAAACTGCTCAAGGTGACACGGGAGTCGCTCTATAAGGGTATTGAGCAGGCAAGGGTTGGCAACCGGATTAATGATATATCTGCCGCTATCCAGGCCCATGTTGAAAAACATGGCTTTTCAGTGGTGAAACAGTTTGTTGGGCATGGGATCGGGGCTGCCCTGCATGAAGGCCCGGAAGTGCCCAATTACAGGAGCGAAAAGAAAAGGACACCAAGGATCATGGCAGGCATGGTGCTGGCCATTGAGCCAATGGTTAATTCAGGCACATTTGAAGTCAAGGTCTTGAAAGACGGATGGACGGTCATAACCAAAGACAAATCTCCTTCGGCTCATTTTGAGCATTCTGTAGCAGTGACCGAGGAGGGACCGGTTATTTTGAGTGACAACATCCATTGAGAGTGAGGTTAAAAAAATAATTGTAAAAAATAAGAGAGTTGTAGTATATTAACCCGCTTTATCACAAGACAATACAACGCTCCAGGTTGTGGCCAATGCTGTAAATGGCCATAAAAACTATAAAAATGACAAGAGGATCAGTGTCTATGCCAAAGGAAGAGGCCATTCAAGTTGAAGGAACGATTATAGAACCCTTGCCGAACGCAATGTTTCGTGTCGAACTTGATAACGGCCATAAGGTGCTTGCGCATATTTCAGGAAAAATGCGTATGCATTTTATAAAGATTCTTCCCGGTGACAAGGTAACGGTTGAGCTTTCTCCGTATGATCTGACACGTGGCAGGATAACCTTCCGTTCCAAGAATAAGTAGAAACGTATACGCGCAGAGTTCGTAATACAGGTGACGTGATGAAAGTAAGAGCTTCGGTAAAAAAGATATGCAGTGATTGTAAAGTCTACAAGAGAAAAGGCGTGGTCCGAGTCTCCTGTAAAACCAAAAAACACAAGCAGCGCCAGGGATAAGCCTTACCCCGGGAACTGATAAACTGTAAGTGGAGGAATTGAGTCTTGGCTAGAATAGCAGGTGTTGATTTACCGAAGAAAAAACACATGGAGATTGCGCTGACCTATATTCATGGTATCGGGCGTGCTTCAGCACGCAAGATCCTTGATGAAGCGGAAGTTCCTTATAATACAAACAGTGATGATCTGACTGACGGCGATGTGGCAAAAATCAGAAAGATCCTTGAAGATGAATACCATGTTGAGGGTGACAGGCGCCGGGAAGTGTCCATGGACATCAAGCGCTTGATGGATTCAGGCTCATACCGCGGTTTGCGCCACCGCAAAGGCCTGCCCTGCAGGGGACAGCGCACCAGCACCAATGCCAGGACCAGAAAGGGACCTCGCCGTGGTGCTGGCATAAAGAGAAAATAACTGCAAAGCAGAACCGGCAACCACCTTTTACTATTACATACAAAAATAACATGTACCCAAGGGGTATAGCAGTACAGGAGAGAATGATTTATGGCTGATCCGAAAAAAAGCGCCGGGCGCATGAAAAAGAAAGAAAAAAAGAATATCCCGGAAGGAATTGTCTATATCCAGTCCACTTTTAACAATACCATCGTGACCATAGCTGACAAGCAGGGTGACGTGATTTCGTGGTCAAGTTCCGGTTGTCTCGGTTTCAAGGGCTCGCGGAAAAGCACCCCGTTTGCGGCGCAGAAGGCAGTGGCCGAGGCGGCAAAAAGGGCGATGGATCATGGCATGAGAAGAGTGGAAGTAAGGGTGAAAGGACCGGGCCCGGGGCGTGAGGCTGCCCTGAGAGCCCTGCAGGTTGAGGGCTTTGATGTGAGTAAGATTTCTGATGTTACTCCGCTGCCCCACAACGGCTGCAAGCCGCCCAAGCGGAGAAGAGTATAAATACAAACGATTTATCCTAGGCGTCTGGATAAATCTGATTTTGAATGGAGGTATAAATTGGCCAGATATACAGGTGCATCCTGCAGGCAATGCAGACGCGAAAATCTGAAGCTTTTTCTCAAGGGTGACAGGTGCTATTCGGACAGGTGTTCATTCGAAAGGCGTGCCTATGCCCCGGGCCAACATGGTCAGATGCGCTTTCGCAAGGTATCGGACTATGCTGTACAGCTGCGCGAGAAACAGAAGGTAAAACGTATCTATGGCATGCTTGAGGGGCAGTTTAGAAGGTATTTTCATATGGCGGAGTCTGCCAGGGGTGTTACGGGTGAAAACCTGTTAATGTTTCTGGAAAGAAGGCTTGACAATACCTTGTTCCGTCTCGGCTTTGCCAATTCAAGGAACCAGGCCCGACAGATTGTCCGGCATAATCATGTTCTGATCAATGGCAAAAAAGTGAATATTCCTTCCTTCCTGGTTTCTGTCGGTGACGTAATCACGGTCAAGGAAAAGAGCAAAAAGAATCAGGCCATTAATGAGAGCCTTGATGCCGTGGCCAGGCGGGGCGTACCCAGCTGGCTTGAACTTGACAGGGACAACCTGCAGGGCAGCATCAAGAGCATGCCGGAACGCCATGAAGTCACGATGCCGATCCAGGAACAGTTGATAGTTGAACTTTACTCTAAATAATAATAATCAAGGGAAAAACCTGCCATGACTGAAAATCTTATTGAGGAAACTCCCTTTTATAAGAACTGGAAAGAACTGCAAAAACCAGAACCCATTGAAGTGGATAAGGCCAGCCATACGGATTCGTACGGCAAATTTGTCTGTCAGCCTTTAGAGAAGGGATTTGGCACGACTATCGGCAACTCTTTCAGAAGAATCCTTTTGTCATCCATACAGGGTGCGGCAATAACCTCTATCAGGATTGAAGGAGCTCTGCATGAGTTTACCGCTATCCCGGGGATTCTGGAAGATGTTACAGAGATTATCCTGAACCTGAAGGAAGTAAGGCTTCAGCTTAACACGGCGGATGGGCAGACAGTCCGGATCAATAAAAAAGAGAAAGGTCCGGTGACAGCTGCTGATATTATCTCTGACGGTTCAGTGGAGGTTATGAATCCCGAGAAGCACATCTGCACCATAACCGGAAACGGAAAGTTTGAGGCAGAGCTTGAAGTGAAATGGGGAAAGGGATACAGGCCGGCGGAGATGAATAAGACAGATGATCAGCCCATCGGCGTCATCCCCATCGACTCGATTTTCACTCCTGTCAGGAAAGTGCAGTATATTGTGACCCAGGCCCGTGTCGGTCAACAGACTGATTACGATAAACTGACTCTGGAAATCCATACGGATGGCAGCGTAAAACCTGAAGATGCTCTCGCTTACGCAGCAAAGATTCTTAAAGAGCAAACCGAATATTTCATCAATTTTGATGAGAAGAGTGCAGAGCCGGAAATTGAGGAAACCGAAGAGGCTGAAGAGACCCCGCAGAATGAAAATCTCTATCGCACGGTTGAGGATTTGGAACTCTCTGTCCGTTCGGCGAACTGTTTGAAGAATGCCAATATCACTTATATAGGTGAACTGGTGCAGCGAACTGAAGCTGAGATGCTCAAGACCAAGAATTTTGGCCGCAAGTCGTTAAATGAGATCAAACAGCTCCTTGAGGAGATGGATCTGTCTCTTGGCATGAAGATTGAGGACTGGGAGCCACCCGAACCAGCTGCGGCAAAAGCAGAAGAAGAGAATATATAAGCGAGGTGTATAGCTATGAGACATAGAAAAGCCGGAAGACGGCTGGGGCGCAACAGTTCACACCAGCAGGCAATGATGCGAAATATGGTAACTTCTCTGCTTGAGCATGAGAGGATTGTAACAACAACGCCTAAAGCCAAGGAACTTCGCAAGCTTGCAGATAAAATGATCACCCTGGCCAAACGGGGTGACCTGCATGCCAGGCGACAGGCTCTTGCTGTGATACGCAGCAGGAAGGTTGTTGATAAACTCTTTACCAAACTGAAAGACGACTACATTGACCGTAACGGCGGTTACACCCGTATTATTCGTACCGGTAAAAGGGTGGGCGATGCAGCATCAATGGCCATAATCGAACTGGTTAACTATACTGAAGAGTCTGAGGCCGCGACCAATTAATAATTGATTCCAGTTGTACTCACATTTGTTTTTAGCAAAACCGGTATGAAAGAGTGCTCATACCGGTTTTTTGTTGTTTTGTAGTTCATTTCTTTGTCGGCATATTAAACTGCCGACGATTGTCGTTCTATAAAACGAACGATGATTATCAGCATACAAACCTGCTGATGATTGACAGACAGACAGACAGCTTGCCCAACTTTGACAGCACCTTTTAAATTATTTTCTGAATTACTATGCAACATGGCGAAATATGACAAAAACAGATGACATAAAAAAAGAATTCCCGGAAGGCATGGAGCCTTTAGGAAATTCGGTGTTTCATTTTCGCTGTGCGCCGGACGTGAAATGTTACATGTCATGCTGCCGTAAACTTGACCTCATCCTCTACCCGTATGACATTATCAGACTGAAAAATCGCCTCGCCGTGTCCTCCGAGGAGTTCATGCGGAGCCATACACGGCTGGGACCTTCCAGCCATCCTTTTTTCCCGGCCGTTATGCTTCTGATGTCTGCAAACGAGGCGCAGACCTGCCCGTTTCTGGATAAGAACGGGTGTACAGTATATGAAGACAGGCCGACTGCCTGCAGAACCTATCCTCTTGAAAGAGCTGTTGACCGGAGCCCGAAGCACGGCAGGCCGCAAGAATATTATTTCATGACCAATCATCAGTACTGCCTGGGGCACAAGGAAGCAAAGGAATGGACGGTCAAGACCTGGACCAGGGATCAAAAGCTCCAGCACTATAATGCTGTCAATGATCTCTGGGCAGAAATTGACACCCTGTTCGCACAAAATCCCTGGCAGGGAGAAGGTGCGGGAGGGCCTCGGCAGCAGCTGGCTTTCATGGTCTGTTACAATATTGACGGTTTCCGCAGCTTTGCAGAAGAGAACAGGCTTTTTGACCAGTTCAAGCTTGAAAGCTCCCGCCGCAGGGTCTTGGCCGACGATGACGAGGCCCTGCTGAAGTTCGGTTTTGAGTGGCTCAAGCTTTTTTTGGCTGGGGCCGGGAGTCTCAGGCGCAAATGATGCAGCCTAACCCGAATTATATTCATGACCATTAATTATCCGGGTTAAGCGAAATAATTGAGATTCGTTTGCAATATCAGGCCACAAATGGTATAGAAACACGTTTTATAATGACATGGCCGCAGGGCCAGTAAAAACAGGAAACCGGCAGCGGTTTCTAAATACACACACCCTAACGGTAAAGGACCCCTCGGTCCCCTGTGCTGGGGCGGGGCAAAGGGTGGAGGAAAAACCAAAAATCGGAGGAAAAAGTATGTCAGGTATTACCATGAAACAGATGCTTGAGGCCGGGCTCCATTTCGGCCATCAGACGCGGCGTTGGAACCCGAAAATGAAGCCATATATTTTTGCGCCGCGCAACGGTATATATATTATCAACCTTGACAAGACCATACGGCTGTTCAGAAAAGCCTATGATTTTGTAGTAGGGGAGACAGCAAAAGGCGGTTATGTCCTCTTTGTGGGAACTAAGCGCCAGGCCCAGGCCATTATCAAGGAAGAAGCCACACGTTGCGGCATGTACTACATCAATCATCGCTGGCTGGGAGGTACTTTGACCAATTTCCAAACCATCAAGAAAGGTGTAGACCGGTTAAAGAGTATTGAAGCAATGCAGGAGGACGGTTCCATCAACAAATTTCCCAAAAAAGAGGTGCTGCTGATGGAAAAGGAGCGTGTCAAGCTTGAGCGCAATATTGGCGGCATCAAGAATATGCGCAGCCTGCCTGCTGCTGTTTTTGTCATTGATCCCAATAAAGAGCAGATAGCTGTCAAGGAAGCAAACAAGCTCAATATCCCTGTTTTTGCCCTGGCTGATACCAACTGCAACCCTGACGGCATTACCCATATCATCCCTGGTAACGATGATGCTATCAGGGCAATAAAATTGATCACATCTGCAATAGCAGACGCAGTGTTGGATGGTCGCTCTGAGCTGAAGGAAAAGGATGCTGTTGTCGAAGAGATGGTTGAACAGGCGATGGCGGAGAATCCTGAAGAAGTTCCAGAGGAATTGGAAGCTGAGGAATACCCGGCGGACGAGGAATAGACTCCGGTCTGTTCAGCTGAAATTTCTTCAGTTTCAAATTGTTTTGCTACGGTCTTCTGCTGCAGGCTAGAACTCTATCGGTCCATAGGCTTTGGCATCAGAGAAGAACTGCCTGGAATCAGGGTGGCAGATTCTTTCTGCAGCAACTGAAAAACGGTTCTAAAACCCCAGGTCCATCTTCACAAAGACTGCGGCAGGCAGATTCCTCGAAGCCGAGCTCAGAACTGATAGTCGAGTTTTATGCAATCGTAAAAAGTCTCACAGCCATTAACGGGACCTGAACATATCAGCTTATTAGGTGCCTGGTACCAGTCGGCGAGTTTTTTGCAAGGCCGACAAATTTTCAACATTTTACATTTTGATGCATGCAAAGGAGAAATATCGTGAACATCACAAGTCAAATGGTTAAAGAACTCCGTGATAAGACAAACGCGGGAATGATGGATTGTAAGAAGGCCCTGGGTGAAACTGCCGGTGATATGGAAAAGGCTGTTGATCTTCTGCGCCAGAAAGGCTTGGCTGTCGCACAGAAGAGAGCCGGACGCTCCACCAGTGAAGGTGTGGTGCAGACATATATTCATGCGGGTAGTAAGCTCGGGGTTATGGTGGAGGTCAACTGCGAAACCGATTTTGTTGCCAAAACAGATGATTTCCAGAATTTCGCCAGAGAGATTGCCATGCATATAGCGGCAATGAATCCGATTGCTGTCAAACGGGAAGATATCCCTGAAGACCTGATTGCCCGGGAGTCTGAAATTTATAAGAAGCAGGCCATGGATTCTGGCAAGCCCGAAAATATCGCAGAAAAAATGGTCACCGGCAAGCTGGATAAATTTTTCGCTGAAGTCAGTCTGCTGGAACAGAAATTTGTAAAAAATCCTGATCTGAGTATTCAGGACCTCTTAAATGACTTGATTGCCAAGATGGGAGAGAATATAACTGTAAAGAGATTTGCCCGCTTTCAGGTTGGCGCTGATGCCTGAGATTCCGAGGGCGCAGATCTAACAGCCTGCAACTTTCTGCAAAGGAAAAATAACAGATGACCGCGACACCATACAAAAGAGTGCTCTTGAAGCTTAGCGGTGAAGCCCTGATGGGTGACACGGATTTCGGCATCAGCACCGATGTTTTGAATTATGTTGCAGGTGAGGTAAAGCAGGTAATAGATCTGGGCCTGGAGGTTGGGCTGGTTATCGGGGCCGGCAATATATTCAGAGGTGTTGCCGGCGCCTCAAAAGGAATGGACAGAAGCACGGCAGACAATATGGGTATGCTGGCCACTGTGATCAACAGCCTGGCAATGCAGGATGCCCTGGAACGCAACAACATTGCCACCAGGGTGATGTCGGCATTTCCCATGCCGAGTGTCTGTGAGCCCTATATACGCCGCAGGGCCATCCGTCACCTTGAGAAAGGCCGGGTAGTTGTCTGTGCCGCCGGAATAGGCACGCCCTATTTTACAACTGATACGGCAGCGGTTATCCGGGCCCTGGAAATTGAGGCAAACCTTATCTGCAAGGCAACACGGGTTGACGGTGTCTACGACAAGGACCCGCTCATTCATTCTGATGCGCAGAAGTTTGACACCTTAACTTACTCTGATGTCCTGAAAAAAGGCCTCCGGGTGATGGATGCAGCAGCCATATCACTGGCCCGGGACAACAAAATACCGATTATAGTGTTGAATATGAATATTCCCGCCAATATCAAGAAAGCGGTGGGTGGAGAACATATTGGCACAATAGTGCAGTAGCTGGAAATTGAAGAATCCCTGAAGCACCAGGGTACAGATACTTAACAGCCGGTGGTCAACCGAAAGGAGAGTATGATGACGAGTGAAGCAATACTGGAAATGGCTGAAAAAATGGATAAAAGCCTGGAGGCTTTCAAACAGGAATTAACCAGGATACGCACCGGCCGCGCTTCATTGTCACTTCTGGACGGGATAAAGGTTGAAGCGTATGGTTCCTCATTGCCGCTGAACCAGGTTGGCACCTTGACTATACCTGAAAGCAGGCAGATCGTAATTCAGCCGTGGGACCCCCAGGTTATGTCAGGCATTGAAAAGGCCATTTTGAAATCGGAACTGGGCCTGACCCCGGTAAACGACGGCAAGGTTATCCGTATTAACATCCCGCAGCTGACAGAAGAACGGCGCAGAGAACTTGTAAAGATTGTGAAAAAAATTGCCGAGGAATACCGGGTCGCGGTCCGGAATCACCGGCGTGATGCCATAGATACCTTCAAGAAACAAAAGAAAAATAAAGAAATCTCGGAAGATGAGCAGTTCAAACTTCAGGATGAGGCCCAGAAAGAAACAGACAGTTATATTGCAAAGATAGATGAAGTGGCCGCAGATAAAGAAAATGAAGTAATGGAGGTTTAGCTCATCATCTGAAGAGTGCAATGATCTGTTATGCTTGAAAATCCGGTTCTGGATCCGAAAAGGATGCCCCGACATGTTGCCATTATAATGGATGGCAACGGCAGATGGGCTAAACAGCGCAACCTGCCGAGAATTATGGGACATAAGGCAGGATCCGAATCTGTCAAAGATATTGTGAAAACCGCCAGGAAGCTGGACCTGGAGGTTCTCACCCTCTACGCTTTTTCAACAGAAAACTGGAAAAGACCCGCCATCGAGGTCCAGGGTCTTATGACCCTGCTCAAGACCTATCTTAAAGCGGAACTGCAAAACCTGCTGGAAAATAACATTGCTTTGCGCTGCATCGGGGAAATAAAGAAATTACCGCCTGATGTCCAGAAAATCCTGACCAAGGTGATTTCCGAGACTGGCCTGAAATCAGAAGATAAGCCAAGCATGATTCTGAACCTGGCTTTAAGTTATGGCAGCCGCCCTGAAATTGTCAGAGCTGCCCGGATCATGGCGGAAAAATGTGTCAGCGGCCAGTTTGAGCCGGAAGATTTCTCTGAACAGCTTTTTGCTTCCCATCTCTATACTGCGGGGCTGCCGGATCCGGATCTGCTCATCAGGACAGGGGGTGAGGCGCGCCTGAGCAATTTTCTTCTGTGGCAGCTGTCTTATGCCGAACTCAATATCACTGAAACCATGTGGCCCGATTTCAGGGCCGAAAAGTTCATCGAGGCCATCAGGGAGTATCAGAGCCGGGAAAGAAGATTCGGCCAAACCAGTGAACAGTTGCAGGCGGAGTGATCAATGGGCAGAATTGTCACGGGGTTCATCCTTGCCATAGGCTGGCTTTTACTGCTGCTTGTCGGGACATACCCAATGTTCTGCCTTGTTATTACAGGAGGCGGAGGGGTGGCCCTGTATGAATTCCTGCGCATGAGTTCCCCCGAGGGCGAGCAAAAACATATCCCCCTTTTTCTCATGATAGGGATTATCCCACTCGTTGCAGTTTCCCTGTGGGGGGACGCTGTCCTGAGTTCCAGCCTCTTTCTGGCCCTGCTCATTTTGATCATTTACACTTTAGTAGCGTATCCGTCTCTGGATAACGGGCTGCTTTTTATATCAAGGTTATGGTTTGGTCTTTTTTATACAGGCTTTTGTGCCGCCCATTTGATCCTGCTGCGCTCTCTGCCCCAGGGAATATATTGGTTGCTGGTCCTGACAGCCATTACTGTTTCTTCTGATACCGGCGCCTACTATGTCGGGCGCACACTTGGCAAAACCAAGCTTTACCCTGCTTTAAGCCCGGGCAAAACCAGGGCCGGTGCAGTTGGCGGCATGATAGGCGGCATGCTTGGAGGGCTTGTTGTTGCAGCCATTCTCTTTGAGGGAGTCAATTTTGTCATGCTGGCACTTCTGGGCCTGGTTTTAAGTGCGATCGGCATTATAGGGGATATGATCGAGTCGCTCATCAAGCGAATATCAGGAGTAAAAGATTCAGGGCGGATATTACCCGGACATGGCGGCATGCTCGACCGTTTTGACAGCCTGCTGCTTACAGCTCCCCTGCTGTATTATGTCCTTGTCTGGGGGCATGCTGCACTGTTGAAGTAACTTGCGCAACTTTGCATCAGCAAATAATTCTGCAGCAATAATGCTGCGGATGCTTATAGTGAGGGTAGGAATACATAACCTGCAGATGTGCAGGTTTTTTCCTCTTTATATTCATGGTTACCGCATTGCATGAAGAATAAAAGAATATCCATACTCGGTTCCACCGGTTCCATCGGCAGAAATGTTCTCAAAGTTGCAGCCGGCTTTCCGGAACACTTTACCGTGGTTGGCCTGACCGCCGGATGGAATATTGATCTGCTTCGGCAGCAGATTGAAGCGTTTTCACCGCGCGTGGTCTCAGTTGCCGAGGAAGTGACGGCAGCCAAGCTCAAGACGCTCCTGGGTCCGTCCGGGCAAACAGAAATCGTCTGGGGCCGGGAGGGCAATGAATACGTGGCATCGCTGCAGGAAGCGGATATGGTGGTCTCTGCCATAGTGGGGGCAGCTGGCTTGCTCCCGACCCTTGCCGCCATAAGATCCGGTAAGGATATTGCCCTGGCCAACAAGGAAACCCTGGTTATGGCGGGTCGTCTCATCATGGATGAAGCGAGAAAACAAAAGGTGCGGCTGCTGCCCATTGACAGCGAGCACAGTGCCATTGCGCAGGCCCTTGAAGCAGGGCGCAAAGAAGATGTCGCCCGTATAATACTTACAGCTTCAGGCGGTCCTTTCTTGCATTTAGACCGCGAAGGCCTCTGGAAGGTGACACCTGACCAGGCCCTGCATCACCCCAACTGGGATATGGGCCGTAAGATTTCCATCGATTCTGCAACCCTGATGAATAAGGGGCTTGAAGTCATAGAGGCGCATTGGCTCTTTGATGTTTCCCCTGACAGTATCGAGGTGCTTGTGCATCCCCAGAGTATTGTCCATTCGCTGGTTGAGTTTGTCGATGGTTCAGTGATGGCCCAGTTGGGTATCCCGGACATGCGCGTGCCGATCAGCTACGCGCTTTCCTATCCGGAAAGACTGGAAACCGGTCTTGCGCGTCTGAACTTGACGGAATACAGTAATTTGAGCTTTCTCAAGCCGGACACAGACCGGTTCCCGGCGTTGCAGAAAGCCTACGAGGCGTGCAGAACAGGAGGGTGTCTGCCCGCTGTTCTCAATGCGGCAAATGAGGTTGCGGTGGCGGCATTTCTTGACGGGAAAATTAAATTTCCCGAGATTTCGCAAGTCGTGGCTGAAACCATGGCTGCCATTGATCATATGGAAGATACAGACATTGAAACAGTTCTTGAAGCCGACCGTCTTGCCAGGGTAGAGTCAGCCGCAGTTGTGCAGGATATGACGCAGCAGGCTATTGGCGCAGACTGAAACCATGCCAGACTTGCAGTTCCGGGTCTTCGAACGGAAAACAATAGAGGTTTGAAACTGAATGAACACAATAATTTCTTTTGCCATAGTACTTGGTCTGCTTATTTTTGTGCATGAATTTGGCCATTTCATCTGGGCCAAGTTTTTCGGGGTCAGGGTCCTGAAGTTTTCACTGGGCTTCGGACCGAAACTCATCAGCAGGCAGTTCGGTGAAACAGAGTACCTGATCAGCGCCTTTCCCCTGGGCGGTTATGTCAAGATGTTCGGTGAAAACCCCGGTGAGTTGGCTGAGGAACGGCTGTCTCCGGGAGAGCTCAAGCGCTCCTTCGCCACCAGGCCGGTCTGGCAGCGCTTCATCATCGTGGCAGGAGGCCCGGTATTCAACCTTATCTTTGCCATGTTGCTTTTCTTTATCATCGTGTTCGTGGCAGGATTGCCTCAGCCTGTTGATACTACAACCATTGGCGGAGTTGGCCAGGATACACCTGCTGCAGAGGCAGGCCTGCAGGAGGGTGATACCATTCTTGCCATCGACGGCACGGAAACCACGCGCTGGGAAGATGTTTCCCAGCTGATCATGAACAGCGAGGGCAGGAATGTTGTTCTGACCCTGCAGAGAGGGGACCATACCATTGATGTTGCCGTAACCCCCCGTATGGAGAAGACACGAAATATCTTTGGTGAAGAAGTGGGCCAACGCTACATGGTCGGTATTGCCAGATCCGAGGAGGTCATTTATGAAAAGGTCGGCTTTATAAAATCCATACAGGCAGGTATCAGCCAGACATGGAGTTGGATGTACCTTACGGTGATGGGTCTGGTAAAAATAATCCAGAAGGTTGTGCCTGCTTCTGAATTGGGGGGTCCCATTCTTATTGCAAAAATTGCCGGGGAACGGATGGAGGCCGGCTGGATAAACTTTCTTTACTTCATGGGAGTCTTAAGCGTAAACCTCGGCATCCTTAATTTACTCCCGATTCCCATCCTGGACGGCGGCCACCTCGTGTTTTTCTCTGTTGAAGCAATTTTACGAAAACCGCTTAATCTGCGGACCATGGAAATCCTGCAGCAGATAGGTCTCGTGCTTCTGGGCTCCCTAATGATTTTCGTTTTTTATAATGACCTGGTCAGGGTGTTCAGCGGTTGAGTTCAAAATTTAAAATTCATAATTCATAATTCAAAACTCAAGATTCATGAAGGGTTTACAAATTCCGGTAATCCTGGCCATCGAAACGGCCACCATGTGCGGCTCCGTGGCCCTTCTCAGTGGAGAAAAGTGTTTGGCTGAATTCTCGCTGCAGACTGGGGAGACCCATTCCCGCAGGCTGCTGGCTGGAGTTGACTGGCTCCAGCAGGAGACCGGTATCGGATGGCCCCAAATTGATGCAATTGCAGTGAGCCTGGGCCCCGGAAGTTTTACCGGTTTACGCATAGGGCTTGCAACTGCAAAGGGCCTGGCCTTGGCCGGGCATGCAAAACTCATTGGGGTCGGGACGTTGGACGGCCTGGCAGCTCAAATCTTTGCAGCGGGAAAAATTTTGATATGCCCGGTGCTTGATGCCAGAAAAAAAGAAGTATACTGCGGTTTCTACCGGTGTGATAACCTGGGTTGGCCGAAACTTCTGGAAGAATATCTGGCAATCAGTCCTGCAGCCTTGTGTGCCAGGATTGATGAGCCCGTGGTGCTGCTGGGAGATGGGGCAACCCTTTACGGCGATCTCTTTCGGGAAAAACTAGGTGATCTGCTGAAGACGCCTCCTCCTCATGCATATTTCCCCAGGGCAGCAACGGTAGGTCTGCTGGCCCTGAATAAGTGGCAGAAGGAGGAGTTCCTTGATCCTGCCGGGGCAGAGCCTATATATATCAGGCCCTCGGAGGCGGAGCTGCATTTTGCTAAGTAAAGATGAATTTTGGGTTTTGCATTTTGTGTCGGACAATTCATTTAAGAACTTACAATGCAACATTATAGTTTTTGGCCCTTGAACCCTTGAACCCTTGAACCCTCGAACCCTTGAATCCTCGCAATGATCAAGCGACGTAGAACCAAGCAGATCAGGATCGGCACTGTCCCGGTGGGTGGTGATGCTCCCATCACGGTGCAATCCATGACCAATACCGACACCCGCAAGATAGGGGAGACCGTGGCCCAGATCAGGCGCCTTGAAGCGGGGGGCTGCGAACTGGTCAGGGTAGCTGTGGTTGATATGGAAGCGGCAGCTGCCATACGCGCGATCCGGGAGCAGATTCACATCCCCCTGATCGCGGATATTCATTTTGATCACAGGCTGGCTGTAGCCAGTATGGAGAACGGGGCCCAGGCAATCAGGATCAATCCCGGCAATATAGGCGGCCCCGGGAAACTTGCTAAGGTTGTGGATGCTGCAAAGGCACATACTGTTCCCATAAGGGTGGGGGTGAACAGCGGTTCCCTGGAAAAAGACATATTGAAAAAATACGGGCATCCGACCCCCGCGGCCCTGACAGAAAGTGCCCTGCGCAATGTGGAACTGCTTGAAAACCAGGGGTTTTATGAGATAAAGATTTCCATCAAGTCCTCTGACCCTCTGACCACGGTTGAGGCTTACAGACAGCTGGCCTCCAGGTGTGATTATCCTTTGCATCTCGGAGTTACCGAAGCCGGTGGATTGATTGCCGGTACAGTAAAATCAAGCGTTGCTCTCGGGATTCTGTTGTATGAAGGTATCGGTGATACCTTTCGCATATCCCTGACCCGGGATCCGGTGGAAGAGGTCAGGGTGGGGTATGAAATATTGCGGGCTTTGAATATCAGGCATCGCGGCCCGGAACTGATCTCCTGCCCGACCTGCGGCCGCTGCCAAGTCAATCTTTTCAACCTGGCAGATGAGGTGGAGCACCATATTCAAACCATGGAATCGCCATTGAAGATAGCTGTTATGGGCTGCGTAGTCAACGGGCCCGGAGAGGCAAAAGAAGCTGATATCGGTGTGGCGGGCGGCAAGGGTGTGGGGATTATCTTCAAGAAGGGTAAGCTGTATAAAAAAGTGGCTGAAAAGGAACTGCTGGAAGTTTTTCTTAAGGAACTTGATGCAATGGCCGAGGAAAAGAAATAAACAAAAATTTTTATAGGATCACCTTCCAGCCGTCTCCCTATTGAGTAACGAACCGAAAATAAGCATATAATCACTTAATAAATCGTATTTTTAAACGGATTCATGTCATGCGTTATTCAGAACTGCTGTTGCCTACATTAAAAGAAACGCCTACCGAGGCCGAGGTTGTAAGCCACCGGCTCCTGCTGCGGGCCGGTTTTATCCGCAAACTTTCTTCCGGCATCTATACCTATCTGCCCCTGGGACTTGCCTCTATCCGGAAGGTCGAGCAGATTGTGCGCGAAGAGATGAACAGGGCCGGGGCCCAGGAACTGCTCATGCCCATGGTTCAGCCTGCAGATCTGTGGAAGGAGTCAGGGCGCTGGGAAAAATATGGCCCGGAACTACTGCGTTTTACAGACCGGCATGACAGGGAGAGTTGCCTGGGACCGACCCACGAGGAAGTTATAACAGACCTGGTACGCAGGGAGATCCATTCTTACCGTAACCTGCCGGTCAATCTCTACCAGATCCAGACCAAGTTCCGGGATGAGATCAGGCCGCGGTTCGGGCTCATGCGCGGCCGTGAATTTATCATGAAGGACGGTTACAGTTTTGATGCAAGCGAGAAGGATGCGGGGATAACCTACCAGAAAATGTACGACGCCTACCATCGTATCTTCAAACGGTGCGGTCTGTCCTTCCGGGCTGTTGAGGCCGATACCGGCACCATTGGCGGCAGTTTTTCCCATGAATTCATGGTGCTTGCCGATACCGGTGAAGATACACTGGTTATCTGCAGGAACTGCCCCTATGCCGCCAATATGGAAAAGGCCGCGGTACCGCCGCCTGAAAAACCCGGAGAGGATGTCGAGTTGCTGCCCCTTAAGAAGGTCGAAACACCTGGCAGGAAAAAGGTTGAGGTGGTTTGTGATTTCCTCTCCATTTCACCTAGAGAACTTGTGAAAACAATGGTTTATCTGGCTGACGGCGATCCAGTCGCTGTCCTGGTCCGTGGTGACCATGAGGTACAGCCGGTCAAGCTTAAGAATATGTTAGGCGCTGTGGATGTTGAACTTGCTGATGAGAAGCGGATTTTTGACCTAACAGGCGTACCAGGTGGCTACCTTGGCCCTATAGGTCTTAAGATACCTGTAGCTGCTGACCTGGAGGTGGCAGCCATGAGAAACTTCACTGTTGGCGCCAATGAAAAGAACTATCATGTCCAGAATGCAAATCTTCCCAGGGACTTCAAGGTCTTTCAAGTGGCAGATCTCCGCCAGGTCACAGAGGAGGACAGCTGTTCATCCTGCGGCGGTGAGCTGGAATTAACCAAAGGTATTGAGGTCGGGCATATATTCAAGCTTGGAGACAGCTACAGCAAGGCACTTAAGGCCACCTTCCAGGACAGCAACAGCGAAGAGCGGCATTTTGTCATGGGCTGCTATGGCATAGGTGTCAGCCGAACGGTTGCAGCGGCAATCGAACAGAATCATGATGAGCACGGTATTATTTTCCCGCTGCCCCTGGCACCATTCAAGGCCATAATCCTGAATCTTGATCCCCAAAATGCTGAGATAACCACAGCAGCTGAATCACTCTATCGCCAGTTGCAGAAGGAAGGGCTGGAGGTTTTACTCGATGACCGTGACGAGCGTCCCGGCATCAAGTTCAAGGATGCAGACCTGATCGGCATACCCTACCGGATTACCATCGGTAAGCGATTCGTCCAGGAAGGCGCGGTGGAAATTCGCACAAGAAGTGACGGTAAAACCCAGAGCCTGCCCCTTGAAAAGGCAGCGGCAGAAGTTCTCAGCATTATTCGTCGTGAAATGGCAGCAACCGAAGAGCCATGAAAACACGATATTGAATTATGAATTTTTAAGTTTTCAATTCAAAATTGTCGTCATACGAATCGAGACGACGATTGACATATAATTTGCAATTCAGAATGTTCTTTAACTTTAGGCCCCAGGAAAGTAATGCCCGGTTTCAATGATATAAAACAACTTGCCCAGGGATATCTTCATGATGTGGACCTGGAGCCCCTGGAAAAGGCCTACCATTTCGCTGAAAAGGTACATGCCGACCAGGTGCATCCAACTTCGGGGGAGCCATACATAGTCCACCTGCTTTCAGTAGCCGAAGTCCTGCTTGCCATGAGGCTTGACCTGCATACCGTGATCTCCGGCCTGCTGCACGGTGTGCTTAAGCAGGATCCATCGCTCACCATGAAGGAGCTTGAGGACGATTACGGCAGGGACGTGGCTAATATTGTCCGCGGCGCCACCAGGATCACAAATGTGCAGTTCAACAGCAGGCTGACCTACCAGGCTGAAAACGTCAGAAAACTGCTGCTGGCCATGGCCTCGGATATCAGGGTTTTACTGGTGAAGCTTGCCGACCGCTTGCACGATATGCGTTCCTATATTCTCGATGATAAGGAGCGCCAGAAGGAATTGGCCCAGGAGACCCTTGAGCTTTATGCTCCGCTTGCCAGCCGTCTCGGCATTGACTGGATGAAGCGGGAACTTGAAGATCTTGCCTTCAAATTTCTTTACCCTGATGAGTATGCGGACCTGACTGCCAGGATTGAGAGCTCAACCGCTGACCGGGAGAATTATGTCAAGGAAGTCATCGGTATCCTACGTGCGAAACTTGCCGAAATAAACCTCACCGGCTGTGAGATAATAGGGCGTCCCAAGCACCTTTACTCCATTTACAAGAAGATAATCGCCCAGAAAATACCGCTGGAGAAGGTTTATGACAAGGTTGCTTTCAGGATCATTGTTGATACGATCACGCAATGCTACGAAGCGCTTGGTGTGGTGCATGCAAACTGGCCGCCCGTACCGGGCCGGATCAAGGATTTTATCAGTACTCCCAAGGCCAATAACTATCAGTCCATGCATACCACGGTTATAGGGCCCTACGGGGAATTTATGGAAGTGCAGATCCGAACCCGGGAAATGAACAGGGTGGCACAGGAAGGCGTTGCCGCCCACTGGGCCTACAAAGAAGGCCAGGCAATCAGTAAGCAGGACGCCAAGGTATTCAGGGGGCTGAAGCAGCTGGTGCAATGGCTGCAGGAACTCAAGGATCCGAAGGAATTTCTTGATTCAGTTCGCGGCGAGCTTTTTGAACCGGATGTGTATGCCTTAACTCCTAATGGTGAAGTGAAAGAATTCCCGCAGGGCAGCACCCCGCTTGATTTTGCCTATACCATTCATACGGAGGTAGGCAACAGCTGTGTCGGGGCCAAGGTGAACGGCAAACTGGTGCCCTTGAAATACAAAATGCAAAACGGTGATGTGGTGGAAATCGTCACCTCGCCCAAACAGAAGCCGCGCCGGGACTGGTTGTCACTGGTGCGAACGAGCCGGGCAAAGTCCCGCATCCGCCACTGGCTGCGCAGAGAAGAAAAAGAAAAGGCCATGAATGTCGGGCGTGAGATCAGTGAACGGGAACTGCGTAAGCATGACACTTCTCTCAAGAAGATTATCAAGACAGGACACATGCGGCAGATCCTCAAGGCGACGCGCTGCAATTCCCTGGAAGATCTGCTTGGCAAGATAGGCTCAGGCGCCCTGCCCATAGAGAATGTTATCAAGGTTGTGCAGCCCGAGGAACTGCGGGAGGAAGAAGCGGAAAAAGTTGAGGAGCAGGAACTGCTGAGTCTTGCACCTCCGGTCCAAAGGCGCGAAAAGTCGGGCAGCGAGGGTATCATCATCGAAGGAGTAGATGATATGCTGGTGAAGATAAGCCAGTGCTGCCTTCCTGTGCCGGGTGACCCGATCATGGGATTCATAACCACGGGACGGGGTATTTCCATCCATAAGGCCAACTGCCATAATCTCCTGGCAACTGATCCCAAGCGCAGAATCGAGGTGAACTGGTCTGCTGATGCCAAAACAGTACACCGGGCCCAGATTCACCTTGTTACACAGAATAAGAAAGGCATGCTTGCTGCGGTCAGCAATGCCATCAGCATGGATGATGCCAATATCGTTGAGCTGGAAGCCAAAACCAGCGCCGACAATCTATCCACCAGCACTATCATGCTCGAAGTTGAAAACCTAGATCATCTCAGCCGCCTTCTCCAGCATTTACGTCAGATTGATGGGGTGATTGAGGTGCGGCGCAGATAGGTAAAACGGGAAGGAGGGCGTAATCCGGGACCAGCTGTTCCCTTTAACCAAATGAAAGCATTTTGTCAGAATAAAAAAGAGGGATAGTTTATGTGAAAAACTATCCCTCTCTTATGGACATCACCCTCTTTGTCCAGTATGTAAAAATGCAATCCTAAAACAGCCCATTATTTTAGAATTACATATAATAGGCCACTCATGAGCCACATGGCCAGAATAGATCCGGTTCCAAAACAGAATCCCATGAAAATCCTACCCATGGTAACCATTTCCTGCTCATGAATCTCTTTTGTGTTTTCTTGCATTTTATCGCCTCCTGCTTCTGTAATTTTTCAGCTATTGACCGTAATCGCCCCATTCCATGAGAATGCTGTCAACTTATACTAAATTAGGCAAAATACGTGCCATCAGGAGTAGAAATATGATAATATCAAGTTTTTTCAAGTCGTTAAGTTGCTTTTGTGTGTTGCGGATCATGGGGATGGATCAAAAAAATCTGGTGATATGACCAATAAATCAGGTTGTATCACCAGATTTTTTCGTTTTTTTGCCGGCAAATGAAATTGTCGTCCCAAGAACCCAGGCGCAGATTATTTTCGTCACTATTTGATAATAAAAAAGTGCAACTACACGGCATGTATAGGATTGGTGCATTATTTGCATATAATTTTAGTCTGTGAACAGTGGAAGAGGGAAGAGAAGTAGAAGAATAAAAGCTCAGTTTCTATCGACAATAGGAGCAATAAAGGCCGTTTTTGGACAGGGAAGGTAATTTCCTCGGAACGCATCAGCTGAAACGGCCAGCATAAAGGAGAAAAGATGATACAAAAAGAATTTTCGATCAGCCCCACCGGCGAGAAGTTCCCGCTCCCAACGGCAGAAGAGTACAAGAAGGAGTTCAGTCAGCTACAGAAAACTGTTGCCGAACAGCGGAAGCTGGGACGGGAGATCGTTGTCGTCGTCGGTATCGGTTTTGTGGGGGCTGTAATGGCTGCAGTGGTGGCAGATTCGACGAATAAAAAGGGAAAACCCGATAAATTTGTCATTGGCATGCAGCGGCCAAGTGTCCGGAGCTTCTGGAAGATCCCGCTTCTTAACAGGGGTGTTTCACCAGTTAAGTCTGAGGACCCGGAGGTTGATATCTTAATTGAACGGTGCGTCAAGGAAAAAAAGAATCTGGTTGCTACATATACGTATGAGGTAATGAAGCTGGCGGACGTGGTAGTGGTAGACGTGCAGTGCGATTATCTGAAAGAATCGCTGGGAGACTGCTGTGCAGGTTCAGCCGATATGGCGGCCCTTGAAGCTTCTCTCGGCGTTATTGCTGAGAACATCGGACCAGAGACTCTGGTGTTGATCGAAACGACCGTAGCGCCCGGCACAACGGAGCAGATCGCCTACCCCATCATGAAGAAAATATTTGAGCGCCGGGGCATCAAGTCATCCCCCCTGCTGGCACACAGCTATGAACGCGTAATGCCCGGCAAGGATTATGTCGCATCCATAAGGGATTTCTGGCGTGTATGCAGCGGCGTGAATCAGAAGGCCAGGAAGAAAGTGACAAAATTCCTGAAAGATATACTGAACACGGATGAATTCCCTTTAACCATACTTGACAGGCCGATAGAGTCGGAAACAGCTAAAATAATTGAGAACAGTTTCCGTGCCACAATTCTGGCCTTCATGGACGAGTGGTCGCTCTTTGCCGAGAGAAACGGAGTAGACCTTAAAAAAGTCATTGAGGCCATCAAAGTACGGCCGACGCACTCGAACATCATGTTCCCGGGACCCGGCATCGGCGGCTACTGTTTGCCCAAGGACGGCGGCCTTGGCGTCTGGGCCTACAAGCACATCCACGGCTGGGAGGATGACATCTTCAAGGTCACACCGCTCGCTATTGACATCAATGATACTCGTGGACTGCGGGTAGCCCAATTGGTTCGTGATGCCCTGCGCAACATGGGGCAGCCCATAGCGGCCGCGGATGTTTTACTGCTTGGCGCTGCTTATAGGGAGGATGTTGGTGATACCCGTTACAGCGGTTCAGAGGTGATCGTTCGAAAACTCACCGAAATGGGCGCTGAGATGCTGGTGCATGATCCGTATCTTGCGCATTGGTGGGAATTTGAGGCCCAGGATACCTATCCGCATCCTGACTACTCGTGGTCACGTTTCTTTCACCGCCAGGAAAAGCTAAAAGAACTAAGGGTCAATAAAGATATGTGGAAGGCCATGAAGGGGGTTAAGGCCATTATTTTAGCGGTCCGTCACTCCGACTATCTTGACCTTGATCCCGAGAAGGTGGTGCAGGCGGTGGGCAAGCCCTGTGCGATTATCGATTGTTTCTGCATTTTGGATGATGCAAAGATTGAAAGCTATTTTAAAATGGGCTGTGAGGTGAAGGGCATGGGTCGGGGCCACATCCAGAGGATCAAGGAAAAAGTGCGGAAAAAGAAATTTATACCTTGAGCCCTCCATTTCCGGTAAAAGCAGATGTGGAAACCTGAGGGAAAGGATACTACTTTGTTTGAGTAACAGACAAAGGGTGTGGCTGCAACAGGGACCTGGAAAAAAACGCCTTATGATCTCGGTTGCACAGGATAGGTTTTATACACAAAAGCAGGGCCATTGCTGACCCTGCTTTTTCTATTTCAGATCAAGGCATGCAGCCTTGCATCCTGCTCCGGGCATCATTCCCGAGATGGCAACATGGTAACGGAGTTGTGTGAATCCTCTGCAATCAGAAAGGGAGACTGAACTGTCATAAGTATCACGATCGCAAAATAACAGAAAGTGATTCTGATAAAATCAGGGCACCAAACGAAAAATCAAAATTCTTCGGTTCTGAAGTGCTCTCTTCTAATTAGCCTGCGGCTGCCTGTTTTTCGGCTTCCTCATCCTCCTCATCTTCTTCTGCCTCGGGTTTATCCGCAGTCTTAGAACCGGCACTTTCTTCACTTTTGGAGCTGCCAGGTGCTGCGGAAATGACCGGCTGGGTTTCCGTTTTCTGAAGTGTCTTCTGCAGCTGATCAATCACTTCGCTGATTATGGATTCGGCACCCTCAAACCAGATGATGTTCTCAGCCGACTCCTCTGCACGGGAGACAACCCATGATCTTTTCAGAACAACCAATTTTGAAACCGTCTCCTGCAGATCGCAGCTGAAATCCTTGGCCGCGTCTTTAGCGCCGCTATCCATTTTCTGCTTCCCCGACTTGAGCTTAGCAACACACTGCTGGAGAAGGATTGCCGCGCCCTCGAACCATGTTATGTTCGGGTTATCTTTTTGTGTAATGCAGGTGCCCGTGCATGAATCTCTCAGGATAAAAAGCTTGGAGATGGAGTCCTTTATCCCGTTATTTTTTTTAGCTTCCTTGTTCATCTTTTCCTCCCTGGTCTGTTGTTCCCAATTGTTGATAATTTGTTAACAAAATGTAAAGTTTTACGTTTATTTTTACTGTTAATGTAATCGGCAGGAGCTGTTTGTACAGCAACAGCACAGACGAACCGATTATTCATGTTTTTTCAGGATGCTTTTCTTAATTTCAGAGAATATTGAAAAGCCTCCCGTACCAATAATAAAACCTCATTATACCCGAATGGCTTAAAAATCAGGAAATCAATTCCTGAGCAGCTGTATTTATCCTCATAAAACCTGCTTGGCAGTGTAACCATCATTGCAACTGACATGCTTCGATCAATTGATTCAAGCCGAGAAACAAAACCTGTAACATCCAACCCAGGAATAGCGTGGTCAAATATTACCAGATCGTATCTGCGGTTCATGAGTTTTGCAAAGCATTCATACTCCATCATAACTGAGGAAACTTTACAGCCGATGCGGGTAAGGATTTCTTTCATCATCATTAACTGGTCGTTTCTGCAGTCAAACAGTAAAACCTCCATGTTAATCAGGTTTAACACAGCAGCACCTCAAGCTGAGCCACAGCCCGTTCAGAGTATCTTGCGGTCCAGTTCATCGAGCTCCTCGTCCTGCAGTCTGGTTGTATCCAGAATATCCACCCCGTCAAAATCCTTGGTTTTAAAGGTGTCAATTTCTCTAAAATTATCAAGTATTTCTGAAATCGTGTGCAACTGCTCTTTTATTATAATGAGTTTTTCTTTAGTTCTTTCTTCTTTGGTGCTGGCTAACAAAAGATCAACATAGCCGAGTATAATCGTAAAAGGCCGGCTGAATTGAAAGACAATGGAAGCCGCTGCAGCCAGAGCTCCCCGCAGCAGATGGTCTTCTGTTTGACCCCAACCCTGACGCCTGTCTCTGCCGCTTCTCCTGTCTCTCCCCTGTCGCCTTTCAGTTGATCGTCTCCTGTCCTCAAGCCTCCTCCGGTTAAGAGTTTTCCTCCTGTCTCCATTATCTTGTTGCTTGATGCTGTTGTTCCCTATTTCCATTCATTCATCCTGCAATGATAATTTCAAGCTGACAGGAGTGTTTTCTTTTTGCACGATGCCATAAATTATTGTGCGGCCTTTGGCAGATGTTTCCCGGAGCAAGTTTTTATATATTCGGACCATTGATCAGGCAAAGAGTAATTTATTTGCTGTGCCTTGCAGACCATATAACCGTAAACCGAGAGTCAGGACACTCCGGTTCCTCAAGGTAAGACGGTGCGGCTGCATTTTTTAAACCTGATAAGCAGTTCTTTTATCGGTCCATTTTTCCATATATTTCAAATAGGTATGAAAACCTATATCATGCAAATTTAGTGCCTGAATGGTTACTGGGGGGAAACCGGTAAAAATCATCGTTCTGGCCGCTCATGTAATACTTTGAAAAGACAAATCGGTGCAGATGGCACGTCATTACATTTCCGGTATTTGAGAAAAGCTGGGCGGCCATATGCGGCCCCCGAATCCTTACACATAAATAACCTATAATTAATATTCTGCCGGACTGTCAATTGAATAAATGATTTGATGTTTTCATATGCCAGAACACTTAGAATACCTATAAATAAGGGTAAAATGGATTAATGAGCCGGTGATTAAAATGAACTGAACTCCTGAGTCAATAAAGCAGGAGCAGGGAATAAAAAAAACTCTCTCCTGTATCTTATTTTGAGAGGGTTTTGGCTGGAAATATAAGACCTCCGTGAGTGTTTCTTCTTTAAAAAAACATTGAAAAAATTATTAATCGGCAGGAGGTATAGTTTTCTAAAAAGCGGATAAAGCTTCCGGATTCCTGGAATCCGGAAACAGTTTGCCGGAAAACCAACCCTTCATGTGGGACCGGAAGTGTTTGGCTGCCATTTATCTTTACACATCCTTCTGGTTAGGCTAATGAAGATAATCATGTCAAACACTAAAACCGATGCAGAGTTGAAATCAGGGAGACAGGACCCTATGCAATTGGTTGTTCCGTTAATCGGTATTTTACGCGGCATCGGTGCTGAAACATTCGGGCCGCTCATGGAGACTTCTTTTTCAGCAGGACTGCAGGCCCTCGAAGTAACTATGAACACGCCTGGGGCTGAAGAAATATTAAGCATTCATAGAGAGAGGGTCCCTGCCGGAAAATACCTGGGCATGGGAACTATCCGCAACCTCCCTGAAGCCCGAAAAGCCTACGAAGCCGGGGCCATGTTTCTTGTCACCCCGAATGTTGACCCTAAAGTCATGGAATTTGCCCGCAATAAAATGATTCCAGTTATTGCCGGGGCCCTGACACCGACTGAAGTTTACCGGGCCTGGGCGGCCGGCGCTGCAATGGTCAAGGTCTTTCCCTGCCGGGCCTTGGGTGGACCTCTCTATATCAGGGAACTCCTCGGACCCTTTGATCATATCCCTTTAGTGGCAGTTGGCGGGGTGACAATTGAAAATGGGCCTGAGCACCTGCAGGCAGGTGCAGCTGCTCTGGGTGTTGGAATTTCTCTTTTCGGCGAACAGGCGGTGCGTGCTGGAGACTGGAAAACTGTACACAAAAACGTGAAGCGCTTTATTCAGCGCTGCAATGCTGAGTAAACGGAAAGAAACCCGGAGGAAAGGTGACGGAATTACAGGTGCCGGCCAGTCATCGGGTTATTTGTTGGTCAACGAAACAGACAACGATTGATACGTCACCCGATAATGGTCAGCCATGAATCATCGTCTTGCCCAGTATAACGACAATTTTGTTTGATGGCGATTATTGTATGACGAAAAATGTGGGTTGAAAGCAAAAAAGAATCGAAAATTTCTTCCCCGACCCATTTCTTTCCAAAAAATTTTGTACTAGTAATTCAAGGGAAGTTTTGCATCTTTCCAGGCGGAGATGCCGCCTTTGAGGTTATAGATCTCATTCCAGCCGTTCTTTGACATGAGCTGGCCCAGCGCCAGGGAGCGGCCGCCAACAGCACAGATAAGCAGTATAGGTTTATCCTGGGGGGGGCGCTGGGTGCCCTTGATGATGTCCCAAAGCGGCATCAGGGTTGAACCCGCAATATAGCCTTCCCTCAATTCATCCTGACCACGGACATCTATAAGAAGGAGGTCTTGACGGCTTTCAATCAGATTCTTGGCCTCCTGCGGAGTTACCGTTTTGAAAAGGGGATGCTGCTGTTCCAGGCCAGGGAACTGCTGCTGGGCCGCAGGGACCAGCTGTGAACCAAGAAAAACGAGCAGGAATGCTGAAATTGCCAGGGTTATGATTTTTTTCATCAAAATGTTTCCTTTATATTTCTTGCTAATGAGTTGGATTTTTATCAGATCAACAAAGTCAGTGTAAATGTAAATACTCGGATGATAATTGGCAAGGGCAAAAATGTAATGGGTTGGAAAGCCCCAGCAACGCTCAATAGATATCAAGTGGAGGCCTGCGGATTTCAGCCAGGGGCAAGCAGATTTACGCCCGGGTAAGCTGCCGGTATTTTATCCTGTGCGGCTGTTCAGCAGCAGCTCCGAGGCGCTTCCTGCGGTCTGCTTCATACTCGGAGTAATTACCCTCGAACCATTTTACACGACTGTCTCCTTCAAAGGCCAGTATATGGGTGGCGATCCTGTCCAGGAACCAGCGGTCATGGCTGATGACAACCACGCAGCCGGCAAAATTCTCAAGAGCCTCTTCCAGGGCCCGCAGGGTGTTGACATCAAGGTCATTGGTCGGTTCATCCAGTAAAAGGACATTGGCGCCCTCTTTCAGCATCCGCGCCAGGTGCACCCTATTTCTCTCGCCGCCCGAGAGCTGCCCCACTTTTTTCTGCTGGTCAGACCCGGAGAAGTTGAAGCGTGCCACATAGGCCCGGGAGTTTACCTCACGGTCGCCGAGGGCGATAGTATCACTGTCGTCTGCGATAACCTGCCAGATAGACTTGTCAGGATCCAAAGCATCGCGGCTCTGATCAACATAGGCCAGCTTGACGGTGTCTCCGAGGCGTAAAGTGCCGCTTGTCGGCTGTTCCTGGCCTGATATCATTTTGAACAGGGTCGACTTGCCGGCGCCGTTCGGGCCGATGACCCCGACAATACCTCCGGGAGGGAGTTTGAAGTTCATGTCTTCAAATAACAGTCTGTCACCAAAGGCTTTGGAGACATGATCAGCTTCAATAACTGTTTTGCCCAGCCGCGGGCCCGGGGGCATATAGATCTCCTGGTCCCGGATTTTTTTCTGGGTTTCCTGCTTGAGCAGGTTTTCGTATGAACTGATCCTGGCCTTGGACTTGGCATGCCTGCCTTTGGGCGACATCCTGATCCACTCCAGTTCGCGCTGGAGGGTTTTCTGGCGGTCGCTCTCCTGCTTTTCTTCAAGCTGCAGTCGTTTCTGCTTCTGTTCCAGCCAGGACGAATAGTTGCCCTTCCAGGGGATGCCGTGTCCCCTGTCCAGTTCCAGGATCCAGCCTGCAATATTGTCCAGGAAATAGCGGTCATGGGTAACGGCTATGACTGTGCCTTCGTACTGCTGCAGATGATGCTCCAGCCAGGCCACCGACTCTGCATCCAGATGATTGGTGGGTTCGTCAAGCAGCAGGATATCCGGTTTTTGGAGAAGCAGCCTGCAAAGCGCCACCCGGCGCCGCTCTCCACCGGATATCTCATTAAGGGGCGTGTCGCCGGTAGGGCAGCGCAGTGCATCCATGGCCATTTCCAGCCTGCTTTCAATATCCCAGGCATCGAGGGTGTCAAGTTTTTCCTGGACCTCACCCTGGCGTTCAATGAGGCGGTTCATGGCATCATCGTCAAGGGGCTCTGCAAACTTTGCGTTTATCTCGTTGAATTCGGCCAGCAGCTCAACCTGTTCCTGTGCTCCCTGCTTGACAATTTGCCAGACAGTTCCTGTTTCACCTGCGAGGGGTTCCTGCTCAAGGTAGCCTGTGGTGAACCCCGGGGTCATGGTTATCCTGCCGTTATAATCATTGTCGACACCGGCCATGATGCGCAGGACAGTACTCTTGCCGGAGCCGTTCAGCCCCAGCACCCCGATCTTGGCACCATAAAAAAAAGATAGACTGATATCCTTGATTACCGGCTTTTTATTATAAAATCTGCTGACTCCGATCATGGAGTAGATAATCTTCTGCGGATCACTGCCCATATTCTTAGATAATCCTTTTTTTAATCGTTTCAGAATGCATCCAGGAAATGATTTTCAAAGCGAGGCGGGAGCATACCACATGTCAAAAGACCGCGCCACAATTCTCATGAAAGTCTTCCTTGAGCCCGAATGAAATCTGCTGCCATTAACCGGCGCTGTGTAATTTTTCTTGAGATTCAAATTAGCCGCTGTTAATATCTCATGTTGAGAAGGAATGGGTATGACAGGTTTCAGGCACAAGCCATTCCTCAATCAGGGTGGTCGCTGTCATAAAAAAAATTGCGGCTGAAAGACAATGAGAAGAAGAGATTTTCTGAAAGCATTAACAGCAGGCGTCCTCCTCGGTGGCGTTGAACCGTTTTCCCTTGTTTCCGCCGCCCAGATCTTTCCTCAATCCCAGGGACTTCCCCAGGCGGACTTTGATGTCCATATCAAAGACTATATCCATAAGATGCAGAATTTTGATCAGCCGCACGCCGGGGACGTAATTCTGGAAAAAGAAGAACTGCCGATTCTCAGTGCTTGCGTTTCGAGGCTGAAACGACTCCAGCGCACAGTGGGACACGGCAATTTTCATCTTCTGGGCTTTGATGACGGTCTGGCGATAGCGAGTAATTACCCGAAAGTTGGGAGTTTCACCCCGGCGGAGTTGGATTTCCTGGAAAAAACCTTTTATACCGACAGTGCCATCTATGGTTTCTGGGGTGAAAAACCCATTGACAACATGACCACCCCTATCAGGAAAAAAGAGGTTGTGAAGATCCCCAGGTCCGGAAATTACCTTTACAGAGGCGCACCCCATGAAATGTATGAAAAGGTCAGGAAGCACGTGGGAGACAAGTTGTACCTGACATCGGGCATCCGGGGCGTGGTCAAACAGTTTCTGCTCTTCCTCAACAAGGCCGACAACAACAAGGGTAACCTTTCCCTTGCGTCCCGGTCTCTTGCCCCTCCAGGGTATTCTTTTCATGGCATCGCTGATTTCGATGTGGGGCAGATAGGTTTCGGCACTTTAAATTTTACGGGAAGCTTCACAACAACAGAAGTTTTTAAAAAACTTGATGATCTGGCCTATGTCTCAATTCGCTACCCCAAGGGTAACCTCAAGGGGGTCCGCTTTGAACCCTGGCATATCAAAGTCTACCCCGGGGCATAAAGCATCCGGGGAGATGTCCCTCCCGCTATACTTCCGCCTAAGTCCGCAACGTGAGCCGCAATGCAAAATAACATCCATTGTTGCTTATGGTTTCGGCGTATTTATTTATGTTCAGGGTTCAGTCTGGAAGAGGGCAGCAATATAGCCTAATATTATCCTTCACTGTGATTGTTGGGGCGATCTTTTAGTTTCTCACTGTTCGTAAAGTTTAATATTTTCAAGAGCAAAGTAATGACAATTATTGTCACTTCTTTGTTCCGAAAAAGTCAGATTCTGCTTCAGGCTCCTGTTCAATCCAACGAGTCTTTCTGTCTCCTTCTTATTTGTTTCAGTCTCTGTATTGCCCATGCTCATGGCACAACTATTTGATTTTTAAAATAATTTTTTTTTTGTTTACCAGGGCGGTTTTTTTTGAGTGCCGGAAAAGTGTAAGTCCCCATACAATTAATGTAACCTGGCATAATAATTGCTTAAACCGGAGAGTGGCATTTTTGGGTACTGCACTCACAATGATGTTTACCTGCCTATCACGTTGTCAGAAGGGGAGCTTTCGGGCAAGATCTGACAACGCATCCGGAGAAAGAGGGGAGCCAGCTCACAATGAAAGAACGTAAAGGAAGGATCGTACTCACCCGATTAAATTCTTGGGCCGGGACAGTATTTTTGCTGCTGTCGGTTGTCATAACCCTTGTCGGCTGCCAATCACTAAAGTCATCCAAGCCCATTGTTCCCTTAGCCGAATATGAAAAAATGCTGGTCGGCAGACTGGATGCGAACTATATCGGCACCAAGAACTGCCTTTCCGCCTGCCACTATCACGACCAGATACGCCTGGATTTTGAGGCGAGCACCATGGGCGCCCAGATGTCGTCAGATTCGCATATGCCCCTGGTTGACTGCGAATCGTGCCACGGCCCTGGAAGTCTCGCCGTTGAAGGCCTGACCCCTGAAAAGGTGGAAGCCGATGCTGCTGCCGGCAAGCAGACCCCATGCAACTATGAAACCCTTATCGGCCTGAAGAATCTCCCGGCCCAGGCCCAGTCCCTTCTGTGCCTTAAATGCCATACCGCCAATGCGACGTTTAACCTGCATGAATGGAATGCCGGGGCCCATGCACTGGGAGATGTTTCCTGTTTTCCCTGTCACAACATACATGCCGGGCCCGATTTGATTATCAGTCCCAGGGATACAAAAGATATGTGCTTTAAGTGCCACAGGGACCAGGAGGCGCAATTCCGCCTCCCCAGCCATCACCCGGTGACTGAGAACAAGTCTTTTTGCACCGATTGCCATCAGCCCCATGGTACGTTCTATGACAAACTGATGCGTGAGGAAACTGTCCGGGCCACCTGTGTCCGGTGCCACAGCGAGGTGGAAGGACCGTATATCTACGGCCATGCTGACCTGATGCAGGAAGACTGCACCGTTTGTCATGCAAATCACGGTTCCGTGAACAATCAACTCTTAAAACTTTCGGAACCCTATCTCTGCCTGCAGTGTCATGTCGGGCACAGGACTGCGAGTGATCCAGCCACCGGAGAAACCAAGGGTGTCTTCTATACCCGCTGCACAGATTGCCATTCGACGATCCATGGAACAGATATACCCTCGGCAAGCGGCAGAGGGAACTTTACTCAATAAAGGTTTTGGTATATGTCATGAAAAAAACATTTCTCGCATTCGGATTGTTTTTTCTGTTTATTGGCAGCTCGTTGCCTGTTCTGGCTGATGAATTGGATGAATTGGATCTTCTTGGAAGCCTTGACATCGAGGAAGACTACAAATACGAATTTCCTCATATCCCCCCCTCGGCCCGTTTGGCTTTGGGCTATCGCTTCGTTGATCTGGATGGTTCGAGCCGGGTCTTTGAATATGAGTACCTGGACGACTCTATCATATTTGCCGGGGAGTTGAGAGCATTCAGCTATCCGCACAGGTTCTACCTGGACGCTGATTATACCAACAAAAAGGATTACTTTGGTGATCTGCGCTATGCCTATGGCGATGTCGTTCTCCTGCGCTGGCTCAACAATAGCTTTTATCATAACCTTGATACCATCCTTCTCCATGATTACGATCCGTCGACCTCTTCACCAGGAGTAGATATCCGGGATGCGGGCCGCGAGTATGGCCTTGGCGCACGGGAGAATAAATTTCACATTATGGCCAAGGCTCCCGGCTTCCCATTGCATGTTTATTTTGACGGTTTTTACCTGGTCAAGGATGGGAATGCGCAGCAACGCAATCTCCTGGGCTCAGGTTTTTTCAACAACATGCAGCGGACTACCCAGGGCAGGAATGTTGATAACACGACCAGGATTTATAAGGTCGGCGCCAACAGCCATCTCGGTTTTGTTGAAGTGGATTACGCCCATATAGAGAAGCGGTTTGATGTTAATGGCGATCCGGTACTGGAAGATGCCTATACGCCCAACGGCTACCGCCCGGCGGGCCTCTACGAACATGATCGCATTCCTGAACTTGAAGGCTCAGGGAATACCTTAAAGGTTCATTCATCGTATACCGGGAAGTGGGTGGCCTCGGCGAGCATTCTACAGAATGACCGGGAGAATAATTACAGCGGCGCAAAATCAGACGCACTAATAGGTGCAGGCTCCCTCATGTGGACTCCCATGGCAGGCCTGGGTTTTGCCCTCAGGTATACGCACAGGGACCTTGACAATGAAAATCCGGCTTATGAAGGCAGTTCAGCCTACTTTGCCAAAACGCCTGTTTCCTCCAATACCGATACCCTTTCCCTCACAGGCAGGTATAAACCGATAAAGGGCCTGACTTTCAGGGCAAAATACGCCTACCAGAAACTTGACCGCTCAAATGCCGGGGTCTGGGACCTGCCCGATTCAACAACCAGGAACGCTATAACACTGGTTGCCGATTCCCGCCTGCACAGCACCCTGTTGCTTAACCTCAAATATGCCTATAAAAATGTTGATGATCCTGCCTATAATACCGAGCCGGAAGATTCCAATGCAGGGCGCCTTGCCCTGACCTGGCTGCCGCACCCTGCCGTCAATCTGCTTTTCAGCTATAGTCTTGACCGGCAGGAAAGAGAGAATCTCAATTTTGCCGATACGGATGAACCCTGGCATCGGGACGCTGACCTGGATAATGCCATGATTGCGGGTACTTTTCAGATTACACCTAAATTCAGCATGACCGGGACATACAGTTATATGCAGTATGAGGTCACCCAGGACCTGGCCTATGAAAATCTGGCCGGCGATCCACTGGTTGATAAAGATGTGCCCATGGAGCAAAAATCCCATGTTTTTACCGTGGGCGCCTATTATCACTTCTCCGATGCCCTCTACCTTTTGGGTGAGATTACCTATACCAGAAGTGAAGGAGGATTTGATCCCTCCAGTGCCAACCTGCTGGAGCCTGTTTCCATCGCTTCTTTTTCACAGATGGAGCAAAGCTATTTTCTCCTGCATCTGGGCGGGCAGTATACATTTAGCAGCAGCCTGGCCCTGGACCTGGATTATCGCTACGCGGATCTAGATGATAGACTTGATAACATTTATGACGATATTGATGATGGTAAGGCTCATATCGTCATACTGAGTGCCACCAAGAAATGGTAATTTGTTGATGCGAAAGAAAATTCTTCTATTCTGCCGTCTTTTCCTGTTTGCAGCCGTCTTTTTATTGTGGGGTCAGGCTTCATCCCATGCCAAAACAGTCGGCATATTGATGACCGGCGATATCCCCTATTACCATGCCATCCATCAGGCACTGCTCGATGAAATGTCATCCTATTTCAGTGAGCAGAATATTGAAGTTGTCATGCAAACACCTCTGCCCAACCCCATGTCATGGACGAATGCCGCCAGGAAATTAAAGACCCTGGGGTCAGAGGTGATCGTAACTTATGGCTTGCCCGCAACCCTGGCCACCATGAAAGAGGTAGGCAATACGCCGATAATCTTTGCCGGGGTCTACAGCCCCGAAACCATGAATATCGGGGGCAATAACACAACAGGGATCAGTTCGACGGTATCACTCGGGACTGTGCTTGGAAAGCTCGGGAATATTACCAGGTTATCCAAGATAGGTATTGTTTATAACAAAACAGAGAAGGATTCCATCATCCAGGCCAGGGAAGTCAAGAACCTCGAGAAGCAACTTGGTTTTAATACCGTTCTTTTAAATGTATCCTTCGAACTGGAGGATGATAAGATCAAAGGCCTTGATGCCCTGATCCTGACATCCTGCTCAGCAGGAATGTGCAAACCCCACCTGCCCCAAATTGTTGCCTTGGCCCGCGAGAATAAAGTCCCGACCGTGGCACTGATCAGCGGCGCGGAAAGTATGGTTGTGCTGACATTCTCCGCCGCAGCCCGGGAGCAGGGGTCCCAGGCTGCCGGGATGCTCAGAAAGATTCTAGCGGGAGAAAACCCGGACAACATAGCACTGCAGAATCCGACGCAGGTAGAACTTATTGTTAACCTCAAGGAAGCCCAGGCCATGGGAGTCGCAATACCGGCAGCGGTCCTCGATTCAGCTACCAGGGTGATCGAGTAGCAGGCGGGAAAAATTGATGAGTAAAAAAAATCAGGTGAAAACGATGTCAGATGCTACAAAGTTGCTGTTGACAGCGCTTAAAGGGTGGCTGGCTGTTCTTTTGCTGGCCCTGCCGCTCATATCGTGCAGTTCAGGCAGTTCCCGGCCGGGTGATGGCCAGGGAGAGGGAACCCTGTATGTCGGCATGATCGAATGCTATCTCTGCCATGTTGATGGTGGGGTTCCAAAATTTGCCGGCAGCCGGATCGTCTCCAAGTGGCTGCACGGTCCCCATGGCAACGATGAATCCATCGACTATACTATTCTGCAGATCGTTGACCTGCATCCTGACAACCATGGTGTCCCCTATTTTGGAATGTACGGTATGGGAAGCGACCCGAGTTGCACCACGGAATGCCACGACCAGCTGGCCAACGGCGAGCTGCTGGAGGATTTCTGGGCAGAAACCGGAATTGATTATCTAGGCCGGGTGAACAGGCCGGTGATCGCCTGCGAGAGCTGCCACGGCCCGGGCGGCAACCATTTCGGCATCGGCGAGGTCGAGTTCCCGCGGCCCGGTCCGGACCGCTGCGGCCAGTGCCACAATGACAACCTGCCGGCCAACCATCGGCCCCCCCATCCGGAAGCGCACAATATCATCGAAGACTACCTGGCCTCACCCCATGCGGTTTCCATAAATGACCATACATACGAGGGCGACAGTGAGACCGATGTGCGGGGCCGCTGCTCCAAGTGCCATACCGACGAAGGCGGCCGGCTCTACAAGGATGTCAGCGGTGGCCATGATGAAC
>Ga0209536_100001515_pt1 | contig 38198 bp, 31 predicted proteins | sample DeeMarSeWOR28_12_FD_187461 | JGI IMG/M metagenome (GOLD analysis project Ga0209536, IMG submission 187461) | Marine sediment microbial communities from White Oak River estuary, North Carolina - WOR-2-8_12 (SPAdes) (version 2) | ecosystem: Environmental > Aquatic > Marine > Intertidal zone >... | reverse complement strand
GGTTTGCGTGGCCCAAGCTCACAAGTGCACCGGGCCACCTTTGCAAACCGCCCCGTTCCGTGGAACCTCGTGTCGTGTTTTTCCGAGCCCGTTCATGCGCCAGCGCGACAAAGCTCGACGCTCCTGGTATCGATCCTCCGTGTCCGAGCTCTTTGCGCGCCTTCGCGAAGCCGACTCCCGCCTCGCCTTGATCGTCGGCGACGAGGCCTGGTCCTATGCCGAGCTTGCCGGGGCGGCGCTCGAGCACGTATCGCTGCTCGCGCGCTCCAAGGTCGCGCCCGGGGATCGCGTCGCCGTTTGGGCCGAGCCACATTTGAGCACCGCTGCCGCGATGATTGGAAACGCAGTCGCTTGCGTGACCACCATCCCGCTCAACCCAAAGCTCGGGTCTGCAGAGCTCGAGCACATCTTGAGCGACTCGGCGCCCAAGCTCGCCTTTTGTGCCGCGGGGTTCGAGCCCATTCACGAAGCCGGCGGCGTTCCGCTGCTTCGAGCCGCGCATGCATCGCCCCCGTCGCGCCTGCCGTCGATCGAGGTCGACGACTCTCCGGCGCTGATTCTCTACACCTCGGGCACCACGGGGCTGCCCAAAGGGGCGGTCATCACGCGGCGCAACATCGCAGCAAACCTCGACTCCCTCGCGGAAGCATGGGAGTGGACTGCCCGCGACACCGTCGTGCATTCGCTGCCTTTGATCCATGCGCATGGTCTGGTACTGGGGCTTTTTGGTAGCCTGCGGGTGGGCGGCGCCTTGCACTACGTCCCCCGATTCTCGCTTGGCGGAATCGGCCGGGCTCTCACCGATTACCGACACGACCAGACCGTGTTGTTCGCGGTCCCCACGATGATTCACCGGCTTGCCGAAACGGCCGAGCGGGACGACGACCTGCGCGATGCCCTACGCGTGCCGCGCCTCTTGATCTCGGGCTCGGCTGGGTTGCCGGTTCGTGAGCACGAGCGAATCCAGGCGCTCACCGGTCGCGGCGTTCATGAGCGCTACGGACTGACCGAGACGCTGATCAACTGCGCGGTGCCCGCTTCGAGCCCGCCGATGCCCGGCTACGTTGGTCCGCCGCTGCCTGGGGTCGAGCTCAAGCTGGTCGACGAGCAACGCCGCGCAATCGATGCGCACGACGACGAGACGATAGGCGAGGTCGTGGTGCGAAGCGATGCAGTCTTTGCAGGCTACCTGAATCGTGACGAGGCGACTCGAGAGCTGCTCGACGGCGAGGGTTGGTTCTATACGGGGGACCTCGCCACCCGAACGGCATCGGGTGCGATTCGAATCCTCGGCCGCCGGAGCACCGACATGATCAAGACCGGCGGGTATCGGGTTGGCGCCGGCGAAATCGAAGCCTGCCTGCTGGAGCACCCCACCGTGCGCGAAGCGGCCGTGGTCGGCGTTCCGGATGACGATCTCGGTCAACGGATCGCCGCCTTCGTCGTGCTCAACGAGTGCGAGGCGGAAGACCCGGCAGGATTGGCGGCGTTCGTCGCCGAGCGCCTCAGCCCGCACAAGCGTCCCCGCGAGGTTCGTTTCCGCCACGAGCTGCCCCGCAACGCGATGGGCAAGGTTCAGAAGAAGAAACTAACCGGCTAGTGCGAGAGCGTCGCGCGTGATGCCGCAGGCCTTCGCCACGTCGTCGCGATACGCGCGCCAGGCGTCGACTGCCTGGCTCATCGCGCGCACCACCTGGGCGCGGTCGCTTGCCGGCACGTGATGGAGCATCACCCGCCAAGCCGCCTTGCGGTGCTCTCCCTCGACCGAGCGATGCGCCTTGGTGAGAGCGAGGCATTCCACGGGCAGCCCGTAGTGCTTCACCAGAGGGTGCTCTTCGAGCGGCGGCTGCGGGCGGGCCGGCGCCAACTCGTCGAGCTCGTGCCGCTCGTACGCCGTGCCCTCGATGAAGAGCGTGGCGATCGACGCGGCCACCGCCCAACCTCGATTCATCGTCGCATCGTCGATGTACGCCCGATACGCACGCGCCGCGTGTAGCAGCTCCACGCGAACGAACCGCTCCAGGTCCATGCCGAGCCCGCGGGGATACATCAAGAATAGCTCGGGGTGCGGTTTGCCTGCAGCCAGGCCGCCGGTCTCCTCTTCATATAGGTTTTCCGCCAGCTCTCGGCGCACCTCCGCGATCGGACATTGGATGTACGCACGTCCGACCATGATCGGGAAGTCGCGCACGTAGACCTCCCATTCCTGCTCGAGATGGATGTGCAGCTTGTTCGCGCGCACCAGACCGCCGGTAAAGGCCGGCCATGCCCAGTGCGTCTTCCTCTCCATTTGCTGGAGCAGCGCCTCTTGAAACTCGGTTACGTCCACTCTTTCAGAGTAGAGGCTGGCCCGCCCCGTGTCGAAAGCGCCCGGGAAAACGGCGAATTCAGGCGTCGCCCTTGAGATACGTGTAGCCGCGGAGGCTGTTCTCGTAGTGGTCCATGAAGGTGCGGAGCTGGGGTAAGGTCATGCGTCCCTTGTTGAGCGCTCGCTCGGCTTGCTTGCGAACACGCTCCACCATCTCCTCGGGATCGTATTGCAGATAGCGCAACACTTCGTCGATTGCGTCGCCCTTGATGACGTTGGACACGCTGTAGCCGGAGTCCTCCAGCCGGACGTGCACCGCGTTCGTGTCGCCGAAGAGATTGTGGAGGTCGCCCAAAATCTCCTGGTACGCACCGCCCAAGAACATGCCGAGCAAGTACGGCTGATCGGGTGTCACTGGATGAAGATGCAGGGAGCGCTGCACTTCTTCCACGTCGATGAAGTGGTCGACCATGCCGTCGGAATCACAGGTCAGATCGGCAAGCCGGGCCCGAACGGTCGGTTCCTCGTCGAGCCGGTGAATCGGCATGAAGGGAAACAAGTGGTCCATCGCCCAGATGTCGGGCGCCGACTGGAACAACGAGAAGTTGCAGTAGTAGATGGCCCCCATCATGTCTTCGACGGCGTTGAGCTCTTCCGGGACGTACTTCACGCGTCGCATGCTCTGACGAATCTTTTCGCAGCAGCTCCAGAACAAGTGCTCGGCGCGCGCCAGCTCCCGGATTCCCAGGTACCCGAACTTGAAGAGGCTTCGTGCCTCTTCGAGCGCCTGCTGCGCGTCGTGCCAAGACTCCTGCACGTTCTTCGGCTGGATTCCTTTCCAAGTTTCGTAGAACTCGTCGAGGATGCGATGGTCGTTCTTGGTGGGCTCCTGCGGATCTTCGAAATCCACGTGATCGACGCCCAACGCGTCGAAGATGAGCACCGATTGATAGGCAGCAATCGAGCGTCCACTCTCGCTGACGATGGTCGGAGACTTGACGTGCGCCTTTTCGCAAGCCTCTTGAATGCCGGCCACGACGTCGTAGGCGTACTCCTGTAGGTCGTAGTTCATCGACCCGCGGAAGTCGGTCTTCGATCCGTCGTAGTCGACCGCAAGGCCTCCGCCGACGTCGAGGTAGCCCATCTCGCAACCCATCTTGACGAGCTCGATGTAAATCTGGCCCGCCTCACGCATTGCGTTCTTGACGGGAATGATGCTCGAAACCTGGCTTCCCAGGTGGAAGTGAAGCAACTTGAGGCAATCGAGCATGTCCCGCTGCTGAAGCTCGTCTACCACGTGCACGATTTCCGACATGGTCAGACCGAACTTGGCGCGGTCTCCGGCCGAATCGGCCCACTGGCCGATGCCCTTGCTGCTCAGCTTTGCGCGAACGCCGAGACACGGTCGGATCCCGAGCTTCTCCGAGGCGCGGAATGCGAGGTCGAGCTCTTCGATGCGCTCGAGCACCACCACGACCATGTTGTCGAACCGCTGCGCAACCAGGGCCGTCTCCATGTAGGCGAGGTCCTTGTACCCATTACAGATGATGAAGCCGTTTTCGTCTTCCATTGCTGCGAGCGTGATCAAGAGCTCGGGTTTCGAGCCCGCTTCGAGCCCGAAGCGCCATGGCCTCCCAGATTCGACGATCTCCTCGACGAGATGCCGTTGCTGATTGACCTTGACCGGGAAGACGCCGCGATAGGTTCCGTCGTAGCCGTACTCCCGGATCGCATTCTGGAAGGATTCGTTGAGCAGACGGATGCGGTCCTGCAGAATGTTTGGAAAACGGATGAGCAGCGGCAAATCGAGGCCCCGTTCACCGAGCTGCATGGTGAGCTCATACAGGTCGATCGCCCGATCCTGGGTCGGGTCCGGTCGCACCTCCACGCGGCCGCGCTCGTTGATCCGAAAGTAGGGCTCCCCCCAGCCCTGTATCTGATAGAGGTCCGCGCTTTTTTTGATGCTCCAGCCGTTGAGCTCGCCGTTGCCGTCCATGAGGAGTGTGAATTAGCACATCGCCGCGGCTCGTGGTCCTTAACGCGTGATTGCCCGAGCTAGGAGCCCGTGGTAGCCGAAACACCAAAAGGGGGAGGTCGATGAAGAACCGCCTGGCGCTCGTTCTCTTACTATGTGTTCAGCTCGCGTGTGACGAAAGTGGGGCGGGCGCCGACGCCCCATCTGACCAAGTCGTCCCCGGACAGCTGCCCGAGCAGGCCAAGCAGGCCGAGGCGCCGGCGCCCACCCCGGCCCTTGCTCCCGCGCCCGACCGCGCGGCCCTCTACGAGGACTTGCTGGCCTTGTTGCATCTGGCGGATGTCTACGAGCCGAGGGGTCTTGTCATCGACTTTGGGACCTCCGCACGCCTCAAGTACACCCTGGGCAACTGGAATAGCGGTTGGCTGGGCGAGAGCCGCGAGCAGGGCGCGAGCGTGTCGACGTTCGGCAAGACGGCTCGCCTCTATCTTCCCGCCCAGGCAAGCGGTCCGATGCGGCTCCGACTCCGCGCCAAGCCGTACGCGACCGGGGCGCTCATCGTCTACGTGAATGGAAAGACCGCCGGCGAGGCACGCGTCTCGAAGGCCGATGGGTTCAGCGAGATCGCGATCCCGATCGACGGATCTCTCATTCGTTCTGGGGAGAATTCCATCATGCTGCGCGCCACGAGCACCGCGCAGGTTCGCGGGAAGCCAAGGTCCTTTGCGGTGGACTGGGTGCGCTTCGAGCCCGCGTCTGCGGGCGAGGCCGCAGGGCCCCGCCCGGTCACGGTGGAGCAAATACCGGTCGGCGGAGTCGGGCGACGCGCCATTGCCTTGGGCCCGGGAGCCCAGATCGACTGGTTCGTCGAAGCGCCCGAGGGGGCCACGTTGGTCTTCGGCTCCGGTCTTCGTGCGCAGGGTGCCGGCACCCTCGTGTTGGAGCTCCATAGCGACGGCTCCCGCGGCTCGACGAGGCGGATCGACCTCGGCGGCGCCTGGCTCGATCACCAGGTGAAGCTCGATGCCTTCCGCGAACAGATCGTGCGGGTCCGCTTCCGAAACGAGGGTGCGACCGAGCTCGCGTTGAGCGACGTGCGGATCACGCGCCCGCTTGGTGAGCTCGTCTCGATCGACAGACCCGCCCGGAACGTGATCGTGCTGCTCATCGACACGCTGCGTGCCAGCAAGGTGCACGCGTACTACCCGAAGACCCGTGTGAAGACACCCGTGCTCGATGCGTTCGCTGCGGAGGGTACGCTGTTCGAGCGACCGCAATCGCCGGAGAATTGGACCAAGCCATCGGTTGCAAGCGTATTGACCTCGCTCCACCCCGCGACGCATCGGACCAAAGAAGATGCGTCGAAGCTTCCCGGCTCGGCTTTGATGCTGAGCGAGGCCTACAAGAAGGCCGGCTTCAAGACGGCGAGCTTCATCGCGAACGGCTACGTATCGAACGCATTCGGGTTCGACCAGGGCTGGGACCACTACACCAACTACATCCGCGAGCAGCGCACCACCACCGCTTCGAACGTCTTCGGGGAGGCCCAAGCGTGGATCGAGAAGAATAAGGATCAGCGCTTCTTCGTGTACATCCAGACCATCGATCCGCACGTGCCATACGATCCTCCCGATCAGTTCTTGAAGATGTACGACCCGAAGCCGTACAGCGGTCAGGTGCGCAATCGCCAAACGCACCTGATGCTCGACGAAGCCAAGAAGAATCCCAACAAGTACAAGTTCACGCCGCGCGACAAGGAGCGCATCGAGGCGCTGCACGACGGAGAGATCAGCTACCACGACGAGCATTTCGGGAAGTTCCTCGGGAAGCTTCGTGAGCTCGGACTCGACGCGGATACGCTCATCGTGGTGACGTCGGACCACGGCGAAGAGTTTCAGGAGCACGGCTCTTGGGGCCACGGACACTCCGTGTATCAGGAGCTTCTCGGCGTGCCGTTGATGTTCCGCTGGCCCGGAGTCATCCCGGCCAACCGGCGCATTGGGCCGGTGGTCAGCACGATCGACATCGGGCCCACCGTGCTCGAGGCGACGGGCGTTCCGATTCCGGAGGAGTTCGAAGGCCGTAGCCTCCTCGGTTTCATGCGTGGAGATTGGCCCGTGGGCCCCTACGTCGCATTCAGCGATTTCCTCGACCATCGGCGCGTGATCCGGGGCGGTGATTGGAAGATGGTCATCAGAGGCAATCTCTCCCAGGTTCTGTTCGATCTTCGCAACGACTACTGGGAGCGCAACGAGCTAGACGGCTCCGGCCACCCCATCGCGCATCGGTACTTGCGCACTCTCCATGGGCAGTTCCTCGGCGCGGAGGATCGAGGGCGCTGGCTCGCCCCCGCCGGGGACTCCTCGAGCGGCAAGAAGGCGCGCCTGACCGAGGAAAAGCAGCAGATGACCCCCGAGCTCTGCCGCCAACTGGTGGCGCTCGGATACATCAGCGCAGAGTGCGATGCCCTCCTCAGCAACTGAGGCACCGAACCGCATTGCAGACCGTATCAGGATTGGTAGCATCGAACCCCATGTCGGAATTCACGCCCAAGTTCGAAAGTCTCGTTCAGGTCTTCAACGCATCCACCAGTCAGTTCGCCGATAGAGCGCTCTTCGGCGTGAAACACGAAGGGGAGTGGCAGTGGATGACTTATGGGCAGTGGGGCGATCAGGTGCGACGCGTGTGGACCGGGTTGCAGAAGCTCGGCGTCGAAGCGGGCGACCGGGTTGCCGTGATCGCAAACAACAGCCCCGAGTGGGCCGTTGCTGCGTACGCCACGTACGGGCTTGGCGCTGCCTACGTCGCCATGTACGAGTCACAGCTCGACAAGGACTGGAAGCACATCCTCGCAGACTGCGGCGCCAAGGTGCTCCTCCTCTCAAACGACGAGATCGCCGCGCGGATTCGAGCGTTTCGTGATCAGCTGCCCGAGCTGAAGGAAATCGTCCTGTTTTCGGGCACGCCGGCAAAAGGGGAACACCCGTTCGCGGATTTGCTTCAGAACGAGCCATCGGAGCTGATCGACCCGGGTCCCGATGCCATCGCGGACTTCATCTATACGTCGGGTACGACCGGCGCCCCGAAGGGCGTGAAGCTCTCCCACCGCAATCTCGCCTACAACGTCAGCGCGATTCACGAGGTGTTTCCCATGGAGCCCGACGACCGGTCGCTCTGCTTCCTTCCCTGGGCCCACTCGTTCGGCCAGACCGTGGAGCTTCATGGCCTCCTTTCGATGGGCGCGTCGCTCGGTCTCGCCGAAGCGGTGGACAAGATCGTCGCCAACCTCGCAGAGGTCCGCCCCACGCTGTTCGTCAGCGTTCCGCGCGTTTTCAATCGGATTTACGACGGTCTTCATGCGCGCATGAAAGAAGAGGGCGGGCTCAAGAAGAAGCTCTTCGAGGCGGCTGTCGACACCGCGCAGCAGCGGCGGCGGCTCGCGGCCGAGGGCAAGAGCAACCCGTGGCTCGATTTCAAGTTCAAGATTCTCGATGGGCTCGTGTTCGCCAAGGTGCGGGAGCGCTTTGGCGGCCGCTTGAAGTATGCGTTCAGCGGTGGTGCAGCGCTCTCCAAGGAGGTCGCCGAGTTCGTCGATGACCTCGGCATCATGGTGTACGAGGGCTACGGCCTCAGCGAGACGTCACCGATCGCGACGGCAAATTACCCGGGCGCACGTAAGATCGGCTCGGTCGGTAAACCGATTCCCGGCGTGAAGATCGAGATCGACATCGCTGCCACAGAGGACCCTACGCAGGGCGAGATCATCATCTACGGGCACAACGTCATGCAGGGCTACCACAACCTGGACGAAGCCAATGCCGAGGTGCTCGTCGAAAAAGACGGGATGCGAGGCTTTCGATCCGGCGACATGGGACGCGTCGACGAGGAGGGCTTTTTGTTCATCACGGGCCGCGTGAAGGAGCAGTACAAGCTGCTCAACGGCAAGTACGTGGTGCCCACGCCGCTCGAGGAGAAGATCAAGCTTTCCCCCTACATCTCCAACATCATGGTGCACGGCGTGAACCGCGAGTACAACGTGGCAGTCGTCATTCCGGACTACGAGGCGCTGAAAGGATGGGCCAAGGAGAAGGGAATCGACCCCGATCCCGCGTCGCTTGCCAAGAACGAGCAGGTACGCGCCTTGATGGAGGAAGAAGTCGATAGGCTATCGGCGGACTTCAAGGGCTACGAGAAGGTTCGCAAGATCTACGTCGGCGACGAGGACTTCACCACCGAAAACGGCATGCTTACGCCGACCCTGAAGCTCAAGCGCCGTGTCGTGCAGGAACGCTATGGCGACGCCCTCGAGTCGCTCTACGCGTGACGGTGTGACGGTTCCGCGCCGCCGATGCGAGCGACCAGCGTCGTGATCATGTAGCCCACGCCGATCAACCCGACTGCCATCATCGCCTCGGCAAACGTGGGTGCGTAGAGCTCCGTAGGATACTTGTCGGGCGTAATCTCTGCGAGCGCCTCGGCGGTCAGGACCTGTCCCTTGAACACCTCGCCCACGCCAGGTGCCACGCCTTCCTGGAAAGGCCACAACCCAAAGACCGCGCCCACGAGCAGGCCCATGAGAACACCCAAGGTGGGTTGCTCGTATCGTTCGAGCACGATCTTGATCAGGTTGCTCACGATCAGGATTCCAACGCCGACGCCGATGCCGACGGGCAAAACGACCTGGAGCGCCGGGTCGTACGCGCTCGCCAGGTCGTTCAATCGGAGCGCCTCCTTGAGTGCGTCGATGGCGCCCAAGACCGGGACATAGACTCCCAATACCAACAAGAGATAACCGCCGCTCACCCCAGGCAAGATCATCGCGCTCGCTCCAGCAACGCCCGCGAAAAACATCATCGCTGCTCCTTCGCGGTGGGAGCTGGATCCCCCGCCGTAGATCTGCATCCAAGCGAGCGCTGCCATCACGAGAAGACCCACGCCCATCGCGATCCAAAATGCGCCGGTTGTCGGCCTGGCCATTTGCCAAAGAACCGGAACACCACCGAGCGTCAGACCGATGAAGAGGCTGTACATGGCCCAGCGGTGCTGGACCACTGCGTCCTTGACGACGCCGGCTCCCAAAAGTATCGCTGCTGCGGCGGCGATGCCGACCAATCCCAACACGAAGAATGAGGCTTTGCGAAAGCGCAGGGCGCTCAGGTCCGCAAGCGCTTCGATGAATCTGGGATAGATGCCCGCCGCCAAGAGCATCGTGCCGCCGCTTATGCCTGGAACGAGGTTTGCAAGCCCCATGAGGCTGCCGCCCAAGAGGCACCGGAGTCCCCATTTCGCGCTCATCGCCTCGCTCGCCCGTGCGTTCATGCGCCGGGGTTTACGGCAGATATCTCCGCAATGCCAAACGATTCGCGCAACCCATGCCCATCACGGCGCTTCGGCCTTCACTGCGGCTTTCACCCGACGTGGGTAGCGTACCCCGCGGATCGGACCTACGTTCTTCATAGTGGGTCGCCTTTTTCTATTGTTCACCGTCGTACCGCTGGTCGAGCTCTATCTCTTGATCGCGATCGGGCGCATGCTCGGACCGGCGCCCACCATCGGATTGGTGCTGCTCACCGGAGCACTCGGTGCTTGGTTCGCCCGGCTCGAAGGCGCGCGGGTGGTTCGGCGGTGGCAGGAAGCGATGGCCCGCCAGCAGATGCCCAAGGACGGGGTCATCGATGGGTTTCTGATCTTCGTCGGCGGGCTCATGCTCATCACACCCGGGATCTTGACCGATATCGCAGGGCTTTCGATGGTCATGCGTCCCACGCGCCGTGTGATCGCGGGCTTCGTTCGCGCCTGGTTCGAGCGCCAAGTCGCCGCGGGCCGCGTACAAGTGTATTCGTCCGGTTACAACGGGCGGCGGCGCGGGCCTCAGGGCGTGATCGAGGTGGAAGGCGAGGAAGTCGAGGTCGTCGAGCGAGGCGCAGCGTCTGTGGGTTCGAATCGTTCCGAAGAATCCCGGCGGTTTGAGAAGTAGACAGCGCGCGTGCAGTCGGCTACACGCCCCTCATGAAAACCGTCTGGTATCTTTTTGGTTGCGTGGTGATCGCCACCGCGCTGATGGCCTGTAAGAGCAAAGCGCCTGAGCCCGCCGAGGGCGAGGCCCCCGCGGAGTCCGAAGCGGTGACGGGAGAAGCTGAAGGCTCGGCGGAGGAAGCTGCTGCGGAGAAAGTCGAAGCTGAGGCTCCGCCGACGCAGATTCCGGCGCCGCCAGACGTCGCCGCACCACCCGAGAACGCGCAAAAAAGCGAGTCGGGGTTGGCATGGGTGGTGTTGAAGGAAGGCACCGGTGAAGGGCATCCGAGCGCGTGGGACGTGGTTACCGTGGAGTACACCGGCTGGACGACGGACGGCCGCATGTTCGATAGCTCTGTCAAGCGCGGCAAGCCGGCCGAGTTTCCGCTCAATCGCGTGATCAAGGGTTGGCAGGAAGGCGTACAGCTGATGGTGCCCGGAGAAAAGCGCCGTTTGTGGATCCCCGGCGAGCTCGCGTATGGGGAGCCCAATCCCAACGATCCCCATGCCGCGTTCGGCCCGCCTCGGGGAACGCTGGTCTTCGACGTCGAGCTATTGAGCTTCAAGGAAGCGCCGACACCACCCGAGGCGCCCGAGGACGTGGGGGGCATTCCCAAGAACGCGAAGAAGACGAAGTCGGGGATCGGCACGCGAGTCCTGCAGGAGGGCACGGGCAAGGAGCACCCCACCGCGAGCAGCATGGTCACCGTGCATTACACGGGTTGGACGACCGACGGCCAGATGTTCGACAGCTCCATCGTGCGCGGATCACCTGCGACGTTCGGTCTAAACCAGGTGATTCCGGGATGGACCGAGGGCCTTCAGCTCATGGTCGTGGGAGAGAAGCGCCGGCTTTGGATCCCTGAGAATCTTGCATATCAGGGCCGACCTGGACGTCCGCAGGGCATGCTGGTCTTCGATGTCGAGCTTCTCGAGATCAAGAACTAGGCGCTTCCGGGCTCCCCAGCCCGTTGCCACCACGCCGTAGCGTTCTCGCATCACGCGAAGATCCAAATCGTGTGCTCGCACGTCTATGGGAAGACGAGTGAGGAGCAAACGATGAAGCAATCAATCGTGATTTTGGGTCTTTGCGTGTTCTTGGGTTGGCCGTCTACTTCGCGTGCGTTCTGTGGGTTCTACGTGAGCGGCGCTGATGCATCGCTCTACAACAACGCGACCATGGTCGTGCTGATGCGAGAGGGAACCCGCACGGTGCTGTCCATGCAAAACAACTACCAGGGTCCGCCGGAAGACTTCGCGATGGTGGTTCCAGTTCCGGTCGTGTTGCAAGAGGAGAACGTCAAGACGTTGCCGAAGGAAATCTTCGCTCGTGTGGACAAGCTCGCCGCGCCAAGGCTCGTGGAGTATTGGGAGCAGGATCCTTGCCGGTCCATCGTGTACGAGATGCTCGCTGGGGCGGCGCCCGCCAGCGCTCGGTCGAAGGCCTCTCTCGATGAAGCCGCGGCGGCGGATCATGGGGTCACCATCGAGGCGCAGTTCACAGTGGCGGAGTACGACATCGTCATCTTGAGCGCGAAGGATTCATCCGGCCTCGACAAGTGGCTTCGGCAGAACCAATACAACATCCCCAAAGGCGCCGAAGAGGTGCTTCGGCCCTACGTCGAGCAGAACACGAAGTTCTTCGTGGCCAAAGTCGATTCGAAGAAGGTCGTGTTCGAAGACGGACGGGCGGTCCTGTCTCCACTGCGCTTTCACTACGATTCGCCGGCTTTCGCGCTTCCCGTGCGACTGGGGCTCCTCAACAGCGCAGGGCAGCAAGATCTGATCGTGCACATTCTCGGCAAGCGCCAGCGCTACGAGGTTGCCAACTACGGGAACGCTACGATTCCGACGAACATCCGCGTGGATGACAGCGTTCGGCAGAGCTTTGGAGCGTTCTATGACGCGTTGTTCGAGCGGACCATCGAGAAAAACCCGGGCGCCGTCGTCACCGAGTATGCGTGGGACGCCACCACTTGCGACCCGTGTCCCGAGCCGCCTCTTCGGCCCGAGGAGCTGGCGCTGCTAGGTGCGGACGTGATCGTCCCGGCCGAGGAGGACCCCTATTCGGACATTCCGGGAGTGGTTCCTCAGCGAAAAGCGCGTCCGCGTTGGCAACCCGATGGATTCGTGCTGACCAGATTGCACTATCGGTATGAAAAAGACGGGCTCGACGAGGACTTGGTGTTCCGCGCAGCGGGTGCGATCGTCGGTGGACGGGGAATGCCGGACCGAGAAGGTCAGCTCGGGGAGCGGCGTGCACAGGGGTCGAGCTACAACAACTTCCAGGGGCGTTACGTGATTCTGCATCCCTGGGAGGGGGAGACTAGCTGCGAGAATCCGCAGCGCGGAATGTGGGGCGGTCCGCCCGGAGGCCCGACGCCACGGCCGTTCGCAGCGGGCAACACAGCGTTCCAGGGGACCGCGACGAAATTGCTCACGAGTCAACTCCCGGGAGTCATCCGAACCGACATTCCCGAGCTCGACCTCGAGGTCGGCACCGTCGACCTGGAGCCAGAGAACCAGAGCGCTCCTTCCGATGCGGACGGTGCTGATGCGGAAGGGTGTGCCGTAAGCGCTGCTGAGAGCGCGTCGCTCGGTTGGATTGCGGTGGGTATCGTTGCTATGTGGCTCGCCAGGAGACGCACGGCTCAATAGCGTATGGCAGAGTTCATCTTCACGATGAAGGGGGTCACCAAGGTTCATCCCCCGGACAAGAAAATCATCGATGACCTCTATCTCTCGTTCTTTCCGGACGCGAAGATAGGGATCATCGGCGTGAATGGAAGCGGAAAGTCGTCGCTACTCCGGATCATGGCCGGCAAGGACGACAGCTTCACTGGCGAGGCATGGATTCGTTCTGGCGCCAAGGTGGGTTATCTGGAGCAGGAGCCAGACCTAGGCGATGCCAAGACCGTGCGAGAGGCGGTCGAGGCGGGGGTCGCGCCGGTCAGAGCGCTCCTCGACGAGTTCAACGAGCTCAGCATGAAGCTCGGAGAGCCGATGAGCGACGACGAGATGGCCAAGTTGCTCGACAAGCAGGGGTTGCTTCAGGACCGGATCGACGCCGTCGATGGATGGAACCTCGAGAGCACGTTGGAGATCGCGATGGATGCGCTTCGGTTGCCGCCGGCCGATGCGGAACCGAGCTCGCTGTCTGGAGGTGAAAAGCGGCGCGTTGCACTCTGCCGGCTGCTGCTCGAGAAGCCGGAGCTGCTGCTGCTCGACGAGCCGACGAACCACCTCGACGCCGAGTCGGTCGCGTGGCTGCAGGGGTATCTGCAGAAGTACCCGGGCTGCGTGATTCTGGTCACCCACGACCGATACTTCTTGGACGAGATCGTGGAGTGGATTCTCGAGCTCGACCGCGGTGAGGCGCATCCGTTCAAGGGAAATTACTCCCAGTGGCTCGAGGCCAAGGAGGCGCGGCTGGCCCAGGACGAGAAGAAAGACAGCGCGCGTCAGCGAAAGATCGCCCGGGAGCTCGAATGGGTTCGTTCTTCGCCGAAAGCGAGGCAAGCCAAGAGCAAGGCCCGGATTACGGCCTTTGAGAGCCTGGTCGCCGAAGCGTCCAAAGGACGGCGAGATGCGAGCGAGATTCGCATCCCGCCCGGGCCGCGTCTCGGCACCCAAGTATTCGAGGTGGAGGGTTTGACCAAGGCATATGGCGACAAGCTTCTCTTCGAGGACTTGAGCTTTCGTGTGCCGCGGGGGGCGATCGTCGGCATCGTGGGACCCAATGGCGCCGGCAAGACGACCCTCTTTCGAATGCTGGTCGGCGAAGAGCAGCCGGACGCTGGCGCCATCACAATCGGCGATACGGTGAAGCTGTCTTACGTGGATCAAAGCCGAGATGCGCTGGAGGCCGACAATACCGTCTTCAAGGAAATCACCGGGGGTGCGGACGAGATCGACGTCGGTGGCGGTACGGTCAAGTCACGCGCCTATGTCGGTTGGTTCAACTTCCGGGGAAGTGATCAGCAAAAGCCGGTGAAGAATCTATCCGGGGGCGAACGAAATCGCGTCCACTTGGCCAAGCTGCTCAAGAGCGGAGGCAACGTGCTCCTGCTCGACGAGCCGACGAACGACATCGATGTGGAGACCTTGCGCTCGCTCGAGGAAGCGATCCTCGGCTTCCCGGGCTGCGCGCTCATCATCAGCCACGATCGCTGGTATCTCGACCGCATCTGCACCCACATCCTTGCATTCGAGGGCGACAGCCGCGTCGTCTGGCACGAAGGCTCCTACGCCGACTACGCCGCCGACCGCAAAGCCCGCCTGGGCACCGAGGCCGACATCCCCCACCGAATCAAGTACCGCAAGTTCTCCCGCTAGAGGGGTCACTCTCCCCCCTCTCACCACGGCGAAATCACTGCGCTTCTCCGACAAAAATCGCAGCGATTGCAGACTCCCGGTTTCCTGGGGCGTGCATTCACGCCCGAGACAGATCGCTGCGATCTTTGTCGGGGGAATTCAAGGATTTCAGGGGGTTGGAGGGGTGGAGAGTGTCCCCGTTGCTTCGACTAGGAGGGAGGTGATTTCGGGCTCGAGGGCGGAGTGGCCCGATTGGGGGGCGATGCGCAGAACGCTCCCCGGCCAGCGGCGGTGGAGCTGGTAGGCGCTTTGCGCGGGGCAGACGACGTCGTAACGGCCCTGGACGATGATCGCGGGGATGTGCTCGATGCGATGTAGGTTGCGCAGAAGCTGGTCGTCCTCTCGGAAGAAGCCGCCGTTGATGAAGTAGTGGCACTCGATCCGCGCGAAAGCCTCGGCAAACGTCTCGTCGCCCGTCCGTTCGATCAGCTCCGGGTCGGGCACGAGCCTGCTGGTGCTTCCCTCCCACATGCTCCAAGCGCGGGCTGCCTGGATGCGCTCCGCACGGTCGTCGCTGGTGAGCCGGCGGTAATAGGCGCCAACCATGTCGCCGCGCTCCTCCTCCGGAATCGGCTCGAGGTAACTCTCCCAGGCCTCCGGAAAGATTCGGCTGGCCCCTTCCTGGTAGTACCACTCGATCTCGTGACGGCGGAGAAGAAAGATGCCCCGCAACACCATGTCGGTGACGCGTTCCGGGTGTTGCTGTGCATAAGCCAGCGCGAGTGTGCTGCCCCACGACCCGCCGAACACCTGCCACCGCTCGATCCCCAGGTGCTCGCGCATTCGCTCCATGTCGTCGACCAAGTGCCAGGTCGTGTTGTTTCTGAGCTCCGCGTGCGGCGTGCTTCGCCCGCACCCCCGCTGGTCGAACAAGACGATGCGGTACACACGCGGATCCCAAAAACGTCGGTGCACCGGGTTCGAGCCGCCGCCCGGTCCTCCGTGCACGAATACCGCTGGTTTGCCCCGCGGATTGCCGCACTGCTCATAGTAGACCGAATGGAGCTCATCGACGCGAAGGTGACCCGAGTCGTAAGGCTCGATTTCTGGAAACAACCCCGTCATCGAAGGCTCGCATCACAGCACGTTCGCGGACTGGCGCAACCGTCGACAGTGGCTATGTTGCCGCCCCGGGGATGACTCATACGGAATTTCAGCGGCGGCGCACGTTCGCGATCATCTCGCACCCAGACGCCGGTAAGACCACGTTGACCGAGAAGCTGTTGCTTTACGGGGGCGCCATTCATGCGGCCGGAGCCGTGAAGTCGCGCAAGGCGAAGCGGTCTGCCGTGAGCGATTGGATGGCGCTCGAGAAGCAGCGCGGCATCTCGGTGACCACCTCGGTGCTGCAGTTCGAGTACGACGACGTGCGCTGGAACTTGCTGGACACTCCGGGTCACAACGATTTCAGCGAGGACACCTATCGCACCCTCATGGCCGCCGACTGCGCGATCATGATCCTCGACGCTGCCAGGGGCGTGGAGCCGCAGACCCGAAAGCTCTTTCACGTTTGCCGCCTGCGAAACACTCCCGTCGTCACCTTCATCAACAAGATGGACCGTCCGGCACGCGACGCCTTCGCGCTGATGAGCGAGGTGGAGGAGGTGCTGGGTGTCAGCACGGTGCCGTTTACCTGGCCGATTGGAAGCGGCGACCTGTTCCAGGGCGTCTACGACCGCATGAACGAGGTGGTGAACCGCTTCGAGCGTTCTGCCGAGGGCCAAGCGAAACGCGCGCAGGTCCGGGTTGCGGGCATCGACGACGCGGAGCTCGAAACGCTGCTCGGTGAAGAGGCCGCCCAGACCCTGCGCGATGAGGTGGAGCTGCTCGATGGAGCCGGAGAGAAGTGGGACACGGCCCGCTTCCTCGACGGAGAAATAACGCCCGTCTTTTTCGGGAGCGCGCTCACCAACTTTGGCGTCGAGCCGTTCCTTCACTCGTTCAAGGACCTTTGCCCGCCCCCGGGAGAGCGAACCGCTTCAGGTGCAATCACCGTTAGACCCGGAGACGATCGCTTCAGCGCATTCGTCTTCAAAGTGCAGGCGAACATGGACCCGGCCCACCGAGACCGGATCGCCTTCGCGCGCATCTGCTCGGGAAAATTCGAGGGCGGCATGCGCGTGCACCACTACCGTCTCGGCAAGACCGTCAGGCTGAATCGGGCCGAGCAGTTCTTCGCGCAGGAGAGGGAGAGCGTGATGGAAGCCTATGCGGGCGACATCGTCGGCCTCTACGACCCTGGGCTCTTCCGCATCGGGGATACCTTGTCGACCGACGGTCCCATGAGCTTCGATGCGGTGCCGCGATTCTCCCCGGAGCACTTCGGGCGCCTGCAGCTTCTCGATCCGCTCAAGCGCAAGCAGCTTCAGAAAGGCATCCTCGAGCTTTCCGAGGAAGGCACCGTACAACTGTTCACCGAGCCCGGTCGTGAGAAGGACCCGGTGTGCGGAGTGGTAGGCCGGCTGCAGTTCGACGTGCTGACGTTTCGCCTGGAGCACGAGTATGGCGCCAAAGTCACTTTCGACCTGCTTCCATACCAGCATGCGCGTTGGGTGGACGGCGCGGCGAGCTGCGAGGAGCTCAGAGCTCGGCGAATTCCGATGGCCGTCCTCGATCGTGACAATCGTGTGGTGGCTCTCTTTCGGGACGAATGGGAGCTAGGGCGCGCGCAGCGCGACAACGAAAGCTGGACGTTCCACGAGACGGCCCCAATAGTCGCCGCAGCCTGAATACGCGGGTGAATTGAGCGTCGAAAACCGTCATAATGAACAAGAGGGGGCTCAAGCAAATGATGAAGAACGCCATCAGAATCTGCACGATCCTGGCCGTCTGCCTTTCGGCGCCAGCAATGTCCTTTGCCGAATCCATCACCTACGTGATTCGCGACGACGGCAAGAGCAGCGCCACGTTCGTATCTGATGCGCCCCTCGAGACCATGACGGGAAAGACCTCGAAGGTCACCGGTAGCCTGATGGTCGACCCAGCCGACATCACGCAGACGAAGGGCGCGTTCAAGGTCCCGGTGGTATCGCTGCGGACGGGCAACGATCTTCGTGACGAGCACCTGCAGGGCGACGGTTGGCTCCATGCCAAGAAGTATCCGCACATCGAGTTCGAAATCACCGAGGTCGTTCTGGGCAAGAAAGACCCGAAGGGGCTCAAGAAGAACAAGGAGACCAAGGTGCAAGTGAAGGGAAAGTTCACCGCACATGGGATCACCAAGCTCGTTACCACCAAGGGCACCGTGAAATGGTCGGACGATGCGCTCAGGGTCAAGGCCAACTTCGTTGCCAACCTCGAGGATCACCAGATCTCGGTGCCGTCGATCGTTCGGTTGAAGGTCGCGAACGAGATGGACGTTTCGGTCAACCTGACCGCAGTTCCCCAGTGAGCGGCCTAGACTAGACCGGCGCGCCTCAACAAGGGCTCGAGGGCGGGCTCTCTACCCATGAAATCGCGGTAGAGCTTCGCGGGTTCTTCGCTGTTGCCCTTGGACAAGATGGTTTCGCGAAACGCGAGACCCACCTGTGGATTCGTGATGCCTTCCTTCTCGAATCGCGTGAAGGCGTCTGCATCGAGCACCTCGGCCCACTTGTAGCTGTAGTACCCAGCCGCATAGCCGACCGGGTGAGCGAAGATGTGCGTGAATCCTGCGAGCATCGCGTAGTCCTCCGGCAGAGGTGCCGCCGAATGCGCTTGCAGAATCCTCCGGCTGTAGCTCAGCACGTCGCCATCCCGCGCCGGGTCGTAGTCCTGGTGCAGGGCCAAGTCGACGGTTGCGAAGCCGAGCTGTCGCATCTGATCATTGGCCGCGCGATACGTGCGCGCCCGGATCATCTTGTCGTACAGCTCGGTGGGGATCGGCTCCCCGCTTTCATGGTGTGCAGCGAAGAGGTCGAGCCCGGCTCGCTCCCAGCACCAGTTTTCCATGATCTGAGAGGGAAGCTCGACGAAGTCCCAGGCGACGTTGGTCCCAGCCAGGCTACGAACGCTGACACGGCTCAAACAGTGATGAAGCAGGTGCCCGAACTCGTGAAACAACGTCTCGACCTCACGATGAGTGAGAAGCGCGGGCTTTCCGCCCACCGGTGGGTTCACGTTCGCGCAAAACAGGCCTAGCTGCCTTTCGGGCGCCTCCTCGCGGTGTGCGGCGCTGATCAACGCGTTCATCCATGCCCCGCCCCGCTTGTTCTCTCGCGGGAAGAGGTCCACGTAGAACGCAGCAATCATCGTCCCCCCGGGATCCAGAATCGCGTAGGACTGAACGGCGGGGTCCCAACTGCTGGCGTCGCGCTCGACGATTTCTATCTGGTAGAGCGCTCGTGCAGTGGCGAAGAGACCCCTCAATACGCGACCGAGCGGGAAGTACGGGCGAAGCTCTTCCTCGTCGAGGTCGTACTTCGCCTTCCGCTGCTTCTCCGCGTAGTACGCCACATCCCAAGGCTCGAGCTGTGATGCCCCCGGGTCCTCGAGCTCGCTTCGGAACCGCTCGAGCTCTTCGTTCTCGCGCTCGAAGGCCGCTTGGGTTCGGACGCGAAGGTCATCGACGAACGTCCTGGCCTTGCCGCCATTTTCGGCCATGCGGTCCTCCGTCACCAGATCCGAGAAATCCCGATATCCGAGGAGTCGCGCCTTTTCTTGGCGCAGCTCGAGCACGCGCGCGATGATCGGACGGTTGTCCCGCTCGCCCCTGCCGGCGCGTGTGTTGTAAGCGCGCCAGACGTGCTCGCGAATGCTCCGATCGTCGAGATACGTGAGCACCGGGATCATGCTCGGCGCGTGGAGCGTGAAGCGCCATCCTTCGATGCCTTTGGCCTTTGCATTTTCGACCGCTGCCTGTCGTGCGCTCTCGGGCAATCCGGCGAGCTTGCTTTCGTCCGTGATGACGAGCTCGAACGCGTTGGTCTCGTCCAATACGTTCTGAGAAAACGCGGTCGTGAGCTTGGTCAGCTCCACTTCGATGGACTGCAGCTTCGCCTTGTCCTCGGGCATGAGCTCTGCACCGTTTCGCCGGAAGTCGTCGAGCGTCTTCTTCAGGAACCGTCTTTCCGTTGGGGGAAGCGTCGCGGCCTCCTGTGTCTCGGAAAACTCCCGGACGGCTGCGTAGAGTCCTTCGTTCATCGCGAGCTCTGACCAAAACGCGCTGACCTTCGGCCGGGTGGCGTTATAGGCGGCGCGTAGAGCATCGTTCGTCGCGACGCTTTCCAAATGGTCGACCACCGTCATCGCGCGTTCCAGCTGCTCCGTCGCGTCTTCCAACGCGGCGAGCGTGTTGTCATACGTGCGTGGTCCCGTGCGGGTCACAATGGCCTCTACGGCCGCGCGTGATGTCGAGAGAAGCTCGTCGACCGCAGGCTCCACGTGCGCGGCCTCGATCTCGTGGAAGGGGATCTCGAATCCAAGTTGGATCAGTGGGTTACGCATCGGGGTAGCCTAGCAGCGTCACCGGGTTTGCGCGGCTTGCCGGCAGGTGGTACGCAGCCGGGTCGGGCGGTAGGGTGTCCGCCGCACTGGCAAGGCCGGAGAATATTGATGGCGGTACCTACGCGTTACATCTTGCACCAGGGGCCGGTGCTGGGCGCACTTGCCCGCGCGGCCGTCGTTGCCGCGAAGAGCGCTTCGGGCAAGCCAAACAAGGCACCGGCCCAGGTGCCCGGGCCCATCATCACGGCCAAAATCTCGCCGCGCCCGGCGGACCTGGTTCGCGACTACATCATCCACGTTGGCGGAGATCCCGCCTGGTACCGGGGCCAGGTTCCGGCCCACCTGTTCCCTCAGTGGGTCTTCCCGCTGCAGGCTCGTGGCATCGAGGGGCTGCAGTATCCCATTCAGCGCGTCCTCAACGGTGGCAGCCGCCTTCAGATGAACGCGCCTCTACCCCTCGGAGAGCCCTTCGAGCTCAAAGTGCAGCTCATCGACATCGATGACAACGGGCGCCGCGCCGTCATCCACCAGCGCGCGATCACATCCACGGCGAGCCATCCCGAAGCGGTCGTGGCGGACGTCTACGGCATCGTGCCGCTCGGCGGCGGCGACAAATCCGAAAAGCGCAAGGACGATCGGCCGCGTGTCCCAGTGGTTTGTAAGGAGCTCGCGCGTTGGGAGCTCGGTACGCACGTCGGCCTGGACTTCGCCAAGCTGACCGGCGACTTCAATCCGATTCACTGGATCCCCCCGGCCGCTCGTGCCAACGGCTTCCGCAACGTGATCAATCACGGCTTTTCCACGATGGCTCGCGCCATCGAGGGATTGAACCGTTCCCTCTTCTCGGGTGACGTGAGCCGCCTCGAGGCCATCGACGTGAAGTTCACGCGGCCTCTCGTTCTGCCCGCCAAGGTGGGCCTGTACATCGAAGACGACAGCGTGTTCGTGGGCGACGCTCCTGGCGGCCCCGCGTACCTGGTTGGAACCTATTCAGTGAGGAGCTGAGCCAGCATGACCGATCTCCTGCTAGAAAATGAAAGCGCCCGAAAGCTCATCAAAACACTCGGTCTGCCCATCCCGGTTCCCGAGAGGCTCGAGCGCGCCAAGGGTCCCTACGAAGAGCGTCCGCTCGACGACAAGACCATTCTGGTTGGCGGCCACGGCGCGCTTCAAGGCGTGCTTGCACAGGTCCTGACCAAGGCCGGCGCCACTCCATGGGTCGTCGGCAAGTCCGACAGCGTGCTCGAGCCGTACCGCGGTCCGGGCGAGGCCTGGGCGAGGACGCCACGCCGGATCGAGCCAGGCGATGCCCCAGAGGGCGAGCGAGTCGACGCGATCGTCTTCGACGGCACCGGGCTCGAAACGCCCGACGACCTTCATCAGCTCTACGAGGTGATGCATCCGTGGATTCGACGGCTCAATCGCTCGGGCCGCGTGGTCGTGATCGGCCGGCCGGTTGGCGATGTGAAGCGGGCTGCAATCGCCGCCACGCGGGCCGGGCTCGAGGGTTTCACCCGGAGCCTCGGCAAGGAGATCGGCTCCAACGGATCGGTGGCCAACAGCGTGTTCGTTGAAGAAGGCGCCGAAGATCGCCTCGGCCCGGTGCTCCGCTTTCTCTTGTCCCCGCGCTCGGCGTTCATCAGCTGCCAGCCTTTTCACGTCACTAAGACCGCGAAGGTCGGTGAAGCGCCGGAGACCCACGTTTTGGGCGGAAAAGTCGCGCTCGTCACGGGCGCTGCCCGAGGGATTGGCGAAGCCACCGCGGAGATCCTCGCCGCCGAGGGTGCCCACGTCGTGTGCTTGGATCGACCTGCCGACGACGGGCCCTGCAGCCAAGTCGCGCAGCGCATCGGCGGCTCGGTGCTGCTCGTCGACATCACCGACCGGGACGCGCCCGAACGAATTGCCAACGACCTCAAAGAGCGCTTCGGGGGCGTCGACGTGGTCGTACACAATGCGGGCGTCACTCGTGACAAGACACTCGGCCGAATGAAGCCCGACGCATGGGACATGGCCGTCGACATTAATCTCGGGGCCGTGGTCCGCATCACCGAGCGTCTCTTGCAGAACGACTTGTTGCGCCCGGGCGGGCGCATCATCTGCCTCTCGTCGGTCTCGGGCATTGCCGGCAATCGTGGGCAGACCAACTACTCGGCGAGCAAGGCCGGCGTGGTTGGGTTCGTGCGAGCGCTCGCGCCGCAGGTTGCCGACAAGGGCATCACCGTGAACGCGATCGCACCGGGCTTCATCGAGACCCGTCTGACGAATGCGATGCCGGTGGCAATCCGTGAGGTCGCCCGGCGCATGAGCGCAGTGGGGCAGGGCGGAAAGCCCGAAGACGTGGGCCAGGCGATCACCTTTCTTGCGACTCCAGGAGCCGCAGGTCTGACCGGCCAGACGATCCGTGTCTGTGGCGGCGCACTCGTAGGAGCATGAGCATGGGCAAGAAGAAGAAGAATGGTTGGGGTAAGAAGCATCGCGCGGTCATCGTGACGGGCGTTCGAACCCCGTTCGTCAAAGCGTTCGGCAGGTTCCTCGATCTCGATACCATCGACCTGGCGGATATCGCGGTGCGGGCTCTTCTCGAGCGTACCGACCTTCCTCACGACGAAATCGACAACATCATCTGGGGTGGGGTGATCTTGCCCTCCGCCGCACCGAACATCGCCCGGGAGGTCGCGCTCGATTTGCGTCTTCCCCCGAGCGTGGAGGGCATGACCTGCACGCGCGCGTGCGCCACGGGCCTTCAAGCCGTGACCCTCGCCGCTGCGGCGATCGAGCGTGGGGAGGCGGACGTCGTCATCGCGGGCGGCTCCGACTCTACCAGCAACACACCCATCAACCTTCCGCAAAAGGCCGTTCATGCCTTGGCGCCTCTCGCATTTGGCAAGGCATCGACCGCTGCGGATTACCTCGGCGTGCTGGCGCAGATGATGCCCATCACCGAGATCCTCCCCAGGATGCCCAAGATCGCCGAGCGCACCACCGGCGAGGTGATGGGCGAATCCGCCGAGTCCATGGCGCGCCGCAACGAGATCAGCCGCGAAGCACAGGATCGATTCGCCGAGCGTTCGCATCACCGCGCGGCCGAGGCTATCGCCTCGGGCCGATTCGACGACGAGGTGGTGCCCGTGGAGACCCCGGACGGCTGGGTGCACACGGACAACATCGTGCGCGGAGACACGAGCGTCGAAAAGCTTTCGAAGCTGCGCCCCGTCTTCGCCAAAGATGGCACGGTGACCGCGGGCAATGCCTCTCCGCTCACCGATGGCGCCGCGGCCGTGCTGGTCATGAGCGAGGAGAAAGCTCGCGCGCTCGGCTACAAGCCGCTCGCTGCATTTCGAAGCTGGGCATACGTCGGCGTCGATCCGACCGATCAGCTTCTCATCGGTCCCGCGCTCGCCATGCCCAAGGCGCTCGATCGCGCCGGCATGGCTCTGAAAGACGCGAGCCTCGTCGACATGCACGAAGCGTTTGCGGCACAGGTGTTGTCGGTGACCAAGGCCCTCGCCAGCAAGGGCTTTGCCGAGGTGAGGCTCGGACGAAGCAGAGCCGTCGGCGAAATCGACGAGGACAAATTCAACGTGCACGGCGGCTCGCTTTCAATCGGCCATCCGTTCGGTGCGACAGGGGCGCGCATGGTCACGACCATGGCCAACGAGCTCGCCCGCACCGGCAAAGAGACCGCCTTGCTCGGGATCTGCGCGGCTGGTGGTCTCGGCGCGGGAGCCGTCCTCGAAGCGGTCCGCTGAGCGTGCCAGGGCGGGCGGTCCTCGTGGTGGCGCTCCTGGTCGCCTCCGCAGCGTGCACTAGGAAAGAGCCGAAGGCCCCGGGCTCCATCGTGACGTTGGACACGGAGGTGTCGGGGCTTTCCGGGCTCACTCGGGACGAGCATGGAGCCTTTTGGGCTGCCGGCGAGCGCGGCGATGCGGTCATCCGGATCGATCCCGAGACCTTTGCGGTGACCCGGTACGAGGTGAGGGGCGCTCCGGACGGCACCGATTTCGAGGCCATCACGTGGATGGATGGCGTGCGATTCATGCTGGGCACCGAGACCCAGGAGAAAGGTCGTCTCCAAGACGCGATCCTGGACGGCCGGCTCGACGGGGGGCGCTTTGCAACCAAGTCGGTGGGCAACCTCGAGTATGCGCGTTGGCAGCTCACGGCGTCGGACAACCACGGCATCGAAGGGATGTGCCGGGTCGGTAGCGATTTGGTGTTTGCGACGGAGCTCGTCCGCGAGCACCAAGGGCGCCGTTGGGCTCCACTCGGGGTTTTCGAGCCCGCTACCCAGACTTGGTCCGCCCACTGGGTCGCCCTGACCACCGAGACCGGAAAGCTCGCCGCCTTGGACTGCCGCGAGCGCGCGGGCGCGATTGAAGCGCTGGCCGTCGAGCGGCACTTCGAAGTATCCCGACTGCTTCGATTCGCGATTCCCCGAGGTCCCGAAGGACAATGGATCGAGCCCGTCGTCGCCGCGGATCTGGCTGCGCTGATCTCCCCGCTACCGAACTTCGAGGGGCTGGCTTGGATGCCAGACGGATCTGCCGTGTTGCTGACCGACAACCGCTATCGAGGCAGGGCCGACGAGTCAAGCCGCCTCTTTTTCATTCCCGCGAGCGCTCTTCGATGAGCCGAGTGGTTTTCGCCAGCATCGCCGCGCTCGTCGTGTCGCTGTCCGCGCGAGCGGATGCACCGGCGCTGGGCGAATCCGTCGAGGCGCACGTGCTCGAGATCCGCGCCCAGAACCCCGATCGCCGCGACGATGTGTTTTCGAAGATGGGCGGGTCGAGCGTGGCGAGCAAAGCGTTCTTGCATTGCTTTGCGACTCCGTACGTGGATTTGGGTGACCACGGCGATCTGGCGCGCACGCTCGAATACTTTCAGGCAGGGCCGGCAAGCTCGTTCGACCGCCAGAGCGAGGCCGCGGGCGTGAGCTGGAACCTCAAGTACGTGCTCGGAGGCAGGCCCGCGAACTTTCGCGAGGAGCTGCGCGCGACCCAGGCGCGTTGGGCATTGATCTTGTTTGGCGCCAACGACGCTCAGAACGAAAACGAGCGCGTCTATCTGGAACGCTTGATATATCTGGTCGAGGCGCTCGAAGAGATGGGCGTGGTTCCGATCCTCGGTGCCGCGCTGCCTCGGCGAAACGCCTCCAAGGACCGGTGGATTCAGCGTTTCAACAGGATCACCGAGGCCGTGGCCGAGCACTGGTCGTTGCCCTTCATCGATTATCACGGCGCCCTGAGCGCGCTGCCGAAGAAGGGCTTGGCGGCCGATGGTATGCATCCCAACGTCCTTGCCCCGGGCGGCCTGCGGGCCGCGTGTCAGCTCACGGAAAAGGGATTGCGGTATGGCAACAACCTCCGAAACCTGCTGACGCTTCAAATGCTCGACGCCTTGAGGCAAGCAGTCATCGACACTCCCCCTGAAACCGCCCCTGAAACTGCCCCTGCCGCTGCCCCTGCCGCTGCCCCCGCCGCTGCCACTGACACTGAGACTGACACTGCCCCTGCCATCCACGCCGCGACCGTCGCGAGCACCGACCTCCCATGGTCGATGCTCGTACACAAGTCTTCCCTACCGTCACTCTCCTCGCTTCCGCCTCGCTGCGGCCCTCCGACCGACGGGACCCGCTTCGCCAGGGTGCGGGTGCATCTCGGCGAAGGCGCCCGTCTTCGGGCTTCGGCCTTCGATCTCGACGGGAACCGGCCGCGCGTTTTCTGGGTGCGGATCGACGAAGATGGCACCGAACGCTGCGTGCGGCGGCGTCACGAGACCCTCGAGCTGGAAGTGCCGCCGGGAATGTGGGATCTGATCGTTGAGGTCTCTGGGCGCGCGCCCCAGGACGGCCGGATGCTGGTCCTCATTGCCCGAGATCCCCGTTGACGATGGCTGAAGCCGACCGGTTGCGAATTCACGAGATTTACGCGTCGATCCAAGGTGAATCGACGTTCGCGGGGATTCCTTGCACGTTCGTGCGCCTCTCCCGGTGCAACCTTCGCTGCCGCTGGTGCGATACGACCCAAGCATTCGAAGGTGGGGACTGGATGGCGGTCGACGAAGTGCTCGAAAAAGCCCTTTCGTTTGGGACCCCGCTGGTCGAGGTCACTGGCGGCGAGCCTCTTCTGCAGCCGGCGGTGCTCCCGTTGCTCGAGCAGCTTTGCGATGCTCGGCGCACCGTCCTGCTCGAAACGAGCGGCGAGCGGGACATCTCCGCGGTCGACCCCCGCGTGCATCGAATCATGGATCTCAAGGCGCCCGGCAGCGGCGAATCGCACCGCAACCGCTGGGAGAACATCGAGCACCTGAGCCGCCGAGACGAGGTCAAGATCGTGCTCTCCGATCGGGCCGATTACGAATGGGCCAAGAAGGTGATCGACGAGCATCACCTGGGCGAACGAGTGAACGCCGTGCTGCTCAGTTGCGTCTGGGGCGAGCTCGATCCCAAAGCGCTCGCGCGATGGGTTTTGGAGGACCGGCTTGCGGTTCGTGTGCAAATACAGCTGCACAAGGTGATTTGGGGCGCGGAGGCGCAAGGAGTATGAGGATGGCATTGGACCCCGAGTTCGTGGCGGACTGCCCTTACGGGCCCGGCGCGATCTGTATCGACGAGCTCGTGGAGGTCGACGAGGAGGCTGGCATCGTGCGCGCTCGCATGACGACCCATGCGGACCTTCCTCTCACCAGAGACCAGCGCGCGCATCCGGTTCGGCATCCGAGGCACGTCAGTGGCGGCTTCATGGTCCATCTCACCGGCATCCTCGGTTTCATGCATACCTATTATGTCCTCGGCCTGCGGCACGCCGATGGCTGGATCGGATACGGCGGCCGCATCTACGCCGCGCGCTTCGCGGCCCTTGCGAAGATCGGCCCGCCGCTCGACCTAGAGCTTCGGGCCACGAAAGTTCGGCGGCGGGACACCCAAGTGTTCGGTCGGTATGAGTTTCGCTTCACGCAGGACGGAACCCTGATATACGAAGGCGATCAAGCCGCCATGTGGATGAAGGTGACCGCAGGATGAGCACGAAGTCGCAAACGTTGACGGTCGAAACCTCCGGCCGGGGAACCACCGAAATCACGGCACAGGTTCAGCGGGCGGTCGCCGCCTCGGGCATCGTCGAGGGTTTGTGCACGGTGTTCGTCCACCACACCAGCGCCTCGCTCATCATCAACGAAAACGCCGACCGGGACGTGCAGCGGGATCTCGACGCGTTCCTGTCGAGGCTCGTGCCCGACGGGGATTCCCTCTACGTCCACACCATGGAAGGCCCGGACGACATGCCGGCACACGTGCGAACCGCCCTCACGCAGACCTCGCTCGGTATTCCCGTGAGTGGCGGCCGCTGTGCGCTCGGCACCTGGCAGGGCATTTTCCTGTGGGAGCATCGGCGACGCGGCCAGCGTCGCCGCGTCACCGTGACGGTCGTCGGCTGACGCCGGGACCGTTCGAGCCTGTGGCGCGGATTCGCTCAGGCCCTCGGCTGGGCACCCGGCGATTCTTCCGCGTACATCGCCTCGATCTGCGCCGCGAAGTGATCGTTGACCTTCGCGCGCTTCACCTTGAGCGTCGGGGTGAGCTCCCCCTCCTCTACGCTCAAGTTGCGCTCGAGGATGGTAAACTTCTTGACCTGCTCCACCCGGGCGAATTCCTCGTTCATCTGGTCGATGTGCGCCTGAATGCTGGCTCGGAGCTTTGGGCTCTTGTGCAAGGCCTTGGGGTCCTCGCCGACCTTGGCAGCCCACGCTGCGCCCGCCTCGGGGTCGATGGTGACGAGCGCGCTCAAGAACTTGCGGCGGTCGCCGATGACCACGGCTTCGTTGACGAGGTCGTGATTCTTGAGCGCGGACTCGAGGTTCTTCGGCGTGATGTTCTTTCCGCCAGCCGTGATGATGATGTCCTTCTTGCGTCCGGTGATGTTCAAGAAGCCGTCTTCGTCGAAGGCGCCTAGGTCCCCCGAGTGCAGCCAGCCGTCGATGAGTGTTTCGTCGGTCGCTTCCGGGTCCTTGTAGTAGCCGAGGAACACATTCGGACCCTTCACCAGGATCTCGTCGTCGTCGGCGATCTTTACCTGCACGCCCGGGATCTCGGGGCCCACGCTGCCGAACTTGTATTTGGTCGGGGTGTTGAAGCTGGTCGGCCCGGTGTCCTCGGACTGCCCATAGACCTCGAGAACCACGATGTCCAAGCTCGCGAAGAATTCGAGCACCTCGCGGGCGATGGGGGCAGCGCCGGAAACACAAACACGCGCGTTGCCCATGCCGATCGCCGGCTTGAGCTTCGAGAAAATCAGCTTGTTGGCAAGCTGGTACTGAAGGCCCTTGGGGCTGTCCGCGCTCTTGTTGGCTTCCCAACCCACTTTGAGGGCCCACTCGACGAGCTTGGCTTTGACGCCCGTGGCTTCTTTGAGCTTCGCACTAATGCCCGCGTGGAACTTCTCCCAGATGCGGGGCACCCCGAAGAAAATCGTCGGTTGCACCTCTTTCAGGTTCTCCGGAACCGCCTCGATCGATTCCGCGAAGTACACACGCGAGCCCGTCGTGACAGGGACGTGCAGCGTGAACATCTGCTCGGCGATGTGCGAAAGTGGCAAATACGAAAGCGAGCAGTCGGTGTGCGACGTCTTCACGATGTCGACGGCGACGTTGGCCGTCCAGGCGAGGTTCTTGTGGCTGAGCATCACGCCCTTCGGCGGCCCGGTCGTGCCCGAGGTGTAAATCAGGGTCGCCAGGGCGTCGGGCTCGAGGCTTTCGACGCGGTCGAGGTACTCCTTTTCTTCGACCTCGTTGCCCTTGGCCATGAACTCCTCCCAGCTCATCACCAAGTCGTCCGCGATGGCGGGCGCGCCCTTCATCATCACGACGTGCTTGAGGTGGGGCATGTTGGCGCGCTCTTTTTCGACCTTGCGCCACTGCTCCTCGTCCTCGACCAGGATCACCGGGGCTTCGGCGTGATGCACGATGTACCGGACCTCGACCGGGGAGCAGGTCGTGTAGATCCCCGCGGGCGCGCCTCCCGCGCCCATCGTCGCCAGGTCCATGATCGTCCACTCGGGCCGGTTGAAGCCGAGGATGCAAACCGTTTGCCCAGGCTGGAAGCCAAGCGCGATCAACGCGCGTCCCGCTTGGGTGACCTGCTCGGAGTACTTCCACCAGCTGGTCGGTTTCCAGCTTCCCCCTTCCTTCACGCAGTACGCGGGATCGTTGGGGGACCGTTTGGCCCGTTGAAGGAGTCGATGGGGAATCGTGTCAGCAGCAGCCACAGCGTCACCTCTTGGTCTACCAGCCGCCCTTCGGCCGGGAGCGCGGAATATGGCGCAAATTGGTGCATTTGGAAAGGGGGCCCCAGGGCGTTCCGTGTGCTAAAGCGGGGCCTTCACGGAGGAGTGGCCGAGCGGTCGAAGGCGGCGGATTTGAAATCCGTTGTAGGGGCGACTCTACCGGGGGTTCGAATCCCTCCTCCTCCGCCAGTTTGGGCTTCGGCGGCTAGCGATTCAGTCCGTCGCCTGCACCTCGACCGCGCCGATGTCGCAGGGGCTTCCGCCGCCCCTCGGCTCGTCGAGCGCCCGTCAGTGAATCTCGTCGACGCGCAGCGGAAACGCCGAAAGCGGCTCGCAATGGTCTTCGTGAAGGACGATGGGATTTTCGTAGCGGAACCCGATGCCCTCGTCCGGACAGGCGTACTGCATCGCGCAGATGATCAGCTCACCGGCGCAGTACACGTGGTCGGGATTGGTCCAGTAGGGAAACGGGCCATCGTTCAAGCCGATGCGCCACTCGTCGCCCATGAGCCCGATGCCGTGCTCGAACCCCGGAACCATGTAATCGGCGAAGCCGCGCTCGTCGGCAAAGCCGATCATCTGCTCCGCTAGCCCCGAGGGTGTGATGCCCGCCCGATAGGTCTGCAGCGTCCGCTTCACGATGTCGATGAAGTTGTCAGCGTGCCACCGCTGGCGTTCGGTCACCGGGGCGATGAGATAATTGTGGGCATGGTCGCCGAGGCCGAGCTTGAACATGGCGTGAAGATCGACCATCAACGGCTCACCTTCGCGCAGCTCCCGGCGGGAAGCCGGCGTACAGGCCCCGCCCACGAGCCCGGTGCGATAGCCGCTGGCGATCTCGTTGCCCCCCGTAAACGACCACTCCCATTCACTTCCGGCCTTGCGCATGGCATAGGCAGCCAGGCCTGCGATCTCGGTTTCGGTCTTGCCTTTCCAACCGCCGTCTTGCAGCGCATCGAGGACGGCTTGGTGGCCGATGTCCACCATGCGGGACGCCTCGCGGAACCGGTTGATGGTTCCCGCGTCCTTGATCGTGGCGAGTCGATCGATGATCGTGTGCGCGTTGACCAGCTCGCACCCCGGCAACGCCCTCGCGTAGCGCTCGTACTCGTAGTGCGTGAGGTTGCCTTCCGGCAGGTAGTTCGACATTCCGCTTTCGATGCCCAGCCGTCCCTTTCCACCAGGCAGCAGCTCCTTGATGAAGTCGGCGATCAGCTCGATTTGATCCTGCCCGCCCATGGGGGCGAAGCCCATCACGTGATCCTCGTCGAGCCAGGAATCGTCGGCGAGTCGGGCGGCATCGATGACGAAGGTGAACGCCGTGGGCAGGCCCTCGGCCGGGATCACCACGAAGCTGCGCCACGGAGCGAATGCATCGAGCGTCCACGATAGCGTCCGGAGCCGCGATCCGAGATAGGCATCGATGCCCTGCTTTGCCATTTCCAACTGGATCGCGCGGATCCTTCCGGGAAAATCGATGAAGTAGGGATCGTCGGATTTGTCCATGGCTAACTCTCCTGTGAGCGTGCCGACGGGGCGCTCAGTAGCTTGCCGGAATCTTGGAAAGCACTTTGTTCATCCGATCGGCAATGGCCGCCAGCTTCAGCGCTTTGACCATGTTGCCCTTGAGCTTGAGCTTCCCCGTCATGAGCGCCCTGTGCGAGCTCAGCTCGGCCCGGGTGATCCTGGCGAAGGTTTCGTACTGGCCGGTGATCTTGAACTCCGCTGTCGGGGGCTCGCCCTGACCGAGAAGCAGCTCGGCGAGCTCGCCGTTTTCGAACCGGAACACGAGATAGCGGCTGCCCCCATCGGGGCAGTTCAGATAGACGTTCGACATCGAGGACGTGACGAAGTTCATGCGCTCCGCGCTGAGCTCCGTTCGGAGCCGCTTTTCGGCTTCGTCACGCCACTCCGGGCTCAAGTACCGAAGCTCAGTGCCCATGAGCAGGCGATCGCAGCACGCGGCGTGCCAACCGAAGTCGCTGAATTTCGCGACGCTTTCGGGGGACCCGGCCGCAAGTCCTGCGCCTGGGGCCACGCGAACGCAACGGTTTCGCCTGAGCCGGGCCCGGTTCCGGACGACGGAGGGCTCGAAGCCCTTTTTCGCCGTTGGATCCGCCCGGGAGGATCGAGTAGCGTCATCCCTCTGGCATGGAGGAGCAATGACTCTGCAAGGAACGATGCTTGCGACGATCGAGCGATGGGCGAAATCGGCGGGAACCGAACCGGCGATTCACGACGGCAACCCGGACGGAACCTGGGCAACCACCACCTGGGCTGACTACTGGACCGAGCTGCGTCGCGTTGGCAAGGGCTTGATGGCGCTCGGGCTCGAGCCCGGTGATTGCGTGGCCATCGTGGGCGCCAACCGGCGTGACTGGGTGATCTGCCAGCACGGCATCAACGCCGCGCAGGGCGTCCCGGCGCCGCTCTACACGACGCTCCTCCCGGAGCAGATGGCGTACATCATCGGCAATGCGCAGGCCAAGATCGCGATCTGCGACGATCAAACCCAGCTCGACAAGTACCTTTCGATCGCCGAGGGCGACCGCACCCTCGCGCACATCGTCACGATGGACGATCTCGGCTCGACCGACCCGCGCGTCATCACCCTCGATGCACTCAAGAAGAAGGGCGACACCATCGCCGATGCCGACCTCGACGCGCGCCTCGACGCCGTGCAAATGGATGATACCGCGCTCTTGATCTACACCTCGGGCACCACCGGGTTGCCCAAGGGCGCGATGCTCACCCATCGTAGCATCCAGCTCATCAGCGACGCCGTCATCAAGGTCTTTCCCTTCCTCTTGAAGACGGAGACGCGCGGGTTGAGCTACCTGCCGCTTTGTCATGCCGCCGAGCAGGGGATGACGAACTTCGCCGGGCTCACGGTGAAGGCGCAGGTCTTCTTCTGCCCCGATCTCACGAAGGTCAAAGACTTCCTGGTTGCATCGCGTCCCACCTTTTTCCTCGCCGTGCCGCGGGTCTGGGAGAAGTTCGAGGCGGCGCTGCGCGGCAGGTTTGCCGAGACGACGGGTATCAAGGCCAAGCTTGCAAGCTGGGCCCGAAAGACCGAGCTCGAGGCCTTCGAGGAAGAGATGCGCACGGGCCACCCGGTGTCGAGCGTCTCGCGCACCCTGGCCAACAAGCTGGTCATCTCGAAGATCAAAGAGGCCTTGGGCCTCGACCAGTTGCAGGTGGCGCTCAGCGGCGCCGCGCCGATTTCGGTTTCGACCCTCGAGTTCTTTGCCTCGATCGGCCTTCCCATCCATGAGGGCTACGGGATGACGGAGACCTCGGCTTTCGCGTCCGTGCAGCCGTACGGCAAGATCCGTTTCGGCACCATCGGCAAGCCGCTTCCAGGCGTAGAGGCACAAATCGCCGACGACGGGGAGATCATGCTGCGTGGTCCCAACATGGTGAAGGGCTATCACCGTCTTCCGGACAAGACGGCCGAGCTCTACGACCAGGACGGCTGGATGCATACCGGCGATCTCGGCGCCATCGACGAGGATGGGTACATTTCGATCACCGGCCGCAAGAAGGATCTCATCATCACGGCCGGCGGAAAGAACGTGGCGCCTTCGGAGATGGAGGGATACTTGCAGTCGATTCCCGGCGTGGGGCAGGCCGTCGTCGTCGGCGATCGGAAACCCTATCTGAGCGCCTTGATCATCCTGGACCCGGAAGCCCTGCCCGAGCTCGAAGCGGAGTCCGGGGTTTCCGGCCTCAGCGACGTCGAAGCCGCGGCCCGCAACCCGGAGGTAAAGCGCTTCATCGAGGAGCAGATGCAAGCGGTATGCAACGCCAAGGTCGCCCGCTATCAAACCATCAAGAAGATTCGGGTCTTGCCCAACGTTTTCAGCGTCGATAGCGGCGAGCTCACACCCACCCTCAAGGTCAAGCGCAACGTGGTCGGCGAAAAATATGCGGCCGAGATTGCGTCGCTCTACGAAGAGCTGCAGCAGGCGGCGGTGCAGGAAGCCGCCAGGGCTTAGCTCGGAGGCGCTCCGTGCGCTAAGGTCGTACGCGAGAAACGGAGGCTAGGGGCATGAGCGAACGAGTCGAGAAAATTCTCAAGAACTATGCTGGGGAGAATCCTGGCGTCATCGGTAATCTGAGGCGGCTCCTCAACACGGGGCGGCTCGCCGGCACCGGGAAGCTCGTCATCCTTCCGGTGGACCAGGGATTCGAGCATGGACCGGCTCGTTCCTTCGCGCCCAATCCGCCGGGCTACGACCCTGCGTATCATCCGGCGCTCGCAGTGGAGGCCGGCTGCAACGCGTACGCGGCGCCACTGGGCTTCATCGAGTCGATCGCCCACGATTACGCGGGAACCCTTCCCTTGATCTTGAAGCTCAACAACAGCGACTCCCTCGGCGGGCCCGACGCGCCTTGCTCGGCGCTCACCGGCTCCGTCGACGACGCGCTTCGGTTGGGTTGCGCGGCGATTGGGTATACAATTTACCCCGGAAGCGGTCTTCGGAACCAGATGTATCAAGACCTTCGGGACCTCATCAACGAGGCCCGTGCGGTGGGTCTCCCCACGGTCGTCTGGTCCTATCCCCGCGGCGCCATGACCAAGGACGGCGAGACGGCCGTCGACGTCGTTGCCTATGCGGCGCAAATCGCCTGCCAACTCGGCGCGCACGTGGTGAAGGTCAAGCCGCCGACCGAGGTGGTCTATGAGAACGCTGCCAAGAAGAGCTATGAGAACATCCCCATCGGCACGCTCGCGGAGCGCATCCGTCACGTCGTCCAGTCGGCCTTCAACGGAAAGCGGATCGTCATCTTCTCCGGCGGCCCGGCGAAGGGCACCGAGGCCGTGCTCGAGGAGATTCGCGAGATTGCCAAGGGCGGCGGATTCGGGTCGATCGTCGGTCGGAACGCGTTCCAGCGCTCCCAAACCGATGCCGTGAAGCTCTTGCACGACATCATGGACATCCACGCTGCGGAGGCGTAAGAAGCGCCCGTCTACGCGTGACCGAGCCCGCTGTTCCACCCATCGTGACCGCAGCCTGGGATGCCTACGGGGATTACCGGGAGGTGGTCGCGGTGCGCGAAATCAGCGCCCGCGTGTCGACGAACTCGGTGTATCTGCTGTCGCTAGACGATGGGCACGCCGTGGTGGCCAAGCGCTCGAGCTACGGCTCCTACGTGCACTTTCGCCAGGATCATTACCGGATCCACGAGTGGATTCATCGGCTTCGCGGCACTCGATATGCGAGCTTCTTGGCGCCTGTGCTCACGAAGAACGGCGAAGTATTCACCTACCGCGAGGAGGACCAGTGGGTGGTCTTTTACGCTCATCAGCCGTTCTATGACTTCCTTCCCAAGGTGCTGACCGATGCGCAGATCGAGTCGTTCGGCGAGGAGATGGGGCTCTTTCATCGGGCGTGTCTCGAGATTTCAGACCGCGTGCGGCCGACCTGGCAGTCGCTCGGCGCAGACGTAGCGAGCCTCCACGACGCGATCGGCAGCTCGGAGTGGCGCCGTGACCGGAGCTTCATGGACTCTGCGGTCGGCTTCGTTCGCGCGCATTGCGATGCTTTCCTCGGAAACGCCGATGACCTCGGCTATCACGAGTGGACCAAGATCCCCGTCCTGATCGACTGGAACATCGGCAACTTTTCGGTCGGCTTCGATGGGGAGGGCTTCAAGTTCTTTTCACGCTGGGATTACGACTGGTTTCGCATCGAGCCGCGAATGCTCGATTTCTACTTCTGCGCTCGCGTAGTGCGTGCGGAGGGTGATCAAACGGCGTTCAGCTACACCGCCGACCCGTTCTTCGACGAACGTTTCATGTTGTTCCTTCGCGCCTATCACGAGGTGCATCGCCTCACCAAAGAGGAGCTCCTCTTTCTCAAAGAGGCGTACCGCTTCTTCATCCTGAACTACGTGCTTCGCGTGGGAGAGCACTTCTTCCGACCCGATATCTGCTATCGACTGCAGCACGAAGCGATCGAGGAATACCTGCCCAATCTCGAGCTGGTCAGCTTCGAGCCCCTACTCGAAGTGCTGTAAAAAGCGCGGCCGATCGCCCCGTGCTCACATGGCGATCGACTGACTGATATAGGTCGGAATGATGCCGGAGGCGCGGATCATGAGGTCCGCCGTGTCCGGCAAAGTGTTGCCGGAAAGCACCAGCGTGGTGTCGAACCCGAAGGTGTTGGCGCCGATGATGTCGGTTCGCAGCGTATCGCCTACGAACAAGACGTCTCGCTTGGTGATGTTCGGACGAAGCTTGCGGGCGCGGGTCAACGCGAAGTCGAACATCATCGAGTCGGGCTTTCCGAATCGGACGAACGTCTTTTCCGTGATGTCGGAAAGAAGGCCGCCGAGGCTCCCGACGGCGATGGCGATCTCGTTGCCCCGCATGGGGTACGTGATGTCGGCATTCGCCACGATCACCGGCACATTCACTCGCCGGATGAGGTTGAGCGTCGCATTCACATCGCGAAACCAATCGAACCCTTCATCGTCGAGCAGAACGATGGCGACCAGGTTGTCCTTGGGCGTGCACTCGGCGATAGGGACGGGGATCTTGCCGGCGATCTCGATGTAGTGCGCGGACTCCGGCTTTCCGAGGTAGGCGACCTTGCCGTAGGGAATCTGATCTTCGATGTACTGTGACGCGAGGAGACCGGAGGAGATGTAGCGCTCCGCCGGCAAGAGCTCGGCCCCCGCCTGCGCGGCGTACCGTTCCGCCATGGCTTCAGGCGACCGTGACGAGTCGTTCGTCACGACGAAGACCTCTTTGCCCTCTTCGATCAACCATCGGACCGTCTCCAAAGCGCCATCGATGAGCCCCGTCGAGCTCCGAAGCACGCCGTAGGCGTCTAGACAGATGACCGAGTACCGTTCGGCCGTTTTTCGAAAGGACACCAGATCCATAGTCCGGAGATATTCCGTTGCGCGGGTGCGGTCAATCTTCGTTGCTGCGGCGTCTTCGAAGCACCAAGAGCACCAGGGCCACGGTCGAAAGGACGAATACCCCGCTGGCGATCAGCACCTCGATCAGCCGGACGAAAAAATGATCGATGAGGCCCCGTCCCACCTCGTCGAGCTCCGCGGAGGCCAAAAGCAACTGCTCGTCGAGCTTGGTCATCACCGTCAGCCGCTCTTGCTCGATGGCACTCAGAATCATGGCCCGTTCTTCGGCGATGGCGTCGAAAACAGCCATGCGCTCCCTCTGCACGGCCTCGATCGCAGCATCGGTTTGCTCTTCGAGCGTGCCTTCGAAGCCTTCGAGGAAGGCGGTGATGTCTGCGACCGCGCCGATGATCGAGTCGGTCGGCTCCTGAAAGCGCTCCTCGAACAGCGCGTGGGTCAGATACTCCGCCTGCCATCGCGCCTCCTCGGGCAGCTGTGACGTGAGAATGGCGAGCCGGTCGTTGAGATCTCGGAACGTTTCTTCCATGCTCCCTACTGCACTGAGCCCCCCCTGCGTCCGGCGCGGAACCAGCGCTGCGAGGTCGGCGCGGGCAGTCGGGCGAACGGAGAACCAGCCTTCTATAGGATGGGTGGAGACCCATGCATCGATCCGCTTGCTGATGTCCTCGAAGCGATCGGCCTTCATGACGCTCGTCGCCAGCTCGCGCACGTGATCTTCGAGCCGGGTCGCCATGTCGACGGCCAATGCTTGGTGCTCGCCCAACGCTTGGCTTCCACCGCCCTCCGACAAGTATGCACGCTGTTGTCCGGCCAGCACCCAAAGCTCGATCAAGCCGGCGACCGGGTCCTGATCGAACGCCGCGGCGCGTGCTTGCGGCGTTGCCCAAATCCGCCATCGATACGCGCGATCACGCACTTCGGCGTCCTGGGTGCTTGCAGCGATCTGCATCGCGGTCACCGAGACCTGCTGGCCGAAACGGTTGGCGTACTCATAGTCCATCGCACGCAGCCGGTGCACCGTGACCTCCTGGTAGGCGATGTCGGCCGTGAGCGGTGGTCTCGGAGGCGTGGTGTTGCACCCGGAGATCCACGCCGCGAGCGCGATCGGAGCCATCGACAGCAGCGCTACGGTTGGTGACAAGGCGTGGTGCTCCTCGAGCTCTCAGGTCATGCGTCGGATGGCGAGCACGATGCCCAGCATGAAAAGCATGGTCAATCCCAAGCTAGCTCCGTCGCCGCTTTGCGCCGACGCACTGCAATCGCGCTTCCCCTTGGCGTCTTTGCTGTCCTTGTCCGCCTGCGCGCCCAGCTCGTGTGAAGGCCGCCCAAGGAATTCGAGGTCTTCCGCCGCGTGCTCGATGAGCGCGGTTCGGCTGCAGAGGCTCACGCGCAACGGATCGGCTTCATCGCGGACGGCATACACCAAGTACGTCTTGCCGACCACGAACGGAAAGCCGCAAGCTGCGCTCGTTCCGGCCGTGTGGACCTTGGTCTCTTCGTCAGGCGCGCCCTTCCAGACCTTCTTCACGAGCAGCGTGACCTCGAGCCCGCCGAACGGCGTGGCGTCATTTACGGTGATGCGCGTGACCTCGCCCGTGAAGACCGCATGGGACGAAGACAGACCCTCTGCCGGCGACAGCTTCATGCAGGAGCAGGCGCGGGCATCTGCACAAAGAGCCCAGCTCGACAGTCCAAGAACCAAGACAACCAGCCATCGCATGGTCACCTTGTAGCACGCCTCCGGCGCCGGGGGCTTTGACACCCTGGGACGCGGCGGCTAAAAGCGGAGCCGCTTGTGGCCGGGCGTCAGTCTGGTATTGAAATTTTCGCTTCTTGGAGAGGTGGCCGAGTGGTCGAAGGCAGTCGCTTGCTAAGCGACCGTACGGTGTAGAGCCGTACCGGGGGTTCGAATCCCTTCCTCTCCGCC